>Ga0206682_10002715_pt1 | contig 15765 bp, 24 predicted proteins | sample M240m12015metaG_FD_155444 | JGI IMG/M metagenome (GOLD analysis project Ga0206682, IMG submission 155444) | Ammonia-oxidizing marine archaeal communities from Monterey Bay, California, United States - M2 40m 12015 | ecosystem: Environmental > Aquatic > Marine > Intertidal zone | place: USA... | reverse complement strand
CTTCGCCTTTAACGGTTGTACCTTCTAACTCCAGTACCACCTTATCCTTACTGCCCGTGATATTGGCTTTAGCGATTTTAAGGATCACATCCATTATGCATTCAACGGCATCACCGTGCAGCATCCGCATAATGAAGTTGTAGTCTTTGCGTTCCTTCTTAGCGCCGCTTTTAGCCATCTGTAGCTGGCACAAGGGTTTACCAATGTTGGACATGCGAAGACGAAAGTCTTCATCCTCACGCTTGGCAAACTGTCGGCGCAAGGCATCTTTGAATGCCTCACCCGCATCTTCGATCCAGCTATCATCAATATCAAGCGTATCGCCTTCATTGTTAGATAGCTGGTCTAAGACCTTGTGTATGTCAGCCTGCAGGCTCATGCTACATCTTCAAAGTCATCGTCAAGGCTTTCGCCCAAAGCTTTAATGGCCTTGGTGTCGATGCTGCCCTGCTTCATCTTCGCAAAATGTTCTTTATCGATGTATTTGTTTTCGTCACGAATGGTTTGTGCAAAAACCTTCATTGTTTCAAACGCATCACGATCAAGGGCAAGCTTGTTGTTAAGAAGCGGCTTCCAGTGGATCTTAAAGAATACGGTTTCACCAACCTTCATCCGTTCAGTAGACATTTCAGATTGGTAGTCGTGAAGATTTGCGTGTTTGGGCAAAAGCTTCATATATTCATTAAAAAACCCGCCGTAATTCGTACTGCCTTTACCAAAGTAAATGGCTGGTTGGTTTTCAATCTTAACAGGCGAACCGTCTAGTGTGTGACCGTCCATTGTGACCAAGCCACGAACCACACGCCGTTGGCAGTCTTTATATTTCTGCCGTAATTCTTTATCTTCCGCACGAACTTCCCATTCAGGCATTCCACACGCTATACCGCCTGCCGTATCACGGGCTTCATCCCGCAAATTATTACATACCAGTGATTTGGTAAGCTTATCATCTTCCCACAAATAATACTGAATGTGGGCCATCAGAGGCCTGAATAAAGGCTTCTTTGCGTAGACAATTCCTTCGGGCATATGAAGCCGAAACTCGCCACGGGGCATTACGTTTCCATCATCATCATCTGGTGAATGCTGGTGATCAAATTTTGGTACACGAATAAGACCGTCACCAGAATCCCCGCTACTTGCGGAGCCTAAAATGTCGGAAAATTGCTCTAACTCAATGCTATCAACTGTTGTTATATCGTTCATCTAAGAACCTTTCTTTATTGGAAGTTATATTGTGGCACAACTAAGTGGCACAAGTCAATCATATTCGACTTGATCTAGCCAGTTTTTGCCGCCTGATATTTCGATTTCTAAGGGTAGAGCGAAGGTGTAATTCCAACGCTGTTCAGCCTCTTTGGTTACGTCCACCATAGCCCATGTCAGGGCTTCTTTGACTTTCTCAAGTTCGCCCGGATAGACATCTGAGACAATTGAATCATGCACAGTGAGTATCAGTTTAGAACGCAGATTGAGTTCTCTGAACTTACGAAGCGCACGAACACAGGACAGTAGCATCAAATCTGCGGCAGAGGACTGCACAGGGTAATTTACGATCTGCGTGTAGTGGCTTGTACGGCCCCCACGCTTACGAACTACGTTAGGCCAAAAGAACTGTCTGCCTGATGGGATCTGCACAATACCGTTCTTTAGAACCCCGTCTGCAAGCCTGCGGTGATACGCACCAAGACCTTCATAAATCTCAAAAAAAGTTGAAAAATATGATCTGACGTGATCTGCCTCTCCAGCCCCCAATCCTCCATAAATCGGAGCAAAAGAGAATTTCTTCGACGCCTGGCGGCGGTCTTTTGTCACTTCATCTTCACTACATTGGTAGATGATAGATGCAGTCTGTTTGTGCAGATCTTTACCTGTCTGAACATCAGATATGATCTGGGGGTCACGGGATAATTCCCCAGCCAAAACGAATTCAACAGAACTGAAATCACTTTCAACTATGATTCCGTTTTCAAATCTACTAACGACAGCCTTACGCACAGGAAACCCACGCTTTGGGGCATTCTGCATATTTGGCGAAGTACTAGATAGTCGGCCTGTTGCAGTGACGTGCTGGGTAAAGTTGGTATGCAGAATTCCATCTGCCCGTGTCCAATTTTCAAAGCCCTTAACAAAAGAATCCAAATACACACTGACTGCGTTTAGCCTGCTACTTTTGGTAAGAAACTCAACGGCGGTATCATTGCCCTTGGCCTCTGCCTGCGAGATTAAACGCTGGATGGTAACCTTGTCGGTCTTAAAGCCATTAATCGAAGCGTCAGAGGGCATGGTAGGGTTAAGACGTAGCCCTGCTACTTTACCATTAGGCTGATAGAATGCACCTACACCTGCACAGGATGGGCATTTAGACAGATTCTTATAAGGCTCACCTTGAACACGATACTTCTTACCGTTCTTTTGGCGGGTCTTCTGTTTATACTTCTGTATATACGCCCTACCATCACAGGCATCACAACAAACAGCATTTGTCTTATGTACAACCCGTGTAGTAGCCCTTACCGCAGCGTTAAACTGTGATCTGTTCATTCTGGGTGGGAACAGGGGCTTGTTGTTGCTATCTGTACCTATATTCCAGACCTGTTGATGATCTGCACGATCAATAACCTCACGGCTATAGACAACCCGTGTCATATCCTGACCGCTGTTGAGATTTATGACAGTATCACCCATCACAGCTTCAACAATTTCTTCTAGGCGCTTGGTTAATTCCGTTTGCTCTGCAAGAAACTCTTCTTTAATCCCAGCAAGAACATCCAGATCCACTTTGATGCCGTTACCTTCTATCTCCACAAGAAACAGAAGCATTTCGTTTGAAAGTTTAATCGTTTCACTTAACGATTTGTTGCTTTCATGGGCTAGGTCATTCTGTTGGGCCAGATATATCTCAGCACAGGAGATAACATCAGCTTCTGCATATTCCAGAACAGTATCCAAGGGCATTGCCTCAAATCCCGTACCGCTCTTAAACAGTTCATCTACCAGATCGGATTTCTTGCGGGTTACATCCCTGCGTTCCGCTGTAGCTTTCAGCGACAATTCCTGCCTCTGACCCTTTGCCAGTATATATTCGCAAAGCATCGTGCAGAATACATTTTCTGGTATGTCGAAGCCCATAGCAATGAGCCATGCAACATCAAACTTGGCGTTGTGTGCTACTAGCACGTCAGCCTGTTGTAACGAATGTTCTAACGCTTTTCGGCTATCAGGAGTTTCTTTTTCATTATGATGGAAGACAAGGTTAGTCACCTCATCTACCGTATCCCACCCAAGAAAACCAAAGTGCGCTGAGACACACTTATTCTGTGGATTGAAAGGGCTGTTATCAATCTTGCCCTCGATTTTCTTAACGGTGGTTTCTAAGTCGAGTACAAGTACTCTCATACTTTAAAGCCTGCCAGCTTTGCGGCAATCTTGGTTTGGTTGAGAATAAAAGCTTGGATCAAATCAAACTGTTCATCCAACAGATCCTTAACTTCAGGGGATGGGGTTTTCTTGTACTCTGCTTTATTCTTCTCAAGCATTTCATAGAATTCTTTTAAATCATCCTCACTCAGCATAGCGGCTCACCTCTGGTAGAATTACGCATTGAACGCAGCCGTGATATCCGCTGAGTTTGTTCTTGCTGATGTTTAGAAAACGATCATGGTTAGGTGAGTTATCGTCACCATCCCCGTTATGCTTACCAATACCTATGATAAGATCTGCCTCTGCAGCCTTGCCTGTCTTACTGCCTTCAAGCATAGAGAAGTCGATACGGGTACGGCCTTCTGCATCTGCAGACGCTTGGCTTACACCTAGCAGGGCAGCATCGTGTCGCTTGGCTAGTTCCCGTAGTGATCTATATAGTTCACGAATACGCTCATGGCTGGCGTTATAGTTGCCAGCAATATTAATTTTATCCGCTTGGTCTACGATAATGATATCAGGCTTAATCTTTTCACAATAAGAGTTGATCGTATCCAGATCCCATTCCTGCACGTCTTTCATTATCAGGCGGTCTTTGATCGACAGGTATTTGCTCATAGCCAGATCAGGGTTGTCGGCTATCTGCTCACGGGTCATACCTGAACAGGCTTGTATAGCCCGCAGTTTAGTACGGGTGGTTTTCTCTTCGTTACCTAAGTAAAGGACAGTTGCGCCTTGTTGGCAAAAGCCGCCAGGGCCTGCAACTATGCTGATAACAAAAGCTGACTTACCTGTTTCAGGACGGGCAAAGACTATCCCGAATTCTGATGGCCCTATACCATAAACATTACGGGCAAGCGTTTCGATATTAAACTTCCAGCGGTTTTCATCTGAGGTTTCCGCTAGTAGTTCATAAATATCATCCGTAGTTGGCTCACCAAAGTTGTCAGGCATATAGCTGTCTTTGGTGCGCTCAAGTAATGACTGCAGCCGTGTCATAGCCGACAGGTCACCCTCAGACATATTCAGGCCAAGATTGGCAATATCTCTGCCTATCTCACGCCGCCATAGGTTCTCAATGATGTCAGTAGCTATGTCAGGGGTAATAGGATCTGCGTACTTGAGTTCATCAATCGTATCACGAAAATCACCAATCTCTGAAGTAGTGGCGACAGGGTTTTCTGACAACCAGATCCCGTAAAGATCATCTGCAGTTATATCTGTGTCATACTTGTTATGGGTTGCACCAAGAAGATTATATAAGCTGCCCGTTTCATCTGAAAATATTGATCTTCTAAGTCGGGGCTTTGTGCTATTGTAACAGTCTTTTGTTAATAATGTTTTGAGTAATTGTATTTCCATTCTGCTCTCCCTTGCTCTGTGGCATAGTTAGGGGCAGAGATATAGCAGGATTTGGACATAAAAAAAGCCCCAATCTTTCGATCAGGGCATCTTTCTGTTAAAACTGTTCTAAAACAGGATGTTAGCTGTTCCTAAACTTCATGGACTTGATGTCAGGGGTTTGATCACCTCTGCGCTCTTTCATATCCACTTGATGAAATACAACACGCTTGTTGCCTTTCACGATAGAAGCAATAGCTTCCTCTAGCTTCTTTTGCTCTTCTGCAGCTTCTAAGAAACCACCTTCAATCTGGTAGTCTATAACTACAATTCCTCTAGCTTTCATTATATACCATTCCTTTAGTTTAACGTCGGTACTGGTGAACTTCGACGAATACTTGTTTCCGCAGCCGATTGCCTGCGCCTTTATGTTAAATTGTATATATGTTCAAGAGGGTGGTGCTAGACTAACTACTGGGCTATCCCAGACATTATTACCAACCCAATCAGACTTAACCCTAAGTATTTTTTTACTTAGTGTACGCAAATATTTTCTAAAATGAGCGCCGTAATTTTTAAGCAGGTAAGAGCCTGTCCATTCATGCTCAACTAAACCCCAAAACAAAGGATTTTTATATTTAATATTCACAATCAAGAACCTCTCTTATCTTATCTGGAGATAGATACTTGAGATCTACCAAAGTTAATCGTACCTGAGACTTGTATCCAAGTACGCCCATTAGAGATACTGCCTTTGCACTTGCGTCATTGTCAAGAACTAATGTTACTTTTTTATAATTACTAATGGTTTTTTTTATGCTTTTAGTAATGTTTGTACCTAATAGCGCAACACCAGTAAGACCTTTTACGTTTGATACTGCACATGCAGAAGCTACATCTTCAACCAGGATTGCATGATCACCGTTACCTACATGTATGCCTTTAGATAGTTCACCGTAACTCCACCACTTAGCACGAACAGGCCTCATAGAGCGTCCTACAGCGCCTGTATTGTCTTTATTATAGAAGAGTACCCGACTTTCTTTAGGGGCATAGCGAATCTTTATATCGCCTCTAAGGAATGCTTCATAGCTGTTAACCTTTTGAAGGTAAGCTATAGCTGTATCACTGTTTGATACATTTGTTGTGATTGTTGGAATAGGTTTAGGTTCAGGCTTATGTCTCTTGATAGCAGAGCCAGATAGTCTAGCCTTTACCGCATCAAGATTACGTTCACCTGAATGTGCGCCTTTAACATTGCAGGATGCTCTGTAACAATTCCAGACAAGCTTACCATCAAACTTATCTAGCGTGAATTTGTTCTTACCGCCACAAAAAGGACAGTCGGTTGTTAGCCGACTGCCTTCTTTGATTGATAAGGTTTTAACCCAATCTATCTGTTCACGGTAACTAGACATCGAAGTGATTCCCACAGTCTCTGCATAGTCTGGTGAACTTTAGGGATGGGCCTAGTTCTCCTAGATACTTCGGGAATTTTGGCCCCTTGCATGTGTACATTAATACAGTTGCAGGCTGGGAGATAAGTACTGGAATTGTGCAGTATTCACATAGAAAGGTAGCAGGGCTTATATAATCTTCTTTGCCCTTTAAATCTTCTTGCTCTTTAGTCATGCCTTGTGCCTCTTAGCTAGTTGTTATTACTAACCCTGGGCGGGTTAGCCGCAGGCTATAGGCTTTTTGATATAAGTCAAGCACATTATTATGTGGCAGAGTTATGGGCCTATTAACCTTTGGCGTCTATAACCCATTGTTTTCATTGAATAGTCTCATAACCTGAAGGTCGTAGGTTCAAATCCTACTCCCGCAACCAAAGCCAATAAAAACAATGGGTTAATACCCAGAGTTAAGTATAGTACATAAAAGTATCCGAAATCATATGTCAAGAAATTAAATGTACTGATTCTGGATAGATTTATACACGGCTTGTTGCCGCTCTTCATCATCCATTGGACGAATGATCTCTTTACGGGGAACCAGTGCATCCCAGCTTACAGGGAACAACCCTCTTACAATATCACTGATTTGATTTGCAAGCAGTTGGCTTTCGTATTGGCTATCAGATGCGCTCCTAAGATCCACCATCTTGGCTATAGCTTTAACCGTACCGCTCCAAATCCATCTTGCCATCATATTCTGGGGTAGTACCATTCTAGCCATTTCAGGGGCTACACCAGCCTTTAGCAGCCCGTTATAGGCATCCCGACAAGCATACATAGCCCGCCCCACAGGAACACTGCCGCCTATATCAACAAACCCATCAGAACCTTGCTTTGAGTTCTTCGGACGCCCCCGCCATTTCTTTGGCATATAGAACTCAGGTTCATCATCGATGTACCTACGGCTCTCTTGATTCCACGGCATGTATTCGTGTTTTTGAAGCTGTGCGATAACAAACAACGGTGCATGACACCTGAAAGTTACGAATGTATGATTGAAGGGGCTGTAATGATTATGATCAGCTAGATATTTGATAAGCTTCTTATCCTTGTCGTGCAGGATAGGCAGTAAGGGTTTTCCATCTACCCCGGAGTATCCTACAGGCTCAGATTTCTTTGAGTAGGATACCCGTGCCGCATCACAAACTGAAAGGTCTGTGCCGCAGTGATCTACATATTCGGCTGTTATTTCTGCTACCAAGGCGGTTCTCCGTTTTCATCTAATTCAACTCTTTTAAACTCATATGTACGGGGAAGTTTCTTTTCTTCTTCCACCTTCTTGAGTGGCACTACACCTAACATATCTAGGTGGTATGCTAAATGCGAAAGTTCATTACTTTCCATCAGTTTTCCTTAACTCCACACGAATTGCCTTAACCAAATCGATCAGGCGTTCAGTCAATTGCTGGGGTGGCTGTTCAATCACACGCTGTAGTTCAGCTTCAAAGGCTGCTCTTGCCTCATTTACGTTCATCAGAAACTCCAATGCACGGTAACAAGATAGATAGCTTGCAGTACCGTGGATATTCAGAATAAGTCATAGCCATTAGAACGGGGGGTACGACTATTAAGAGTGCTACTACCGCAGAAGCCTTTATCGCTCCGTTAATATTACCTGCCATTATCCAAACCTCTTGTTTATGCCTGCAGCGGCAAGCTTTCTTGTGGGTCGTACATATATAGAGAGAACGTCACGGCTCTGGTGGCCCGTTACAGAACGCAATTCGTCCTCAGTACATCCAGCCTCTGCCATTTCAGTTGCACCTGTGCGTCGAAGATCTCTTAGCTGTAACTCAGAGGGCAGACCTGCAGCGTTTCTGATCCGACAGAAGACTTTATTGTACTGCCTGCGGTCATAAGGCTTGCCTGTCTTCTCGTAATACACAATCTGATCATGCCAGTTGCTGGGAGATACCGATTGCATCCGCTCTAACAGCCGTGGAGAAGCAGGGATATCTACCCATGTCTTGTTCTTCTCTTGTTCAAACCCAAAGATCTGATCACGAAAGTCCTGCCAAGTAAGCTGGCGCATGTCTCCTGGCCTCTGGCATAGGTCATAGCAAAGCAGAGCCATCGTACCCAGAGAAGGGGTTCCCATTTCATCTGCTTTATCGACAAATGCATGTACTTGCTCTGGTTCCCATAGAACCTTGCGTGAAGGCGTCTTCCGTAGACCCATATTCTTAAACGGATTGACTTTTGTTAACCCAAGACGCTGGCCTACTGTCCATATGCGTCTGAGTACCTTACACACATGGTTTGCTCTGTGCATACTTACATCTTTGCATAGTTGTGAGTACAGATGTTCTGCATGTTTAACAGAAATATGCTCTATCAGCATGTCCTGTAGCAACTTAGGTGACTCACTAACCCGTAATCTAAGTGTACCCCTCAATAACTGGTCGTAGGTTCTCTTAGAGTTGTCAGTTAGCTTGTTCCAGCTGTTGGTTTGCTTATACTGATTAACTAAGCCAGCCACCGTGCGCTCATTAATATGAACTTCACGCTTAATGTTTCTTTTATAATCGGTGTAGTGATCCGCAATACTGATTGCTCTCGCAGTAGCATCTGCTTGATCAGAAAACTGCTCATAATAAGCACCAATAGCTTCTTTGACGTATTTAGGTGGATTAACCACCCATATCTTACGTCCATTCTCTAATGTTTTCCTTCTCAGGTATTTTATATGCGCCATATCAGTCTCCCAAAGGTTATGAGGCTGATACCATGTAACTGTGTGGCACTAATAAAGTCAATTAATAAAATAGTAGTTGCATTATATAGTGTATTAGATATAGTGAATCTGCAGGCATCCTCCCAGCCTGTCTCTTCCTTGCTAGTAGCAGCCCCCTGTCGATTCGTTGGCAGGGGGTTTCTTTATGGCAAAGAAAAAGGCCCCAAAGGGCCTAATTAAAACTACTTGCACGTCAAACGTGTTTATACCTGAACAATAACGGGTGTTTCGTACAAATCTTGTATATCTTCGTTAAAAGGAACGGCAACGGCAGCGCCATCCAAAATTACTATTGCTTGGTTGTTCTCTGTTTTAGTGGCTTCTGCAGCGTCCAACAACGCCTCGCCCAACTCCCTGGCTTGCGCCTGGCTTAGTAGCATACGAATCTCCGATTTTTTGAATGTTCTCACTCTGTTCTAATTTTACTCGCACGTCAAGATATACCTATACCTAAAACACCAGATATCTATATGACATTATATCCTGTTAATCAATGACTAACAAACGCATCCAGGCAGGCATAATAAATTCTTTTTTATGTGCTTTTTATTTATGAAAATTTGCGCTTGATTGCTTGGTGCTTTTCGTTTCTATTGAGTGGCAGATCAAAGGGCGGGCTTAACCATCCCAAAAGACAAACCCCAAGATCTGCAAATCTAAAACGAAAAGGAAAACCAAGAAATGAAACTTCTAGACACAAGCGCCAGCAATACGAAAATTAAGAAAAGCCAAAAGGAAAGCGGGCTAAGAATTGCAAGCCTTTCTCTTTATCCAAATGACACCGTTTGCCCTGCAGCAATCTTAGCAGGCTGCAAAGAGCCCTGCTTAGTGGAAGCGGGCTTTGGGGCTTTCTCGAATGTGAGAAACGGCAGGCAAGCCAAAACTGATTTTTACATGAAAGATCGGCAGGGCTTTCTTGATCAGTTAAACAAAGAAATTGAAAACTTTATTTCGCTTTGCATCCGCAACGGTGAAAGCCCCGCCTTTAGGCTTAACACAATTTCAGATATACCTTGGGAAAGATATGGCATCCCGCAACGATACCCCCAAGCCTATTTTCTAGACTATACCAAGAGCGCCCAAAGGCTGCATGATCTGCCGCCTAATTACGATATTATTTTTTCATATTCCCAAGAGCCAAAATATCAGAAGCAAGTGAAGCGGGCTTTGTTAACCGACAGGCCTGTTGCTGTAGTGTTTCGGGGCTTTGTGCCTGTCGGTTCTTATTTCTTAGGCCGTGAAATTGTTGACGGTGATCTTTCCGATATCAAAAACCAAAAGCAACGGGGTAAAATTATCGGACTAAAGCTTAAAGGCAATGCAGCAAAGAAAAGCAAAAGCCTTTTTATAGTAGAGCCAAGCCAATCGACACAATGCCCCGCACAAGCCTGCCGTTCGCAAGATCTTGCGGAAGCTGGCAAGGGCTTTCTTTTGGCTGCAGAATAGGGGGGCTTGAATATGTTAAAGATAAGAGCCGCAAGCAATGGCAAGCAAGCCTTGGCCCTTTGTTTATTGGGGGGCAAGCCTGTCTTGTATACCTATCTGCCCCGCTCTTTTGGTGATGAAGAAAACCGCCCCGAATTTAATAGGCTTGCTGCAAAGGCTGCAGCAAAATTAGGCTTTAAGCCCGATAAACGCTGCAAGGGCGGTTTTCGATATGTCGGGGGGGCTTAAATATGCAAACAAGAACGCCAAAAACCCCAAAGCTTTTAGAAGCAATAAAAAACGATGTTTGGGATCTTAGCCTTTGGCAGGAATTCGCAAGCGCCGTAAATGAAGACAGCGATAGCGGGGCCTTGAAAGATTTAAATCAATTAGCTGAACAATGGCATAATTTAGAACCCGCAACCCGTGACCACTACAATCAAGCCTTTATTATATGTTGCGGTTGGGGCTTTGATAGCTTGCTTGAAAAGACAGAAGGGGCGCTATGAAAATCTTTTATACTGCTTTGGGCTTCACCGTATTTTGGTTATGGGCTTTAGATCTTTTATTTTGAAAGATTAATAAAGTGGCTTTACTAAATTGTGAAAATGAAATAACAAGGGGCAGGGCACAAGCTTTGCCCCTTAACTTTTTGACAAAAGGAACCGACCAAAATGACAATTGAAACGCTAACAAACCCGCTTTTTATGGCCGCATTTTTTGCTGTTGCTGTTTTCGTATCTTGGGCAATTGCTGCGGTAATTACTGCCCTGCAAGATAGAGCAGACCAAAAAAAGCTTGATGCAATTTCTGCAAAATATGCAGCAAGACGGGCTGCAGATGATGCTAAACACGCTGCATTTATGGCAGAAATAAACCGCAAAATTAATCCCTAAGATTTTAGCCTTTAGCCCCTGCAAATTGCGGGGGCCTTGGGCTGCAATCTTGCAGCAATAAACCTAAAAAAAGGAACCGACCAAAATGCCATATGATTTAATGATCACCGACAAAACCCCCCGCACAATGCTTTCGCAAGCGGATCTTTTAGATAAATGCCCTGCAGCATTTACCCCAAGCCCTGCCCCTAAAACGTCAAAAAATTATGATTTTGTTGATACGATGCAGGCTGTAGAAATACTGCAAGATCATGGCTTCAAACCTGTCTATGCAGCGCAAAGGCCATCACGCAAAAGCGCAAACATTCCTTTCGCAAGCCACCTTATAGCCTTTGCCCAAGATCTTGAAGACACGCAACACCGCCCCGAAATTCTGTTATGGAATTCGCATGACGCATCGCAAAGTTTGCGTTTGCTGTCGGGCTTGTATCGGTTCGCATGTGATAATGGGATCGTATGTGGGGAAGGCCTGCAAGCAAAATTGCGCCATGACGGGGGGCAGACTGCAGGATTTGAAAAGCTTGTAAAAGACCAAGCCCAAAACATGCCCCTTGCAATGGCGCATGCGGATCTAATGAAGGCAACAAAGCTGGATATCAAGCAACAGCAAAGCCTTGCAAGGCAGGCCTTAGATTTACGCTGGCAGAATGTAGACCAAAACGAAAGCCTTGGGGCCTTTTGGGATAGCATAACCATGATACACGCAAACCACCCAAAGCGGATCGAAGACGCAAGCCAAGATCTATGGACGGTATATAATAGGCTGCAGGAAAGCATTCTTGGGGCAGGCCTGCCGATCATATCCCGAAACGCAAAAGGCATCAAAACAAGATCCGCAAAGGCGGTGACAGGCCTTAAAGAGATTGTGCGATTAAACCAAGGGCTTTGGGATATCGCAGAAAAGGCGGCCGCATAATGCGGGGCTTTATCGGTGATTTAATCGGGGGGCTTTGCTTATTTGGCATTTTGATCATGCTGCAATTTGCCCCGTTTCTTTTCAATTAATCTTTAGCCTTTAGCCCCTGCTTTTTGCGGGGGCCTTGGGCTGCAGATTATGCAGCTTTTAACTAGCAACAGGAACCGACCAAAATGAAAATCACAAAAGAAACAGTTCAAATTCTACGCACCGAAATAAACGCAATGTTGCAAAATCTTGGCGCTTTGCCTTGCCTGCAGCATTTAGAAGGCTTGGACATATCCGCAGGGCATTGCAGCTTTGATCAAGATCAAGCAGATTTTAAACTATCGATCAAAATCAAAGGGGCCAAAAGCCAAAGCCAAAAGGCCCTTGATCTGTATGCCGATCACTATGGTCTAGACGTTTCAAAGATAGCAAAAGAACAAGGCAAAAGCTTTGCCCTTATTGGCTATAATTACAAGGCCAGTAAATACCCGTTTGAAGTTCAAGATTTAGCAACGGGCAAGGAATACAAAATAAGCCTTGACCATGCAAAAAGCCTTTTCGCAAAGGCGGTGCAAAATGCGTGATCTTGTCTTATCGCTTTATGATTTTACGGGGGTTGCGCTAAAGCCTTGGGTCAAGGCAGGCTATGGGGGCATTGCCTTCGATATACAGCACGAAGGCGCATCTTGTGATCATTATCAAAACGGGGGTTTTATGGTAAAAGCAAAGCTTGATCTTTATAGCCCCGAAACGCTGCAAGATATTGCTGCAGAATATGCGGGGCGGGTTGCTTTTGTTTTAGGCTTCCCGCCTTGCACCGATCTTGCTGTATCAGGGGCTGCGCATTTCGCAAAGAAAAGGGCAAAAGATCCCGCTTTTCAAGATAAGGCTGCAGGGCATTGCAAAGCCATCGCAGATCTTGCTGAAAAGCTTGATTGCCCCTTTATGATAGAAAACCCCGTAAGCGTATTATCTACATTATGGCGCAAGCCCGATCATACGTTTCACCCGTATGAATTCGGGGGCTATATTCAAGACCAAGACGCAATCCATCCGCAATGGCCTGAACATATCCCGCCCCGTGATGCCTATAGCAAAAAGACTTGTCTTTGGACGGGGGGCGGTTTTGCTATGCCTGCCCGAATGCCTGTTAATTGCGAAAGCTTTGGGGCTTCAAGACAGCATCGCTTGCTTGGGGGCAAAAGCTTGAAGACCAAGAATATCAGAAGCGCAACGCCTAGGGGCTTTGCCCAAGCGGTGTTTGAAGCAAATGAACCAGCAATAAAATTTAACCAAGCCATAAATGAAATACAGGCTGCAGAATAAACCCCAAGCCAAAACCAAAAGATTGAAGCCCTGCTATTAATTTAGCGGGGCTTTTGCTTTGGGGTATAATAAAGGGCGGCAATAGAGGGCGAAATAAAGCCCATAGAGAAGGTAAAATTATAGACGGGCTAGGGATAGCAGAGGAAACCTGGTTAAGGCTATTCAACGGGGCTTATATTGGCTGCAAGAGCCTATTCGAAAAGACAGGGGCCAAACGATAAATCAAGAAATGAAAAGACAGGGCCGAAACGATACACCGCAAAGCCCCCCGCCTTTGCTTTTTGTTTGCGTCAAAAAGATTGCAGGCCTTTTGCTTGCTTTCCTTGCGCTTGTTTCCTGCAGCAATTTAGAACCCGATACTTTTTACAAATACTTTTTGCAACAATCGCTTTATTTTTAAGGGCTTTCTAAGCTTTGGCCCCATACCTTTTAGGTTTAAGCCCTGCATTTATTATTATTTTATGCAATAAAAACAATGGTTTATCTATAGCTTGCGGATATATGCGAGGGGGGCGAGCGCCAGTGGGGGGTGTACCCGTACCGTATACCGCTTCTACCTATTTTTGGGAAATCGTAATAGTAAACCTGCCCGATAATAGGCCCTATGCAGGACTTTCGTTCTGTTTTCGTCAACGCAGTATAATGGTTTTGGGAAATTGTTCCTGTATTATGTAAAATGCTATTGACTCAGTTATGCCACTTAGTTATATATCAATCACAGGCTGTATTGCAGGCTGTTATTAACTGAGAGTATATTATGAGTGAGTTTGGCTCTGATATTACGCTGGATATCCCAATTCATGTAGATCACGACTTTGATATAGATGCTGATGGCATTTGTTATCTTGCTACGTTTATCTATGTGGGTGATGGCGATGAGGCTACTGAGACTAAGGTAGATCTTGAAGGCGTTACTGAAGAATTGAGTGAGTTTTATGGTGACATTAATGGTTACCAGAAGCTGTATAGTATTGCCCATGAGTTTACCCGATTAGCTGAGAGGCTACGGGCTACGGCAGGGCGCATAGAGGACAGCACTGAAGCTGTAGATGATCTCTTCAACATTCCTGATGAGTGATATTCAGGAGATTGATGGGGAACTGTGGTACTATAGCCCGTCTGGTTACAGGCAAAGATTAGATACCCATACTAAGAAAAATACCACCCGCATGTTTGTGGATGGTAAGTATATTCCTCAGTCTCATCCTCTTCATAAGCCTGGTCGTTATAAGAGTTTTAACGATGCTGCATTCTCTAGCTTTGAGAATTTGGCTAAAGTTAAGACAGGATATGTTTATGTATTATCTAATCCTGCTTGGCCTGATTGGGTTAAGGTAGGCATGGCTATTGATGCTGATGATCGCTGTAGTAGCTATCAGACCAGTAGCCCTTATCGGGATTATATTCTGCATTGTGCTGTTGCTACTGATGACAGGCGCAAGGATGAATCTAAAGCACATAAGGCATTAGAGAAGATCTCTGATAACCGTAAGGGTGAATGGTTTAAAATCCCTGTTCAGGTGGCTGTAGATAGCATATCGGGTATTACTAAATAACAAAACTCCCCTTAGTAGAGTGGTGCTATAATATACTTAGCAACACAAACTTAGGAGAGTTGATATGGATTATGTGTTTAACAGCTTGAACGGATTCTGGAAGTCTATCCAGAAGAACCAGCAAAGACGTGCTGATTATTGGATCTTACAGAATATGTCTGACAAACAGTTAAAGGATATGGGTATATCTAGAGGTGAGATTCATAGCCGTATTTATGACTAGCTAGTAGTATTAACCCCCGGCTTACAAGTAAATTATACAGCATTTGTCAGAAAAGTCAATCCTAATAATGCCACTGAATTAAGTGGTTGACCTAATCATAGCCCTGATGTTATAATAAAAGATATCAGGGCAGAAATGGCCCTATGATAAATCTCATATATATTCGTGCAGCTATTCGTGAGCGTACAGGCAAGGAGTTATCTCTGGAAGCTGTGCGTGACCTTCTTTTAGAGGAAGGTCTGATCACCAAGAAGCAGGCTCAGAATAGAGATCTAATCTTCAGGGGTTATGCGGAATACTTTGAAACTGAAGAAGCCGCTGCCCGTGTAGAAGATCCTAATCCATTTATTATCAGGGAAATAAAACATGAAGATGACTAAAGCAAAGTGTGGTGCGTCTAATCCCCCTGCGGGCAAGTCAGCCAAAGTTAAGATGATGGGCGGTGGCATGGCTATGAAGAAGAAGCCTGGCTACAGCTAC
>Ga0206682_10002711_pt1 | contig 15786 bp, 5 predicted proteins | sample M240m12015metaG_FD_155444 | JGI IMG/M metagenome (GOLD analysis project Ga0206682, IMG submission 155444) | Ammonia-oxidizing marine archaeal communities from Monterey Bay, California, United States - M2 40m 12015 | ecosystem: Environmental > Aquatic > Marine > Intertidal zone | place: USA... | reverse complement strand
GCTGCCGAAACAATGGTTAAGCTAGAAGTAAAGTATATAGATAAAATGTTTGAGATGGGTGATATAGAAGGTATATCGTCTAATGATCTTAAGCACTTCATTAAAAAAAGAGCGAATGAAAAACTTGTGGAACTTGGTTATGTCGACCTGGGCAACTATTTTGCGTATGACAAACAAGCAGCGGGTAATTTGGATTGGTTTTATCATCTTACCGGGGGGGTTACTCACACTGACTTTTTTGCGACTAGGCCAACTGATTACTCAAAAGCGGGCGAAGGAGAAGACTTTGAAGATATTTGGTAATAATAAAAATAAATAAATAAATAAATATGTGGAATGAAAATTGGGAAAAAAACAAGGATTACCCTGCGTGGGGTGATAACGACGTCTACAAGAAGACTATATCCGGGGGATATCTATTCGACGGAGAAACGCCGAGAGAAGCTTACTTACGCGTTGCTAAAACGGTTGCTCGTAGATTATATAAACCGGAAATGGCACAAACGTTCTTCGAGTACATTTGGAGTGGGTGGCTTTGCCTCGCCTCGCCAGTATTATCTAATACAGGCACTGATCGTGGGTTGCCTATTAGCTGCTTCGGTATTGACGTTGCTGATAGCATACAGGACATAGGTCAAAAGAATTTAGAAATGATGTTACTCGCTAAGCATGGCGGTGGAGTTGGCATTGGAGTTAACATGATTAGACCCGCCGGCGCTAAAATTACAGGAAATGGAACATCAGACGGGGTCGTACCCTTTTGCAAGATATATGACTCAACAATACTTGCCACAAATCAAGGATCAGTTAGACGAGGAGCTGCTAGCGTTAATATTAACATCGACCACCCCGATTTTGAAGAGTGGCTTGAAATTCGAGAGCCCAAAGGAGATGTTAACAGACAGTCGCTTAACTTACATCAGTGCGCAATTGTGGGCGATAAATTTATGCGCAAGCTTGAACAAGGAGATGCAGATGCAAGGACTAGATGGAGTAAACTTCTTAGAAAACGAAAAGCAACTGGAGAGCCGTATATTATGTTTAAAGGAAACGTTAACAAAGCAAATCCACCGGCATATAAAGATAACGGGTTAAAAGTTCACATGACTAATATATGCAGTGAAATAACATTACACACCGATGAAAGTCACAGTTTTGTATGTTGCTTATCATCATTAAATTTAGCAAAATATGAAGAATGGAAAGATACTAACCTTATCTATGACGCCACGTTCTTTCTTGACGGAGTTATGGAGGAATTTATTCAAAGAGCCAAGGGGTTACGCGGGTTCGAAAATGCTGTTCGATCTGCGCAGAAAGGGAGAGCACTGGGCTTGGGAGTCCTTGGATGGCATACATATCTCCAAGAGAAAGGTGTTCCTTTCGAAGGCTTACTCTCTCAGTTTGAAACTAGGAAAATCTTTTCGCAAATTAAAATTGAAAGCGAGAGGGCATCTAGAGATCTTGCAGAGATTTACGGCGAGCCTCTGTGGTGTGCTGGAACTGGTATGCGTAATACTCATTTACGTGCTGTTGCTCCTACTGTTAGCAATAGCAAGCTTAGTGGGAATGTTTCGCCAGGTATTGAGCCGTGGGCTGCAAATGTTTTTACGGATCAAAGCGCGAAAGGTACTTTCATTAGAAAGAATCCGACGCTTGTTAAAGTATTAACTAAACATAATTTAAACAATGAAGAAACGTGGAATAAAATACTGGATGACAATGGTTCAATTCAAAATATTGACAGGCTGGATCATATTACCGTGGGTGATCATGACATACCTGCCAAAGAAGTTTTTAAAACATTTAAAGAGATCAATCAGCTGGAACTCGTTGCCCAGGCCGGATTAAGGCAACAGTACATAGATCAGTCTGTTAGTTTAAATTTAGCATTTCCTGCGGTAGCAACTCCTAAATGGCTTAACAAAGTTCATATAGAGGCATGGAAGAAAGGTGTTAAAACTTTATACTATACACGTACTGAATCCGTTTTGCGCGGCGACATTGCTGCTAAAGCTATGGACGAGGATTGTTTAGCTTGTGATGGCTAAGCAATGTATTAAATTTAAAAAAGCCGATGCAATTAAGTATCGGCTTTTTTATTATAGAATATTCGAGGTGTGGTTGCCTGTTTTGTTTATTCTATTTGTTTTTCTTTTTAAACATTAGGAAATACAGTAATGAGTTCCATTCGTGTTTAATCTTTGCAATAATTTTTTTCATTTTTTTCTTTTTTTATATTTATCTTTATTTTTGTTTAGCAACCACCACTTATGAGCGGTGTATCCAATACTTATGGCAAGCAAAAGTATTTTTAAAACCATATCAACCTGCGACATTGACACGACTAGTGTTCCAAAGTTTAATGCGTAAATTTTCAAATCTGATATATTCATTTTAGAAGGTTTATTTTAGAGAGTTTTTTCTTTTAGTTGGGGGCCTTGTAACTTTTGGCTCAGGTAATATGTCTCCGCCTTTTCTAAGGGATTCCATGTCTTTTTCAAATTGTTTTTTATCTCGAAGCGCCATTATCTTGTCTACTCTGTTGGCTTCGGTTTTAAGATTTCTAATTTGTTTTCTAGTTAAAACACCTGAGTTCCATAGTATTTCTTCCTGCTCCTTCTTATCTAGCGCTTTTAGCACAGATCTTCTTTGTTCAGTAGGATTAAGCTCTTGAAACTCCTTGTCAGCTTCTAATTCTTTAAACCTTTCTTTCTTTTCTTCTTTTTCTTTTGCAGTAGCTTCTTCAGACATCAATTGCCACTTAGGCCAACCTAACGCGATCAAAGGTTTCATCCACGTTTCTGTTTCGCTGCTAGCTATATCAACCGCATCAATTGCCATTCCTACAGCTCTATCGGTTGGAAGACCAGTAGCCGCTGCAATTGCGTTACTAGCTGCGGTAACATAGGGATGCTTCAAAGACATTTCGTCAAATTCTATTTCTTTTTTACCCCATTCCATAGTGTTACCAACTTTGGTGACCTTGCTCAGTTTACTGCCAACAGGGGGAGACACTGCTACTACTCCGTTTACTAATGTTTCCGCTAGCCTTTGGTTTCTTGTTTTCTGGCTTCTTTCGTAATACTTTATAGCTAAGTTTTTAACCGCAGACACTACAGCGCCTCCGACTCCTATACCTCTAAGTATACCGTCTGTCATAGAGTTAGCAACTTTAAACATTTTTTTATTTCTGCTTTCTTCTTGTTTTTCAGTAAGCTCCTCTACTTCTTCTTCGTCATCATCTCCCATCATAGCCGCAAACAACCCTTGTTGCAAGAAGTTAAAAATAGCATTTTGAAGAAAACCATAATAAGCTATCCTAGATAAATGTGTTTTAGCATCTCCGCGGCCCGCTATAAGGTCCTGTGTGGATCTTTTTATTATCCTAGCATATTGCGAAGGAGTGTTAGCAAAAGCTAGTATGAGGCGTCCTACGGGCTCTCTTTGCTGCTTAGATGTCATAGCCGGATCACTAGACTGCTGAGATGTTTCTGCTGTCTTAATGAAATCCTGCATCGCCTGTTTCTCAGCTTGCTCTAATGTATACCCAGTCCCATTAATAGTTTTCTCGTTTAAGTAAGTGTTAACCCTGTTTCTATAGAATGAAGCTCCCCCTGTTGCTATTGCAACACTATCTGCCATTTTAGTAGGTATAAATCCTGCTTGTAAAACCTTAGCTAACACACCTTGAAATCCGTTTTCTTTAGCCGTTGTGGCAATATCCGCTTCATTTACATTAATTTTCAATCCGTCTCTTCTATCTACTAAATAATCTGAGTTCATCAGCATTGTCCAGTCTTTCCAATATTGCGGTTGGTTAGCAAATGCTTTGGCTGCTTGATAAAGATTGTTGCCCTCGAAGTTTATAAAGTTAGTAAAAGATATTAGCTGTAGCACAGCGGATCTTCTGTTTAAGAACATTATATTTCCTACAGCGGCGTTTAACCACCTAACAAATCCATCAGTAACTCTATTGCCCGTAGGCTTGGAATTTTGACCTGTGCTCATTGCGCCTAAAGAAGATTTCAATGCTTCAACATACCTTTGACCAAAAGCAGCTTCTAGCTTGTTAAGATTAGTTTCTGTAAATATAGCGTCAACGTTTTGCTGCCACACTTCTAACATTTTTTTCCTACCTTCGGTATTCAGTGTATTAAGTAAGTCCGATGTTATTGTACCGGATGTCCAGCCCTTTGTAGGGGCTTTGGGAGGATTGTTTTTGTTAAGCTCTAGCAATTTATCAGCAAATGCCTTTAAATCCGGTTGGGAGTTAACATAGTTAACAAGGATAGGTAGATCTACATTTGATAAGCCTTCTATATCAAGCCCTTGAGCATCCCAAGCATATACTCTAATAGCTTCTTCCTTAGTAAACAAACTTTTCTTCATGTTACCGTTCTCGTCCTCATACTCAAAAGTTTTCTTAAGCTTTCTTGGCACGATACCCAATTCTTTTTTAAGAGCTCTATATTGCTTAGCTATTGATATCCTTTGGGTTCTAAGCCCTGATACGCCTTTCCAATAAGGGTCAATTACATGCTCTTTATAAAAGGCCATAGCTGATTCTCCCTTCTTACCTTTAGGTAAAGTTTTATATAACAGACCCATAAAGTCCTCTGCCGATGGCGGGATAAAGAAACTAAGTCTACCTTTTTTAGCACCTTTTTTTCCAGATTTAACTGATTGGTATTCTTTAAATGATTCTATACCAGATTTTTCTTCAATTATTTCATTGAATCTTTTATTAAGATCCATGCTGTATCTAACTCTAGCTTGCTGCGTATCACTCTTTACATCAAGTGTATTTATTACTTCTTTAACCTCTTTAGGCTGTGCCTTTAAATTAGTTGTAGATGAATTAACTGCATCACCATTGATAGAAAGCTCGTTTACAAGATTATCAAGTGTAGTTTCTATTTTCATAGAATACCTAGTTGTGTAATCTTTACCAAAGACTCTACCTGAATCGGTATTCATCATAGTAGATTTACCGTTAATTTCACCCTTAGCATCTCTAGGTACTTTTAAAGCTAAATCGTTTGTGCCATGATCCATGCGGTCAAACCATTGTTGTCTGGTGCCTCCAAGATTTTTAAGAGCCAGTAATTTACCGTCTTTAAATGCTATTTCAAAACCTCCATCATTAATTTCTACAGCCCCAGTATCTTCATTGACATTTTCGGTAAAGAGGGGCTTGCCATAGCTCTTCCACATTTTAAGAGAACCAAAAGTTAATTCAACCGGACCAGTAGGTGTTATCTCTGGGTTTTTAACAGCTCCTCCTTTAGCAGGTCCGTTATCAAACTCCTCTTGAGTCATGTTTGGATCTTTAGCTTTATAGTAAGTAGTGTATTGGCGAACCTTATTTACTTTGGGATCATTATTGCGTCGTATACGAGCAAACCATATACCTTCACCTACACTAAAACTACCTTCCTCTAGCTTAAAACCTTTTGCTTCACGAGCGGCAAGTGTTCTGTCATAATCAGCTTGGCTGCGTTCTCGTATTGCTTTTGTATCATCAAAGTCAAAACTTTCATAAAACGTTTTTCCTGCGACCCAACCTGGCTTTAGATTACCGACAAAGTCAAGCGGAAGCTCTCGTGTTTCCGGAATCCTTGCATTATCAAACGCTTGCTTTACCACAGAACCAGCATCCACTACAGCTTCGTACTGTATTTCGCTTTTAGTTCCAAGAGGAAGAAAAGGAGGGTTTTCTTTCATTTCTTTTACCTCTGCAGAAGTATAACTTTTTTGTTGAACTGTTACACACCAAGGGTTAGTTTTCTCACCCCAATGAGTATTAATCATTCTTCTAACAGCCTGCTGTCCTCTGCGCTGTGTTGTTATTTGAAATGTTTCTACCCCTTCTGGTAAAGATTTTTTATTAAAAAATTGTTTTTCTTTGTTAGGATCTAATCGCTTAGCCTTAACTTCTCCTGCGAATTTATCTATAATGTCACGAGGATTGCTAAAGTCCATTACGTTCAGCTTTTTTAGCTCGGCTATTCTCATAGCTTCGCCTACAATTTCAGCATCAACTGGAAAATTAGTAGGGCTTTTTGCTACAAAGTTTAGTGCAGCTTTTTTGTATTTAGCTTGATTTTTTTCTGGTATATCTAAGCTATTAACCCAGTCGAATACCTCATCAATCTGCTGCTCTGCCGAGAACACTTTATTACCTTCTATTACATCGCCTCCTCTTAGCTTATCAAGTATTGTACTGTACTCTCTACGTATTTTTTTAGAATACTTTGCGGCTTTGGCAAGCTCAACATTACTTCTTACATTGTCTAGGGCAGAAAGTGCGGTGCTTACCGCGTTAACATTACCTACATGATCATCAGCAAAGTAGAAGTCGTTGTATCCTTCTGCGAATTTACCTACAACCCAGTTAGCTTTAGCCTGTGGATCTGAGCTTGCAAGCCCGGTAATGTTAGCAAGTGGTATGTCAAGACCAATACCCTTAAGAAACTCGTGTATAGCATTGGCACTATTAGCCGGCCTAGCTGTTAATATGTAAACATCTTTGTTGCCAAACTTTCTGTTTCTGTCTACAGCCTTATTAAAGAACGGGCCTTTAGCGCCATTCATTACTTTACTGAATTCGCTAAAATCAAATTTAGCACCGTTCGCTAACATAGCGTCTCCTTCTTTAGCAAATCTCGATGCGTCTAATTTACCTTTAGTCCCATCAGGCATTGTGAACAGCACATTACTTTTGGTTGTTGCCAATGTATCGTCAAAATCCCAAACGCTAATACCTTTAGTAGGTTGATCTAAGCTATTACCTAAAGTTATGGCTTTATCAAAGTTTTCAACTCGCTTTATAGATTCTTCTAAGCTAATCCCTTCTTGACGAAGATTTAAAGGCAAAGAATAGTTTATTTCTTTTGCAATAGCTAATTCGTTTGCAGCATAATTTACATTAACTTTAGCATATACATTCTTTAAAACGTCATACCTTTTGCTTTCTAAACCGCCCTTTTGTTCCAACAGATCGTTCAGCTGCTCAGATATGTTGTTTATGGTGGTTTTGTCTAAATATCCGTTTAGAGAAGTTTTGCTTCTTTTCCCTTCTATGTATTCAATAATTTTTGCGTTAACATCGCTCATGCTAGGATTGTGATCCAGTACGGTTTTATCATCAGCGTTAATCTTAATTATGCTGCCCATTCTACCTAGCTTTCTAGCAATTCCGTTTTGGCTAAGATTCATTAAAGCTAATATTGCTTTTGCCCCCGCTATATCTCCTTTTTCAATAAACGGGTCAAGCACATCAAACATAACTTTTCTTACAGCACTCGCTTCTTTATTTATAGTTATAGCCGCTGCATTATTTTTTGCTACATCGGTGCTATTAAGATCTTTTTTAACTGAATCCGCGGACGTGCTTAGTTTTATAGGCTTTCCGTCAAAATTTATAGTGGCTAATCCCCCTGTTTTTGCCAGTGTAAACCCAAGATTTTTTAGTTTAGCATCGCTAAGACCCGTAGCTTCTTTTATAGCATCAAATACAGCGGTATTGTTAGTTGCTTTTAAGAAATTAAAATCACGTCTGTAATCTATATCCCTGCCCGCTCTATTCCACCTTTCAACATAGTCTTTTATAACCTGTATTTTAGTTTCTTTTGAAACTTCTTTTCCCTTTAACGCTTCTACTTTGTTCCATTCCTTGTTAATTGCTTTGTTTTTTATAACATATTTAAAAGCCTGCCCAAAAGAATATTGTAAATCTTTAATTAATTTTATTTGAGCCTCTGCTTTTTTATAGCCAGCGGGATCAAATTTTTGCATTACATCTAATGCTGCATTTCTGTATACAGCCCCTACCTCTCGGCCATAGGCTTTAGCGGTTTCTTTTAAAATAATGTTAGATGCACCTATTATATCTAGTTTCTTTTTTCTTGTTTTATTTTCAACTTTTAAAATTTTATAAATACTGTCCGCAGCCTCGTAAGGTATTGCTTTATTTTTAAAATTTTCAGGCTTAAACATTTCTAAGTTAACAGGAGCATGCACAATTTTAAGCTTAGCCGAGTACATTGTTTTGTTTTTACCCATTTTAATGTCTAGATCTGTCATAGGATCTAAGTTGCCAAATTCCCTACTCATTTGGTTTGCTATCATGCGCCCTTCTAGCTTTATCAAACTTAGTAAGGTTTGCGCTCCAGGCATTTTGTTAGGCGCTTTACCTGCTTCTTTAGCCTTAGCTACATCTGGTACTGCGTTCCCATTGTTATCATCAATAGCTCCTATTGCTTCCAATAGCTCTTCCCTAGATATTTTTTGAATTTCTCCTTCTAAATTTCCTTGCGCCTGAGTTCTTCTCCCTGTAACTAAATAAGCTAGCTTTGTAAAGCTTCTAGGCATTCCAGTTGACTTACCAGCACTTCTACCTCTTTTACCACTAAAGTATTTGTATTCAGGAACACTGAGCTCTGGCAAAAATCTTAGTATACCCTCGGCTCTAGATTCCGGCGAATATTCTTCAAAAGTAAAATTAGAATTTTCTTTAGCTTTGCTTTTTAGTTCTTCTAATTTAGCGTCTCTTTGGTCATAAGGTACCCTTACCTCTACCATTTCTCCGTTTTCTTCTGTTCTAAATACAGCTTGTTTTGCAGTAAAAGCTGTAATTGCGTTTTCGTATGTTACTTTGTTAAAGTTACCAGACCTTGCAGTTAAAGTTCCTAAAGAAATACCATATACATCCGCTAATATAGAGTCAATAATAATTGGCAAGTTTTTAAAGTTTTCTACTTTTTTATTGCCTTTATTTACTTCCCAAAACTGTATAATTTTCTTTTTGGCTTCTTCTATAAGAGCTTCGTTAGCTAATAGTGCACTAGGTTTTCTTATTTCTCCTTTGAAGCCGCTATCTAACTTTTTATCAGCAGGCTCAGTAGGTGTACTTGAATCTTCTACAGCAATTTTTGTTAAAGCTTCGGCACCTCTTGATATTCCTTGATCCTTACCTATAACACCTAATCTTTGCGCTAAGTTTCTAAGACGAAGTCCACCTCTTTGGAATATAATATCTTCGATGTCATTAATAACTTCCTCGCCTGATCTATTTATAGTTTCAGGTTTAAACTCGTTGATAGTAAGGTTTGTTATTTCGGCTTTAGCAGACTGCATAAACTCCTCGCGCGTTACGGCAGCGGTTGCATTTTTAGCAATCTTATCATAATAAAGTTTAGTAAATAAGTTTACCGCTTTGTTTATAGGCGTCTCTAAGGCCTCTGTTATTTCTTTTTCTAACTTATTGAGAGCGGGCTGTTTTTTTACAGTTAATGGTTTGTTTTTTAAAGCAACTATTCTTTTTTCTCTGCTTGTTCTACTTTCAACATTGTCATCTATAGCTTCAATTTCTGCTATAGCGTCAGCGTTTAATTTTTTTTCTTGAGCTATTAGCTCTTTATTTAGTTTTTGAGCTTCTGCTATCTTAGGCTCTATTTCTTTTTTAACGTCCTTATCTAGTGAGTATTTTCTTTTGGACTTATCTGCCTTAGGCCTAACTATTACTTCCTTAGGAGCGTCCTGAACAGCCTCTGTTGTCGCAACAGTCTCTGAAGCTGGAGCAGCAAGTGCCGCATCAAGTGCATCACCAGCTTTTTCCATTCTTTCATATAAAGCTAAGTTGTTTGGATCTTCCGCTGCTTGGTCTTGCAGATCAAAATAGGCTTGCTCTAAGGCTTCAATTTGCATTGATTGTTTTGGCGTAGGCTCAGAAACTTCGCCTTGCTTTTTGACCAAAGATCCTTTTATTCCAGCAACCCCTTTTTTTATTGATTTAGAAGCCTTCCCTTTTTTAATAGACCTGTTGTAGTCTTTAACAAAATTAAACACGCTCGCTCCGTCGTCTAAAGATATGTCTTTGCCTAAATTTAACATTCTTTTAACAGAATCTATTAAGCTAGTTATTTTGCCGTCTCCGGATTTTACCTTGTTATCTAGCATTGCTTCACTAAGTAGAGTGAGCATTTCTTCATTATAAACGTTGTTTTCTCTAGCTTTTTTATAGTCAGGAACCTCTTGCCCAGCCTCATTTTTTATAACTCCACCATAAAGCTCCGCGTATTGAGCTCGTCTAGATTCAAATTCTCTATTAGAATTAAGACCAAGGCTAAGGTAATAATCTTCTAAAGCAGCCCCTATTTCGTTAACGCTCATGCCTTTGTCTGTTAACGAATTTTTTAAATACCTATGCAATAGCTCATGAGCAGCGGTATTTATTCTACCCCGGTTTATTGCGGCTTGCTTATTTAATATTATAACATCCGAGCCATCTGCCATTGGTATTATAGTTCCAAATCCGTCACTTTTAACTTCGACTGGAACACCGTTTTTGTCTGTTGCCCGAGTATTTTTAGTGGCTTCTATTTGCTTTTCGTAGTCCTCCTGGCTTTCCGCTGCTTGTATAGACGACCCTAATTTTAACTCTTTATTTATAGCTTCAGCTCTTTTAACATCTCCTTCAACGGCCTCTTGTATAAACACAGCTGTTTTACCCTCTTTATTAATCTTAGCTATTTGCTGATCAATTTTTTCTATTTTATCTTTATTTTCTTTTTGAAAAGCAGGGTCTAATTTTTTATTATCTTCTATTAATGTTTGTTTTTCTACAAGTAATTCTAATTCTTGTCCAGTAACATTTTTAGGTGAGTTATTTATTGCTGTCTGTACTTTTGTAGCTAAACTTATAGCTTCTTCTAATTTTGTTATTTGTTCGTCAGTTATGCTACTTCCAGGATTTGCCTGTTCTTTTTTTAATGCTGATAATTGAGTTTCAAAGGTCATTATTACATTGTTCATTTGCCAATCCGCAACACCCATGAAATTGTCATAAATGTTCATACCTGTCTTAGCAGCACCCACACCCGACAATGGACCACTTATCATAAGTGTACTAGCCATCAATTTTTTTTGTTCAATCCACCAATCGCCTCCCATGAACTCGCTATTGTCTATAGCAAAAGATAAGTTAAGAGCTCTTCCGCTAACACTTTCCGTAAGCTCCTCAAGGTATTCCATTGAAACACCCCCTAGTAATTTAGAAGCGGTACCATAAACTGCTTTTTTAATAGCGGCGGTACGGAGAGTTCCTGTTAAGCCCTTAATTTGTTCTAATACGGCAGGCGCAGGGGTTACCATTTTAATATCCGGATATATCATTTGCACCGCGGCGGTCATGAGTGATTGCTCAGTAGAATACAAAAGAGCATCATTTTTTTCCATGCCAGAATCTAATGCAGCGGTATAATTGCTAAGCATTGTAGCCTCTAAAGTAGCTTTAGCCGTTATCCATTCTACATTTTCATTAGAAAATATTCTTTTAAATTTGCTTCCTGGCTTTGTAAGTTTACCTATAGAGTTTTGTATGTTTTTAATTTGACCACTCCTACCCTTTTTCATTAATTGGAGCGTAAATCCTAAGCCTTCTCCGCCTAAAGCAAACAATTCAGAAGCAGATTGGTCAAGAACACCTCCTCCTCCTTCAAAAGCTGTACTAGCCTCTACTCCCAAAGCGTCGTAGCTAAGGTTGTTACCCGCAGTGTCTACAAAAGCATCATATATATTATAAGAATCAAAATCGTCAGTCATGGCACCAAGCAAAAGAGAACTTCCTTTACCTAAAAACATCGTAGGCAATGATACTTCTGACTCTAGTGCTATTTGAAAATATCCTTGTAGAGTGCTGTTTATACCTTTAGCCCACCCTCCTAAATTAGCACTTTGTTCTTTTTTAAATTTATCAATTAAATCAGATTTTTTAAAAACATTACCTATAGTTTCTTTGCTGGTATCAATTTTATATGTTCCAGCTAAAGTTTCTTGGCTAGTAACTAGCTGATTAAATTTATCTTTTGCTTCAGATTGTGTTCGATCCAGTTTAGCTTGTAAACTATTTATTTCTTTTATCCTGATGTTAACAGCATCAACCTGGGCCTGGCTAAGCATATTCTTTGGTGTGTCACCTATAATTTGCTTTATTTCTTCAGATAACTGAGCCGCTTGATTTTGTATAAGATTAGTGTTTTTTATAAACTCTAAATTAGTTGCTTCAGCCTCGGATTTGTTTTGTTGGCTTGCGTTTTTATAAGCATTAATCCTAGCTTCTTTTATTAAGTTATTTTTCTGCGTTAGAGTAAGTGTATTATAATTTAATCTACCCGTTGTCGCTTTATTTTTTAATAAATCCTGTGCAATTAAAGAATAAACCTCTTTATCATATTTTATAACCTCATTAGGTGCAGTATCTTTAGAAAAACCGAACATTTCATTTACAAGACGCTGCACATTACCAAATAAATATTGCTTATTTCTTTTAGGAGCCACCGTCATCATACCATCTTCCGATGGGCCATCTAGTTGATTCATTGCTGTTTCTAAATCTTTTTCTGAATCATACTCAAGCGCAGCACTGTATCCACCTGTGTCTTTAGATAATTCTATGGTAGCATTAAAAACATTTTTTTGATCGTCAGTTAGAGAGCTAATAGCCTGATTTTTTTCAATACCATCTGGCATTTGATATATAGAAAAAAGCCTACCTTCCACACTTTCATCCAGCGCAGCTCGCAGCTCTGCTTCTTTTTTAGCTAAATTTTTATACTCCTCTGACATAGAGGGGGTAGACTCAATAGCCTGTTGTGTTTGCTCTAGCTCTTGTTCTAAATTTCCTCTTTGAATTAAATCAGATATATAAGGATTAAATTGTTGAACCGGAGTAAGCGATTCTTCATATTTTTTATATTCCTCCTCGGTAACCTCTTTACCGTCTATTGAAAACGGCACGGAGCCGCCAACGTCAGGCATTGTGCCATCACCTAACGGTATTGGCTGAAAACCCGAAGAACCATCTGCCGACGGTGATACCATACCGTCTTGTGCTACAGTTTCCGACACTGCATCCGCACGCTCTACAGGGCCTTGTATAAAATCCTCTTTAAGGGCATTAGCTTCGATACTTTCTAGTATCGGATCTTTTTCTTCTTTCTTGGGCTTTTCTTTTTCCTTTTTCTTTTTGTCGGTAATATCCTCTATTGAATATCCCATCATTTCAGCTTCTTCTAAAGCCTTTATAAGATCAGCTCTATTTGCAAAAGTAACTTCTTCTTCGTTTATTAGGTATGTAAACATGTTTATTTAATTTTATTAGTTGTTAGAGTTAGGATTAAAAAAAGCGTCGTCCATTCTTAAATTTGTTTCAAATCGCTCTAAAGCGTTTTGTAGTTGCGATTCTGACATTTTAAAATTATTTTTCAGTAAATTTTGTAATCTTCCAATGCCCGTAATTACCTCTGTTTGTGACCTAGAGTCATTCCCTTGGCCCCCAGTAGTTTCTTCTCCAGGCGTTGACCCTGTTTTGTAATTAAGGACTAATTGTCCTTCGCTATTTGTTTTAAACTTGACGTCCCTATAGGTCTTTTTGCCTGCTATAATATTCATTTTCTTCCCTACACCTCCACTTCCAGAAATTTCAAATAAACTGTTTAAAGCTACTGCTGCATTTTCTTGAGGTGTTTGCCCTGAATTAGGCTCGTAAGCTGTAATACTGTCATTAAGTGTTTTATTAAATTTAGCATTACTAACATTTATTTTCTTTTGAGCTTCAGTTAGATTTAAGCTTTTTGTAGGATCTTTTGTTCTTTTTTCATACGATGTAATAGCGTCATCACCTGTCCCTGTTGTATTTATAACTATTCCTTGTTGTTCTAGCGCTGCATCGAAGTTTTGATTACTTCTTTCTCTTATTAATTTTTGTTGTGCTTCATTTGCAACCCCTGGCTTGTCTTTTTCCGTTTTAAGTTCATCATATTTGTTTGGATCTATTCCGTAATTAACCAATTGTATTTGTTGTGCTTGTCTATTCCCGTATGTACCCTCTATAGCGGCTACAGAGCTTTGAAAAGCTTCGTTTTTTTCTTTTTCTATATATGCGGGATCAAGGGTTTGAATATTATAAAATAGCTGGTCTCCGTCAGCCGCTACTTCAGTGGTATCAGATTTTTTTACATTCGATAAAGCTGAGCCTGTTAAATTGTTTCCGTCAAACATGTTAGCTAATATACTTTTACGTACAGCTTCCGCGGAGTTTGGTAGCTCTATCATGAAATCATCTGCAATAGTTTTAAACTCCGATGCAGGTATCTTAAACGTCTTTCCACTCTCTTTGTGTCTAGATCGCGCGTATAATATACCGCCTTCCCTAAATACATCTGCTTCGTAGGCAGGATCTCCCCCAAATCCATCTACTATAGCTACAGATCTGTCTGTATTATATGTTACTTCTCCGCCCTCACCAACTACCTTTTCCTCTTTGTAAAAACGGGTTTTTCCTAGCTTTTCATATTTCTCTCTATTTTCTTGCAAAAGCGTAGTAGTACCTATTACTGTTTTACCGAATTCTACATCAGAACCTATTTGTGTTGTTAATCGACCTAGCTCAGCGGACAGTTCTGGATCGGTATTACCCTTTTGTTGCTCCCTTTTTATTTCATCAATTCTAGTAAGGTTTGCTTCATTTGCTTCGATCATAGCTTTTTTCATAGAAGCGGACATGCCCTCTAGCCCGGCATTAAAAGTTGCGGAACTTTGTGAATGCTCATTTTGAAGCTTAATAAGATTTTGCTTTTCTTTTTTTTGAAGTATTTCATCTCTTCTTTGCTCAGCGCCAAATGCGATAATACCTTTAGATATATTTTGCACACCCTGGGATATACCTTTAGCCAGTATTTCCGCGGATCTATCGTTTATTATTTTTGGATTTCTATAACTCATTATTAATATTTTTTATTAAGTACTGGTACCATCGGTTGAGGCATTATCAAAATTAATATCTGGAACATAGTCGGGATCAATCGTTAGTTTTTTTTTAACGCGCCGGAGCCTAGTAAGCTGCCTACCGAGCTGGTGATCCCGCTAATCATGCCGGAAGTAGCGGCAGCGTCTGCTGCATTCGCATTTGCGGCGTTTACGTTAGCTTGATCAATACCTGACTGCATCCTGTCTAATGTAGCCATATCTCTGTTTTCTTGCTGCTGGAAAGCAAACATGTCCCCGCTTTGGACCCTAGCTTCTTCACTTAATTCCATTTGCGTAAGCTGTATTTCTTTAGCCTGCAGCGCTTGCTCGCCTTGCGCTCTTAGCTTTTCATTAGCGGCTTCCTGCTGTTCTATATTAGCTGAAACTTCTTTCTTGCTTTGCTTAGCCGCTTGAGCCAATGCTGTAGCACCTCCGGCGCTTGCACCCGTAGCTTGCAATGTATCTAATGTATTTGCTAAGGCAATATCTGTTTGCTCCATCTGGATCTCCGCAGCGCTTGTGGCAACACCTAGATTATCGAATGGGTTTGAAAGACCCTCTCGCATTTCTTCAATCATAGCTACATTAGAAGTGTAAGGGTTTACTACCTCTTGTCTGTTTTGTTCAAATATGTTCATTTCACGGGTAATTCTTGCTTTCTCAGCCGCTGCCGCTCTTGCTGCTCTTTTCGCGGCTTTTTTACCCATAATGCCACCTACAACGCTTCCTATAGCGCCTACACCAGCTGCTACTATTGCTGCTACTCCTGCCATAATTTTTCTTTTTTATTATATTCCTCAAGAGTTATTGAGAAAAAGTTGTTATCTATTTTGTTTATATCTTTAGTATCCGATGGATTAGCTATTATATTAATCCACACGCAATCTTCAATACATCTTATTAATCTTTTAGTGCCTTTAATTGAGTGTGACCAACATGGGGCAATATGCTCAACCACTTCGTCATCAGCCTCAA
>Ga0206682_10002710_pt1 | contig 15789 bp, 29 predicted proteins | sample M240m12015metaG_FD_155444 | JGI IMG/M metagenome (GOLD analysis project Ga0206682, IMG submission 155444) | Ammonia-oxidizing marine archaeal communities from Monterey Bay, California, United States - M2 40m 12015 | ecosystem: Environmental > Aquatic > Marine > Intertidal zone | place: USA... | reverse complement strand
TGAAGGATTTACAAAATGAAGGATATATTGTCCTTGAAAATAGACGGTGGAGATGGTCTTGAAAGTAGGCATCATAAGCACATATTGGAAACCTCATTTTGGAGGTGGAGAAAAGTATGTCTATAACATGGCTAAGGAATTGTCCTTGAAAGGCGTGGATATTAAAGGTATAACGCCTACACCAATTAATGCTGAAAGAGATAATGGAGATGAAGAATTAGTAGTCCGTCTTGGAGAAAAAATGGAGATTAAGGATTTTTTAGGTATGAGAGCATGGTTTGATAATCATGCTTTGCCTCATATCATTGAAGAAAAATATGATATTATCATATTGAACAATTGTAGGGTTCGCTATCATTACAACATTGATTTTATCAATTTGTTAAAAAGAAATGGAATTAAATGCGGTATAGTTCATCATGATTTAGGTTGGGGCATAATCAACACATCATATTCTCATTATCATGGCGATTGGGAAGAATCAGCCCAACGCACATTAGAATCAATTAGTGAATTAAGAGATTCCGTGAATAAATCACCATTGGTTAATTATCAAGACTTGATGTATAATTTAGATTCTCCAATTTATTTTCAGCCCGATTTCATCATAGGTAATACTGAATGGTCTAATCGTTTTATTGATATTGATGAATCAACACCTAAATATGTTCTTCATCCAATTATTGAAAAACCGCCTAAAGAATATCCATTATTGGATAAGGTGAACATTACTATGCTAAATCCGTTATATCATAAAGGCCGTTCATACATGGTGGATTTAATCAATGATTACGACCATAAGTGGACTTATCGGGTTTTAATGGGTTCATACGGCAACGGAAAAAATACAAAAGACTTCATGCGTATGATTAATGACTCATGGGCTATGAAAGAAGGCAGGGTTGAGATTGTTAATTATGTGGATAACATTTATTCAGCATTCGCTTCAACAGATTTATTCATATTTCCTTCAAGGTATGAAGGATATGGAATGGCGGCAATTGAGCCTATGTTGATTGGAAAGCCTGTTATTGTTCAAGATTACCCTTCAATTATTGAAGCAGTAGGTGATGGTGCATATTCAATAAAATGGGGAAGTTCTTCAACAGAATGGACTGATGCGGTTGAAGAGATATTGTATGATTCGGAAGAATTTGAGCAAAAATCCCTTAAAAGAGGTGAGTTCATACTTACCCGACAAGAAGAAGAATTGGATGGTTTAATTGATTTCTTAGAGGAATTATTATGAGAACAGCATTGATTACAGGAATAAACGGTATGGATGGAAGCCATTTGGCTGATTTGTTATTGAACAAAGGTTATGAAGTATGGGGTATTGAAAGGCGTTCTTCATCAAAGAATAGAACAAATACAAAACACCTTGAACAAAAGAATAACTTTCATTTCTTTACTGCTGATTTGACAGACCAAAATTCATTATACAGGGCATTGAAATTAGCGCAACCCGATGAGGTATATAACCTTGCCGCCCAATCATTTGTCGGCTCATCATGGAACATACCCGTTCAAACAAGTGATGTTAATGGAATTGGAGTATTGCGTTTGCTTGAGGTAATTAGAGAATATGAAAAAGACACGGAAAGAAAGGTTCGCTTTTATCAAGCCTCAACAAGTGAAATGTTTGGTAAAATGGTTGAGAATCCTGCAAATGAAAATACTGCTTTTTATCCTCGTTCACCTTATGGTGTTTCTAAATTATACGCACATTGGATGGTAAAGAATTATAGAGAATCACATAATATGTTTGCTTGTAGTGGTATTCTGTTCAACCATGAAAGTGAAAGAAGAGGTATTGAATTTGTAACACGGAAAATTGCTGATGGAGTAGCAAGGATTCATTTAGGATTAGAGGACTCAATTTCTCTCGGAAACCTTGAATCAAAAAGAGATTGGGGTTATGCCCCCGATTATGTGGAAGGTATGTGGTTGATGCTACAACAAGAAGAACCTAATGATTATGTCTTAGCAACAGGCGAGAGCCATTCAATTAAAGACTTCTTAGATATTGCATTTGATGAAATAGGAATCAAGGATTGGAAAGAATATGTCTTACAAGACCCTAAATTTTATAGACCTGCGGAGGTTGATGTTTTGAGAGGTGATTCTCAAAAAGCAAAAGAAGAATTAGGTTGGGAGTCAAAGACAGATTTTGAATCATTAGTGAGAACAATGGTTAAAAATGATATTGAGTTATTAAAAAGAGGTGTAAAGTGATGAAGAAAATAATTACTATGACTGCTTGGAGAAGGGCGCATTATTTCAAAGAAGTGATTCAATCCATTGAAAACGCCGAAGGATATGAACAGTATGAATTAATTGTTTCTATTGATGGAGGATATTCCGAACAGCAAATGTTCATGAAAGAAATTCTTGAACAATCTTCAATACCTTATGAATTGCACATTCATGAACAAAATAAGGGTTGTGCATGGAATACAGGTTTTGTTGTTAAAAAAGGTTTCAATAAGGCTGAAAGAATCATACACCTTGAGGATGATACTATTTTACACCCCGATGCTTTGAAATGGTTTGAGTTCAACCTTGACAAATATGAGGATAACCCTTTAATTTGGTCTATCTCGTCTTGGAATCTCGGTAATGATACATTAGTAGGCGAATGGACTGAAATTGAATTAGTAGGAATCCGTCAAAAGTTCACCTGTGGTGCTTGGGCTATGTGGAAGAGTCGTTATGAGGAAATACAAACATGGTTTGGAACAGAACTGATTATTGAAAAAAGAGATGAGTTCAAGGAATTACAGATTAAAAATGAAATAACACCCGATAACTTTTTAGACTATGTTTATTTGACCGACAAAGGCTCATGGGGTTATCCGATGAATCTTTTTTGGAGAGGCAATCGTTATGAAATAGCACCTCATGTTTCAATGAATCAAAACATTGGAAGGGAATATGGTTCTTTTAATTCACCTGCACTTTATGATTTAAGACAAAATTCTAATTCATGGCGACCATTTGAAAGAGTCAGCGATTTTGACACGGATTTCGTTGATGAGTTCTTGGAGGAATTACAATGAAGTTCTCCGTAGGTTTATTGTCTTGGAAAAGGCCATTAAACATAAAACATATTGTTGATGAATACTTGCTTTATGACGAATTAATTGATGAAATCATTATTTGGAACAATAATCCCGAACAGTTCATAGAGTTCAATGGAGAAGAGTATGATATTGTAAAAGTAATAAATGTAAATTCAAATGAGGATTTTGGATTGATTACAAGGTTCAATATGGGTTCATTATCAAAGAATCAAATGATTATGCTACATGACGATGATTTGGTATTCCCCGAAGAATCATTGATTGCACTAAGAGATTCATGGATGAAAGAAACAGACTGCTTTCATACATTTTTTGGAAGAAACCCTAAGCCCGATGGAACTTATTCTCAAAAGGTTGGTGAAGGTAAGGCTGAAATATGTGGCCGTTGTTATGTCATAGACCGAAAATTATGTGGTTTAGTATTGAGCGAGTATTGGAAATTGAATCCCGATGAAAGAAAATTGATTCATAGCAAAGGTGATGATATTTTGGCCTCTTATGTTTTGACTCACTATACAGGCAAATTACACACAGTATTACCTGTTCGTTATGAGAAATTAGATGATTCATACGCACTATCATTTGGTGCATCTCGCCCTCAAAGACCTGTTCATACTCCCCAATTGGTTGAAGAAATGGCTCAATGGTATGATTATAGGACAGAAATGATGCAATTTTGTAAAAAGAGGTATGAAAATGGAAATGAATGAAGAATTGTTCAAGTTCATGAACAAAATTGAAAATGAAGAGAATTTTGCACTATCTCGTTGGGGTGATGGCGAATATCGGTTATTAAAGGGTGAATCTCTTATTCTTAGTGATTCCGAGTTATCAAGAAGAAAGACTTGGACTTTCACGCCATCTCAAGAAAACCAAATACGGGCGGCAAAGAAAATTACAGATTCTTTGACTTATGAGGCGGAAGGTTTTTATTGGGGAATTACTTGCCCCGAATGTAGCGTCTGTAATGTTTCGGGTTGGACTCATTATAATATGTATGAAAATAAAGACAATTTGACATTCGCAAGTATGTTTGTTAATGCAAACCATGAATTGTTTCAAGAGCGATTTCCCGAAGTAGTGAAAAATAAAATTATTTATTTTGTAGGCCATAAAGAAGCCGATATTACAAAATTACCTTTTGCGGTTGAAAGACATTTCAAAGTAGGGACTAATGCTTGGTTAAATGACTTAGATATTTTGGATGAAATTAGAGAAGTCTTTTTGGCTAATGAAAATGCAATTTTCTTATTTGCTTGCGGCCCTATATCTAATTATCTAATTACTGAACTTTGGCGAGAAAAACAAAATAATACTTTATTAGATATTGGCTCGGCTTTTGATTTAGAAATTTACGGGAATTGGACTCGTTCATTTCACATCAAAGAAGGCGGATATGGAAAGACTTGCGAATGGATGAGTAATAAGAACCTATAAATACTCGCTAAAACAAAGTAGGATTAGTGAGCAAATGATGTTTGTAGGAATTCAAGCGAATGAAGGACACCCTATTACGGAAGAAACGATTGTTGAATTCTTTTGTAAAGAAGGATATAGCGTTGATGATGATTTCATTTATCAAGAGGAAAATGAAGTGAGTAAGAAATTTGAATACTTTAATGCAGACGAAGCAAATTATACAATTTTCAAAGAAGTGGATGATTTAGATTTCTTTACAGATAATGTTATTCTTTTTTTGAACTCTCACCCTAATGGAACAATTACAGTCAAAGATGATGAAGATGAAGATGAATTCTTGTATATTGGGAACATTAAACAATTCTTGAAAATATGGCGGAATGATTTAGATGGAGAATGAAGAATACCGTAGTGTTGGTGGCCCTTGTGTTCGCAGGTGTGATGTGAATAAGAAAACATTGGTTTGTAATAACTGTGGATTATCATATAAATTAGTTCAAAAGGAATGATAGCATGAGTCTTGTTTGGTATATTTTATTATTTTTAATTATTTTTGGTTTAGGTTCGGGTGATTTGCATGACGATTACTGAAATTGAATGTGTTCGTTGTAAGACTAAATATCCGAAATTAGCAATCAACCCCCAAACAGGACTTTGCCCTCTTTGCGATAAAGAAGGCAGTAATCATCCATACATAGAAAGGCTTTGGTTTTGAATAACATTGATATACTCGTTGAGAACAGGTTTGAATTATGTCCGAGAAAAACACGCCCCCCACTATGTATGGGATTTCTTATGATGTTCGGAATGCTTGCCCCGAATGCGGAGGCAAAAATCTCTATGAATTAAAAGGTTCAAGAGAAGAAAACAAATTATGGTTCATGTGTATTACTAAAAGAGAAAAGGGTGATGAAAATTGCCCTCATTTTACAATCGCAATTGAATAGTTAATAAAGGGTGAGAAATATGGATGAATTGAAGATAAGGATTGAAACAGACGAATACATTTATGAAGAATGGATAATTGAATGAGGTGAATGAAATGACAATGGAACTATATGAAGCAATTTTAGAAGAAACAAAAGACGGCAATTTTTACAAAATGAAAACGAGTAATGTTGAATATACAAAAACATATCCCGATGCGGAATTTACTTTGGTAAGGAGAACTGCCCCTCAAGTGAAGGTTGGTTTTGCTACAATTATTATGCCTACATTTTATGTTGATAAATACTTTGGTTCAGTCCCTTCACGGATGGAGGCAATTTGTTATGTCAATACAGGGACATTTCAAGAATTACATCAAGAGTTCCGTGATTGGCTCGCTGAAAAACAAGAGTAATGCTTAAGTATGAGTATTCTATCCGAATAATACAGGCGGAATTAAAATGAGCGACCCATGCAAAGTATATGTAGCAGTAGTTATGACACCCGAACACTTTGACGAATATGACCCCGATGATGGTTCATTTGTTGATTTTTGTTATGACAAGTATGAAATTTTTACATATAAGAATCCTCTCCGTGAAGAACAGCGATTGCCCGAAACAATTTCTTTTGGTTATGAGAATCCTCAATCGGGAGGAATCGGTCAAAATGCTAACTTTCAACAATATGGCTCGGATGGAGAAGCATTCATTGTTGGCTATGAATTGGCTTGGACTTGGCATGGCGTAATTATGCTAAATGAAGATGTGTTGAGAAAAGTGGAATATATGAAAAGACAAATGAAGATACATTTACCACTATTTGAATCTCAAATTATTGTAAGGGGACAACAAGTATGAGCAATTATTATTTGGGCGACCCTTGCTATGTCATTCCCGATAGTGAATGGGATGATTTTTGTCAAATTATGAGGACTGATGGAGAAGAATTTCAATACAAAGGTGAAACCTGCGTAGTCATAGGCACAGGCGGAGATGGTGATTTTGACGGCCTCTCCGTTGATGCAGGGATTATTGGTTGCATTCCTGTTTCTCTATGCGACCCCGATTCTTTGAAGGCGTATGTCCCTTCGGATGCCCGATTGGTTAATCGTCAAGTGGATTTAGAATCGGATGGTTATTGGGTATTTATTGACGGTGAACCAATTGGCGGTCAATACTGCGAATGTTCTTATTGCAGGGGTTCTTCAAATCTCGGTGCGGAATATGATTTTGAAGATTGTAGGACTTGCGGAACATCAACACATTATCAATGTATTATTGACCATAATGGTGAAAATTATTGTTCCGATGATTGCATCCCGAAGAAAGAATGTGAAGGTTGTTTTTGCGAATTAGACTATGATGATAATGATGCTTGCATTGATTGTTTGCATCATGAAGGTTGCGGTTGCGAAAAAGAGGATTATAGCGATAAGTCTTCAAATTGCGAAGATTGTCAAGCCAACATTGATGAAGAGGAATGAGAACCTATAAATACTCCAAAACAGAAGGAATTATTATGCGTAGGTTACTTTCAAAAATTACCTCACCCATTTTTGTTCCTCTCCGCAGGTTCGTTGTTTGGGGAGATAAGACCTTTGGGACTTGCGATATGAAATTAACTCTTGAGCCTCGTTGGGAAACCCCCTTAGATGGTTTTGCCGACATTGATGAAGAACCTATTTCGGAATTACAGAAGAAGTTATCAAAAGACCAAGCAAACCTTGTAGGATTAGGTGAAGAATAATGACATGGGTTTGTCAGCATCCTACTTGCGATAGGGTTTCTAAAGGATTTCCTAATGGGCGCACACTTTGTTGGGTGTGCAAACAATGTGAAGTTCGTTGGGAAAAGAAAAAGAAATTAAGAGAGGCTAAATCATGAAGAATGAATGGAATTGGATGCTTGATGAAAAGACTCCCGAATCAAAAGAAGGTGAAGAAGAATGAAAATGTATATTTGCCCTCAATGTGATGAAGAAGCCCGATTTAAGGGTCTTTGTAGGGATTGCACCGAATATGATTCCGAAGGAAACATAATCAATGCCGTGAGGCGAGAAGAGGCAGGTAAATGTAATGATGAATCCTGTGGTGATGAATCTTGCGGTCATACTAAAATGCGTTTTAATGCGCCAACGGCGGAAATGTTTAGACAACGAAGAAGGCCAAAATTGACAAAGAAACAGATGAGTAAATATCATCAAATTTTGACAGATAATAATTTTACTGATGGAACGGTTGATGAAGCAAGACAGATTTTGCTAAATCATGAGGGGGAAGAGGAATGAAGTGTCCTTCTTGTAAAGCGGATTTTATTTGGGGTGGCGACCACACCTTTGAAGCGCATGGATTAAGTGATGAGGGCATTGTATGTAATTTTTCATGTGAAAATAGTGAATGCGAAGTTACGGCTCTCATATTTATGCCTCATTAAGTGAAAGTATAAATAGGGTTTAGAATAAGTAATTAGTATGACCGATACTACAACGCTCAACACCAAGCCTACTACTGAATTAGAAACACTTCTTGCAGTTATTGAAGGGATTCTTCAAGAGCGAGAAGATTCAACCCTTACACCTGTAAATATCGGTGATTCTGTTTCTTTTGATTTGAGAAAGAATTGTTCTGTTAAAGGAGTAGTTCTTGGAAAGACTGAAAAGAGAGTCAAGGTTCAATGTGCTTCAATTGAAGGCGTTTATCAAATTGCTACAAAGAATGTCGTTGTTGAAATGGCGGCAATTATTGATTCAACAGAAGAAGAATGAATGCAAAAGGTTAAATAGCCGTAGCGACAATCTATGGTTATGAGCCGAGCAATTCGTAGCACTTCGTTGAATCAACCTGCACTTTTTATACATTCAATGAATGATGATTTTGCGGCCATGTTTAGAGAATTTATTGACCAATACAACACAGTTAATCAAATAGGACTTTCAACCCCAAAGAAGTTAAATCCCGATTCCGATATTGAATTTTCGGTTAATGAACTTTATCGTTTATCTCAATCATTATGTATGTCGGAAGGCGGCAGAAATTGGACTGAATGTAATAGCATCATAGATTCTATGCAATTGCTTGATAAGGCTTCTAATGAATTGACTCTCTATAATTACATAGAGCCAATAACTTCTAAACCTTTCGTTGATTTTAATGACTATACGGTAAAATTATTTGAAAATGTTAGCCGAACTGATAGATTAGACCAACAACAGACCTATGATTATGACAAACAAGCATATAGAGATAGCCCCGCCTACAATTTAGGTTTGGAATGGCAAGAGAAATTTCATGAACTTCTCATGGATATTGGTTTCCCTCAAGAGATTTATTCTCGCATGACTGTCAGCCGTTATTGGCGTGTTGATTCTTTGTTAAGTGCTACGGCAAGTATGGTTGAAAATAAGTTCAATTTTATTACATATTTCGGAGATACCATGCCTTCGGGAATGGGTTATAGCCGAAGTGTCGGAATGCAGTCAATGAATTTTGATAAAAGATTTATTACAGAACCTTTGGAAACCATATCAAAAGTAGTTAAGGGTCGGCAAAGGTCAGCATACGACGATTTCGCAACATCAGTAGCAAACGCATTGAGAGATGTTGCTTTCGCAAATGAGTTAATCAAATTGAATCCTCAAATTAAGACTATGGGTTTGACCGAAATATCCTCTTATAATCATCAAAGTTATTATTTCAAGGAAGAGCGAAAGTTCATGACTAAGCAAAACACGGAGTTCCTTGATGTTGCACTATTACCTGCATTTACAACAAAAGAGTATGCGCTTCTTTCCTATCAAAACCTAAATTATGCAACAATGTTTATGGATGATGCGACAGATAAATTAGAAGATGCCGTAGCCGAAGCAAAAAAGGTTCAAGGTGCAAAATTAACAGAAGGCATTGAGGCTATGTCTAATCATTGGTTTGCTGTTGTTAAGCACTTTTACAAACAACAAAGGATTGATGAAATAGGATTGCTTTATTCAAACCTTATGTTCCCTAATATGAATCCTCAAAACCGTGACATCTATGAACAGGTTATGAATAACATTCAGCCCCTTCAAGATACTAAGGCCGTTCATACCATTGATTTAGGGGATGAATACAGCGTAACTATGACGATTTATCAACAACAAATCGGTTTTCAATTCTATGATAAGAAATACCGCAACACCATACTTAATGTTGATGGCGATTTCTATGAAGGTGTCAAGGAAGTGATTATGGATAAGGGAGTCCCGCAGTATTTACAACAACCATTGAATCAAATCCTTGTTAATGCGACTGCTGATGTAAATCAAAATAGTAACTTTGAATTACAGAATGTTTCTTCTCGGATTTATCACATTGAAAACCAACGAAGAACAAAATTAGAGGCACTTCAAGAAAGGCGTTTGGAATTAGCCCGTCAAAAGTTCGTTTGAAGTGAAGGTATAAATACATAGAAACCCTATGGTTTGTTATGGATATACACCTATTCCTAAAGGAATATCGTTCATTTCGTCAAAAGGTTGGCGAAGAGTTAGGACTTACAGATGAAGAATTGATTTTGAAATTCTATTTGGCATTCAAAAGACTTCAAAAGTTAAGTGAAAATCCGTTTAAGAGTTATTCACAGATTTTTGAGCAATTTTTGTATAAGAACAATCAAAATCCCGACTCCGATGATAATAATGACGACCCTTTCGGAAACGATAGCGGGACAAGTCCTTACTATCCATTTAGATAACCTTTTTATACCTGTTATGGAGTAGGATAAGTTATGCAAGAAATTGTTTGGTCTATTGAATGGGAAAAGAAGTTAGGAACAATTGAAAATGTTCACCCTACTAAGCGAAGTGATTTGATGATGCCTTATGCAAAGAGCGATTGTCAAAGGTGCGGTCATGAAATGCAAGATGGCGAAACCGTTCTCCTTACAATGACGATTCATCCCGACCATGTATTCAAAAATTTCAAAGACACCCACATACCTTCTAATTTTGTCCGTGTTGAATTGATGCACCCTATGTGTGTAGCGGAAAAAGGTCTTTACTTAGTTAAGCAAGACAACCAAAAGAAAGAGTATATTGCTAATGTTTGAGGTGTAATCATGCTTTATTTTTTGGATATTGAAACAAAGAATGTTGATATATCGGATTTGTCTTTTGACGACCCGAAAGGTTGGGAAATCTCTTGCATTTGCGTAGTGAGCGAAGATAATGAGATTTACACATTTAGTGATGCGAGGGATGAATTAATTGAGGAAGCAATTTTCCGCAATAGAATTAACAACGAACCCGATTTTATTTGGAATAATCGCCCCTTGAGTCATTTCTTTCAATTCCTTGAACATTTACTATGGGATGAGGAACATTTAGTTATTACTAAAAACGGTGCAAAATTTGACATTCCGATTATTGAAGAATACTTGAATGTTTCTTTTGAAGGAATCAATCATTATGATATTGAAAAGCACATCATGGATGAAAGCGGAGAGCGATATAGGCTTTCGGAATTGATTCATTATCACATAGGAAAAGAAGAAGGAAAGTTATTAGAAGCGAAGTATGCCCCTACACTTTGGAGTCAAGGATATTATGAAGTAGTAGTAGGTTATTGTATTGATGATTGCTACAAGACACTTCAAGTGTATAATGATGCAAGGATGAGAGGTTTTTATTCAGCCATTGACAAACATGGTGTGGAATTGAAGAAGGTGTTATTTTGAATTGCGCTAATTGCGGTTGGGGCGTTTCTTTAGTTAAACAATGGGAATCACACGGTTTTGCGTGTGCATTATACCGTTGCGGAGATTGCGAAAGTGATATTTCAGTTAAGACACCAATAGCAAAGATGCGCTCATGGTTTCCCGAAGGCGAAGCCCCTAAAGAAGAGGAATGATTATGGAAATTATTGAATGTGATATTTGCGAATCAATTATTGCACCCGAAACCATTTGCGACTGTTTTCAAGAAGAGGAATAAATATGGATATAAACATTAAAGATGTATTCCGACCTATTTTTGGTTTCGTAGTTCTTCAACCAATGGTTCTCGTTTGGTTTATGTTATTTACAGATGATTGGTGGAATACTTATGTTAATGATTTGGGATGGAAATTTCAAATTGCTATGACTGTTTGGTTAATTCCTTGTTATGCTTTTTATGAAAGGTTTTTCGTTCATAAAGAAATTGAAATGAAATGGTGAAATAGATGAAGAAAATTAACTTTGTAGCCTCTTGCGAGGTTTGCGGAGAGGTTGCTATGTATTCCTCAAGAATCAGTCCCGATGGATTTATCCATTCAGTCAAGGATGGTGGTTTGATTAAGTATGAAAAACATTATTATTGTAATCCTTGTTTAGAAAAATTATCTAACGATTTGTTAAACCGTGTGAAAAAGAAGTGGTGAAGATGAAAGAAAGAGCCGACAGAAAAAGAAAAGACTATAAAGAGTCCCAAAAAGCGAAGGATAAGGATAAAGACAATCATAATCCTTATGATGCTGAAATGTTACGGTTTCAAGGATTAATTCGTTGTCATGTGTGCGAAAATCCATATCCCTTTATGCACCCAAGATGCCCCACTTGCGATTCACCCAACCGTGAACACTATCCAAATAAGGTGTGAAGGTATAAATACAGGTTGCTACTATCTAAAGGTATGAAGGTTGTTAATTTCCTCGCCACAGCAAGAATCGCAGATTACCTTGACTTACACCAATTTTCCGATGAAACAGGCGTTGAATTTGAACCCGACAGATTTCCGGGAATGTCATACCGATTAGAAAACCCCAAAGTATGTGTTTTATTATTCCGTAGCGGAAGAAGTGTCGTTACAGGCGCAAAGTCTGTTGAGGATATTGAAGAAGCACTAAAGCAAGTCCATGCAATTTTAGTAGCAAACGGACATGATGTTGCTAAAGAATATGTTTATGAGATTGGTAATGTTGTAGTTACTCATAATGTAGGCAAAGAATTGAACCTTGCGAGCCTTACATTTTCATTGGATTTTACCCGCACAGAATGGGAGCCTGAACAATTTCCGGGACTAATTTACAGGGTCGGAAGAGGTCTTAATTCAGTAGCCCTTGTTTTCTCTTCGGGCAAGTGTGTTATTACAGGAAATACAAACCTTGATGAAGCAAAATTAGCCGCCGAATACCTTCAAGAAGACATAGATAATGCTTGAGGTGATTTTTTGAACACTATACGCTCTCCTTATTTTGATATAGGAGATACTAAAGCGTGGTTGGAAAAGGCTTCGGATTATTCCGATGATTATTCTATTGGCCTTCAATCGGGACAAACCAATCAAAAAGGTAAATTTGACGATATAGTTAATTTGTTTTTTAATCGCTATCAAACAGTTCTCAAAATCTTGAGGACTCAAGCAGGTTTCAAGGCTTCGGGAACGCTGAAGCAAGTGCAAAAAGAGAAAAAACGCAACAAAACCTACAATTTAGTAGGAATTGTTATGGAAGCAAGGAGGACTAAAAGCGGAGGAAAAATGGTTACACTTGAGGACATGACTGATACAATGTCTGTTTTTGTTCGCAAAGACGACCCTGCTTGCGCTACAATTTTTAATGACGAAGTATTAGGAATATCGGGCAGGTTTGGTGATGATGGAAAGATGTTTTGGGTGGATAGAGTAGTCCGACCCGAAATTTTACCTAAAAATGAGAATAAACAAGGTATTGACCCCGTTTCAATTGCATTTGCATCCGACCTACACATGGGGAGTAAAGAGTTCCTTGAAGATGAATGGGACAGTATGATTCATTGGATGAACAGTAAAGACCCAACGGCTCAAAACATTAAATGGTTTGTTCTTAGTGGAGATGTAGTGGATGGAATCGGTATTTATCCCGGTCATGAGGAAAACCTTTCTATACAGAACTCTTTTGACCAATATGAATTTTGCGCTCGGAAATTGGATGAATTACCCGACCACATAACCCCTGTTTTACTTCCGGGTAATCATGATGCAGTCCGACCCGCCGAACCTCAACCAATGTTAGAGCCGGGAGTTCAGCAAAAGTTCAATTCAACAATTCATGTAGGCAACCCTGCGAGAATTAATTTATCGGGAATTGATGTATTGTCTTATCATGGAAAAGGTATTGACGACATAGTTCCGAGAGTGGAAAATGTAACTTATGAAAGACCTCAAGAAGCCATGAAATTAATGTTGGAGAAGCGACATCTCGCCCCGATGTGGGGTGAAAGAAACGCTTTGAGTCCCGAAGAAGAAGACCAAATGGTTATCAATACGCCGCCCGATTTATTCGTTACAGGGCATACTCACGCTCACGCTGTTGAATGGTATAAAGGAATCCCTCTTGTAGTATCAAGCACATTTCAAGGAGAAACAGATTTCATGAATATGTTAGGATATAAGCCAAAGAAAGGTTATTTATCTATTTACAATGTTATGAATAAGCAAACAAGAATTAAATGTTTTGCTGATAATACATGAGGGTGAAGTAAATGAAGAATCCATTATTTGTCAATAAGAAGGTTTGGAGAGCCTTCAGTTCTCAAGAATTAGAAGAATATAAGCAAAAAGTCTATGATTTTTACAAAAGTCATGGATTTCCCTACTATGACATGGATGAAATACAAATGTCAAGAGTAGTAAATAATTTATTTGATTTTGACTCAAGCCGAATCATTCTTGAAGACGACCATTTGAAGCAAGTCATGAATGGATTAAATTTGGTTAATAATTTTATGCCTCACATTTTTGAAGTAAAGTGCCGTAATTTCAAATCTCCATTACAATGTTTCAATAATGATGTATTGTTAAAGAAAGCAATTCATAAAAGAATCTCAATGGGTGATAACATGAGTCATGCAGGTATGAGAAAAGCGTTATCATTTACACATGGAACACATAGAGTATCTAATTTTAGACCGACAATAGCCAAATATATTTATGATACTTATGCAGGTGAAGGTTCTGTTTTAGATTTTTCATGTGGATATGGAGGCAGGTTGTTTGGTGCATTCGCTTCCGATAAAGTGAAAAGTTATACAGGAACAGACCCTTGTAAGAAAACCTTTGACGGATTGACACGGCTCAACGAGTATTTACAGAAGAATAGACGAAAAACAATTAATTTAATTCAAAAACCGTTTGAAGAAACAGAATTTGAAGAAGAATCTTTTGATTTAGCATTCTCTTCTCCACCGTATTTTAATACAGAAGAATATGATTATGAAGAAACGCAATCATTTATCAAATTCAATACTAAAGAAGAATGGAGAGATGGATTTTTGTTGCCTTTAATTATCAATACAAGAAAATATCTAAAGTCCGATGGTTATTTTATTATCAATGTAGCGAATGTAAAGACATATCCCGAATTAGAGGATGATGTAGTCCGTCTTGCTACGGAAAATGGATATAAATTAGTTAAGACCTACAAAATGAGATTGAGTAAGTTAATGGGAAGTGGATATAAATTTGAACCTATATTCGTTTTTGTCAAAGAAAATAGTTAAATAGGGGAAACCCACCATTGAAGAACATGGGAAAGACTCGCCGCCACTTTGGGCGTGAAAATGGAGAAGATGCGAAATCTCACCGATGGTGGCGCAACAACGAAAACGATTGGTGTCGCAAGGACAATGACCGCATCAAGGTTGCTGAATTGGCTACTTCTGTGGTTCGCAACGAAAATGTTTCTATCAAGACCCGAAAAACGGCAATTCCTCGTTCAACGGAAGTCAAGAGTTATGGTTACCGAAACCACCCATTCATTATTAAGAACGGAAAATGGGGATGGTATGCTTCAAATCCAATTGACCCCGAAGGATGGTATGAACGACCAAGTTCCAACCTTTCTGTTGGAGGCGGTATATTCGTTTTTGTCAAAGAAGAATGATAAAAGCATTTAAGTATGAATACCTATTCGGACTGTTTAACGGAGATGAAAAAATGGATGATTGCGAATTTTGCGGAACGGCTTTTGCTGACGAACACTATTTAGACACCAAACACCGATTTACAGAAGCACATAAGACATTTGGAAGCATTTATGTTTGCGACACCTGCATTGGTGATGGATTGAAATTGCTTCAAGAACAAAGGGGCTGAAAATATGGGAAGTAGCGACTGCGAGATTTGCGGAGAAAATGATTACTTGAAAGAATACAGTCTTGATGAAATGCCTAAGAACATTTATGTTTGTAGGGATTGTGTTGAAGAAGGACTCCGACTTAGAATGAAACAAATAAAGGGGATGAGAAAATGGCGAAAGTGAGATTGACAAGACTACAACAACGCAGTTATGATGCAATAGCGAAGGGCTATGGCTACATTGAATGCGACCCAAGAGGTTATAAAGCACATAAAGCCCGACAAATCAATG
>Ga0206682_10002702_pt1 | contig 15834 bp, 25 predicted proteins | sample M240m12015metaG_FD_155444 | JGI IMG/M metagenome (GOLD analysis project Ga0206682, IMG submission 155444) | Ammonia-oxidizing marine archaeal communities from Monterey Bay, California, United States - M2 40m 12015 | ecosystem: Environmental > Aquatic > Marine > Intertidal zone | place: USA... | reverse complement strand
GTCTTCTAAGCATTCCTCCTAGAGATTATATGCCCCCTACCTATCTGTTTCTATCTCTTGCACTCTTAGAGTTGTGACATGAGCTGCAGAGAGCTTGTAGGTTGTCTAAGCTATAGATTAAACCTCCTTTGTTAATAGGTATAATATGATCTATAGTATTAGCAGTTGTATATCTATTCTTATCCATACACATCACACATAATGGTTGTCTATGTAGTACTAACTGCCTAACCTTTTGCCATTGCTTACTCTTGTATATCTTAGAGTTAGATCTATCCATTCCTTTGAATGCATTAGCTTTCTGCTCTACATACTTACTCCTAGCCTTTACTGCTAATGTAGTTCTATTACCTTTAGGTATTGTTGGCATTGCTTATAGCTTCTATTAGTGTAGCTACATCCTCATTAGTTATAACACCTAATAGCCTACCCATTACTATAAGGCCTGTAATGATATACATGATTAGCTTAGGCCAGTTGATAGAGCCTGGAGCATTGTACTCATCGTCTTGTATGTTGTAGGATATTTCCTCGAGCACTCTACCAAATGGTAAGGCTGGTAATATACCCTTAAATAGTTGCTTAATAATTAGCTTAAATTTCATTAATCTGTTGTTTAAAATAGTTGTTAATTGTTTCTATACACTCATCAAGGCCCTTGCATACTACTGCATGATAGCCTCTATTATTTAAGTCTTTAATCCATTTTTTTTGTACTTGACTAGCATAGCATTTATGATCTAATTTAATCTCTATAAATAAGCCATGATATTTACCTATTGGCTCAGTTATCTGTAAATCTGGAAAACCTGCTACATAACCAGTATCTTTAGCCTTTTTTCTTTGGCTTACATATTTTTGGTATTGACCTCCTAAACTAGCACAATATCTAATTCCTGGATATTGCAGCTTAATATAGTCAATTACTGCCTTTTGTAACTGGGCCTCAGTTCTACTGCTTTGCATCCCATCCCATTTCTGTAATCTTTTCTAGCTCTATAATATCATCTATTTTATCATATAAAGCTATGCAGCTTGAGTATAATTTAGATGTTCTATTACCCATAGGTTCATTTATATCAATTCTCTCTCCTAAAGATCTTCTTTTTTTTAGGCTTTCTTTCCAGGCCTTATTACCTAGTTCTTTGTATTTAGCTATTTCTTTTTTAGTTAGTTTAATGCTTTTACGTTTCCAGAAATAGTCAAATATTGCTAAAGTACCAAAATCTATTTTAGGCTCTTTTAGTTCTTTTCTTTCCTCTATGTATGGCAATACACAATTTTTAATAAATTCTGCTTCTATTGCAGTTAATTCTATTTTTGTAGGTATTGCTTTTTTTACTTTTTTACTCATGGTATATTCTTTAATTTTTAGTTGTTTAAATTTATTGTAATTTACTAAAACTTTACCAAATGTAACAGAATCCAATTTTTGGTACATTTCTATCTGAAGTTTACCTGCTACTGCTAATCTAAATGCATGCTTTATTTCATCTGTTGTATAGTTTTGGTAATTACTCAATATAAAGCCATTTAATACACTTTCCTCTATTTCGTTAAGTTGGTTATCCTTTTTTATATTTAATAGCACATACAAGTAATTAATCATAGTAGATATGCTGCTATGCTCATCTAGTTGTCTTATCTTAGTTTGTTTACTATAAACTAACTCCAAAGGCTCTGCTCTCTGAGAAATCGCTACTTCGTTTTTTTTCATTCTTATGCTCTTTTTTTAACCAGCTTAATAGAGTTAAGTATAAGCTGCTATAGTTCTTATTCTTTTTGTAGTTCTTAATCTGTCCTATCATATAATCTATTTGATCCTTTGTATAGGTTTCTGATAGTTTATTAAATTCTGTAGTAGATAAACGCAAATGAGCGAAGCTAATATATAAATCATTTACATTTACATTAACATTATCATTAACATTTACATTAGGTTTGTGTTTGGTTAGGCTTTGGTTAGCTTTAGGTATAATTTGCTTTGGTTTACCTCCTTTCTTACCATTAATATACCTTTGTTGGTTAGCATCTAGCTGTGGCTTAATTAAGCTAAATAATGCACTACATACATTGTCTAATTTACTCTGCTCCTGGTTTAATGCATAGTTAGCTATTGCATCAAATAAATCAGCTTTTTGCTCCTTTTCGAGATACTGAGTAGCCTCATAAAATGATCTGTAAAATATAAAGCTATCTCTCATTTTAAATATATTTTTTTAAGTATAGCAGCCATAACATTAACTGTAATAGAGTTTCCTGCTTGCTTGTAAAGTTGAGTATCTGAATTTACTTTTTGAGCCATAGAAAACTCTTTATCTGTAAAGCCTTGTAACCTCCAACATTCAAGTGGAGTTAATCTTCTTATTTTTTTATTTTTTTCAATAGCTTGATTATTACCTGTATCTAAACAATAAGTAGTTCCGTCTTGTTTACTAAGATGACCAGTTCCACCTTTTCCTGTTTTACTTGATCGAGGATATAAAGAATGACAAATATATTGCTCTGTTCTACCACATTTGTAATAACTACTAGTAATTGTTCTAGAACAATCTTTTATTTTATCTTGTTCTATATTTTTATTTATATTAAAAGTTGTTTTACTAGTTCGTTTTAAATATTTAATCTTTTCTTCAGACAAAATGTATTTACTGTTTGGATTGTCTTGTAATATATCTTTTAGCTTTAATTTTAAAGGAATCTTTACAGGAAAGTTAAAACTCCTCCAATGCTTAAAACCTACTATAAAAATACGCTCTCTATTTTGTGGTATTCCATAGTCTTTAGTATTTAATACTTGAGTGTAAACATGATAACCTAAACCATCCTCTATTGTATCCATACCCATTTGTCCGTTTAATGTACCACCTCCATTAGTAAGCACATCAGTAATAGTTTGGAATGTTTTACCATTGTCATGAGATAACAATCCTTTTACATTTTCAAGTATAAAACATGCAGGTTGATTAACTTTAATAAACTCAGCTACATTATAAAACAATGTACCTCTTGTATCATTAAAACCCCCTCTTTTACCAGCCATACTGAACGATTGACAAGGGAATCCTGCAACATATAAATCTAATTGATCTACCTCTTTATAATCTCTTGTAGTTATATTATCATAAAATTTAAAAGGATTATTTAACGCTAAAAAACTTTGTTTTGCATACTTGTCAATATCACAGGCAAATACATTGTGATGTGGTATGTTTAATCTTTTTAGTGCTGCTTCAGGAGAGCCTATTCCACTAAAATCTGTTCCTACTTTTATCATTTCTTAACTTTTTTAGTAGGCTTCTTTTTAGCTTTCTTTTTTTGCTCTAATTTATCTACTCCATCCCTAAGCATATAGATTAAATCAGTTAAAGCATCATGCAGATCATCTACTGCCTTTGTATTATCTTTAAGCCATCTAGCATCTATCTCCTTTTCGTATGCCCTGCAGCATGCTATAAGATTATTAAAACGCATCTTAATCCTCTGAGCATGTACTCCCTTTAAACTATATAGCTGCTCATGTAATGATTTAAAAGTAGCTAATATTATCAATAGAGATATTTGCTCCTCTTCATTTAATTTTGTATTTTTCATCGTCTTATCTTTTTGTCTTAATTGGAGCTGCACTTGTTGTGGCTCCTTTTTTTATAAATGTAACTCCATCTATATCTATGGATTTAATCATCTTTTTATCAATCCAGTTATAAATGCATTGAGTAGTTACTTTGTGCATATCTGCATAAGTTTTAACTCTGACTAATTCTTTTAGATCTTTGCTCATTTTCTTCTTCTATAAATTTAACTGAATCTCTGATATTTTCGCTTTCTCTATATAACCACTCTGGTATTTCTAGGCAATGTTCATACTCATAATCTCCATCTACCTCTATTAAATTACAATGCTTTTTAGAAAAAAATGCGATACTTTTAAAACCATCTGATATGGCCCAGGCTTTATCAGTATCACATCTTTTAACTCTACTAAGCCTATGAATTAATAGTCTTTTATATTTAATAGCCATTAAAAAGGGAGATTATTATTATCTGATGTGTTTCTATAACCCTCATTACTAACAGGAGCTTTACCCTCCATTACCCACTCTACAAATACTGATGCAGTTTTAATTACTGCTGCTGGATCGTTTTTATTGACTAATTCTGCTGCAGCTTTTAAACATACCTGTTTTACTATTAATAGTTCCTTTTTAGGATCTGTAGCTCTAGGTGTAAATCCGCCTCCAGTACCTCCTGCTGATGGTTTCCAAACAGGTTTAATTTTAGGATATTGTGGATTCTTTGTATCTATTGTATAGGATGCCTCCTCTCCTACTTTAAACTTGTTTTGCGTTTCGTTTATAGTGTTAAAATCTCCACTATCTCCATTTGCAAACTCTACTGCAAACTTATAGAATGTTTTACCATTCCAGTCAAAAGTTCCGTTTCCTTGTACGCTTTTTACTACACTACTTTTTTCCATTGTATAAATTTTTTGTTGTTACTTTATATGATTCTCCCATAAATAACACCCATGTGTTATCCTCTACAAATCCAGTTCTTACTTTTTTAGCTAGTTTTTTAATATTCTCTTTTTTCTTATTCACTCTGTAAAGCTTTAAATAATTAAGCCTCTTTGTTCGCTCTATATATGGCATTGATTAAATCTATTTGTTGATTAACTATTTCTTTTTTAACTATTTCTGCTGCTGCATGCCTTTTGTTATATAAAGCACCTCTCAGAGCAGGTATCTCCTGCTGCACCTTTTGTCTGGTCCTCCATATACTAACAGGATTAGATAGCTGATTATTTGCTAATAAAGTTAATACATATGCACCATCTACATTCTGTAGATTAGGTATCTCTAGGCTCCAAATGTGGCTTATTAAAGCCTGATCATTATCTCTAAATCTAGGATTATTTAGTAGTAATTTGTATATTAAATCTTTTTTCTTAATTACTTGCATCCTGGACTATTTTTAAAAGTTCGTTATTTAATTGTTGTAGCCTATGTAAACTATTTAATTTACCCTCATCTGGCTTAACTAATGATTCAATAAGCTGCTGAGATGTTAAATGAGTAATCTCTAGCTTTTGGCTTAAAAGTTTAATTTTAATTTCTTTGTTCATTGTCTTATCTTTATAGGTTTAAGGAGCCTTACGCTCCTATGTTGTAATAATATTGAGTATTTTTATTTAAAAATGAGATTGTTATTACTAACTGTTCCCAATAAAATAATTTGTTTGTGTAGTTTAATTTCATAATCTTGTCTTTTTGTTAATTAGTACTTGTTTAGAGTTGTAAATTTAAAACTATAAAGTTAATAACCAAAAAAAAATCTAATTATTTTTATCTGCAGCTAAAATTATAATCTCAAATCCTGCAGGAGCTATCTCTAGAAGTTTCTTTTTAGTATTCCTGCTGCTAGTTATATCTAGCTCTCCATCGTTATTAATATCAATAAAATCAGCTCCTACTCCTATGCATCCTTTTAAATCAGTATAGTAGTTAGCCTCATGTATTAGGATAAAATCTCTAAGCATAGTATTCTCTACTAAAAAATGATCCCCATACTTTTGGCTATTTCTAGGAGATACTTTATATCTTCCTGGCAATATGCAGGAGATATTTTTAGCATTGTTTTTAAATGGCAGCTCTAATGTAGCACATTCAAACTCTATATCTAAGCCATTAAATATAAATAGCCTGCCTAGTGTTTGTGTACCATTGTCTTTAATCCTTATTAGTACGCCTTTTTTCATTTTTATAAGCTAAATAAAATTTATACAATGTAAATGCTATACCTATAATTAGACCTAATATTCTTAATACTGGCTCTACCTCTGTAAAGCTCAATCCTATAGCTGCTCCGTTCACTAATATGCTCTCTGTTGTATCTTTATCCATTTTATACCTTTGTTAGTCTTAAACGACCTCCTAATACCTGTGTAGTATTTCTATCTGCATCTACTAATAGAGTAAAATAATCTCCTACATTTATAGTATATGGAGTACCTAAAGCATTAATAGCATTAGTAGTAGCAGTATCTAATAAAGTTGTGTTTGTGCTATCGAATGTGCTTTGTCTTAATAATAATGGCCTAGCTGCATTTGTATAAACTTCATAAGCTACTAATCTATAACCTATAGGTAAGTAAGTTGATGCAATACGCATAGGCGCCCGGCTGTCGTAGCCGTTCATAGTTGTGTCGCTTCCGTCCCTAGTTTTTACAAAATAGTTACCTGTATCACTTAAATTAAAATCTTGAGCAGTTAAGAAAAACCATAGCTCATCTGTGCCAGGATCTAAATAACTTCTATGCCCTATATTAGTACCAAAAAAATGACTATTTGTATATTGTACAAATAAATTATTTGAAACGGCTTGATAAGTAAAAGCACTTTCTCCGCCAAAATTACCGTTGTCGTTAAATTGTACGCTATTGGTTGGGCTTGCCGGTGTACCGCCGCCGCTTGCGTTAATTGTAACTACTCCAGTACCACCTGCAGGAGATATGCTTATATCTGTACCTGCGACAATTTGCGACACTCCTCCACCACCAGTAATTACATTAGTTAAATCATTGCTTTGTATCATTAATACAGAGCCTACAGGATAACTCCTAGATAATGTTTTAGCTTTAATACTTATCTTTGGACTACCTGCAGGTTTAGCAGCATAAGTTTCTAAATATGTAAAATTACCTCCGTTATCATCACAGAGCATTATTTTTTGGTTTATTTTTAAATTACATCTTATGCCTGTTAAATCAAACTCATCGCCATCACTATAGATAGCTGCAGGAATAGCTACAGTAGTTATACCTAGCTCATTACTTTTAATTAATGATAGTACTGCATCGTTTACATTAGTACTATTTGCTCTAAGATTATCTTTGCCTGGTATTTTTTCAGGTAATGGACTACCTGTTCCATGACCTCCTGTAACTATTGGGCCAGGATCAAAGGGAGGATTAGGATCGTTATTTATATCCTCTGTTTCATTAAATACCTCATTTTCGTTTACATCTAATTTATACCATGAGCCATTCCATTGTTCATTAGCTGCATTATAACTACCCTGCATAAATATCCATTTACTAGGAACAGTGTTTATATAATCCTCAAAGTATAGGTATTTATGAGCTTCATAGTTTGTAGATTCAATAGTACCCTGCCAAATGTTTACTGGCTTGTTTTGTCCTTTTAAATACTCTCTGCAGAGTAATCTAGTAGGAGATATATAAGAGCCAAAATTAACATTTTTCATTCCAGTAATAGGAACAAAATCTCCAGCATCGTCAAAAGCTAAAGTTTTTATACTATCTGACTCTCCTAATACTACACCTAATTTAACATCTCCTAAATTAAAATCTGGATTAGTAACTGATGGAGTTTGTTGAGCCATGTATATAGCACCTTGATTGTTAGTATCATTAGCAGCATAAGCTAAACTACATGGATTTATTATCATGGCTGGCCCTCCCATCTGAGCCATTGTATTTATTTGTTGTGTAGTAGTTAATGGAGGATTAGCAGGATTAAACCATAATGCTACTGCTATTATTAAATCATCGTAACTAGCAGATAATGGTATAGCAGGCACCGAATCTAAAAAAGTAATAACTGCAGAGTATTTAAATTGTAACTCTCCAAAAAATGGAGGAGGAGGAATCTCTACATTTTGAAAGTATAATTTTACTGTAGTTGTTGCTGCAGGTAAATCATAGTCAAATATCGGAGTACAAAATGGATTCTGTGCAGTACCTTGCACCCTTACCTCATTGTTAGCATCCTGGCTCCATTCAAAATTACCTAAAGATACATTAGAGCCATTATCTGAGGAATTTAAATTAATGTTACAATTAAGATAATAAGATCCAGATTTAAATTTACATGTAAATAATGTAGAGCTTGCTAATCCTTGTAAATTATTCTGCTGCACTCCTCCTACTACTCCTAATGGTTGAAATGGTCCAGCAGGATTAGGCATTGTATGAGTTTGCTGAGTTTGTAAATTTAAACTTAATAGCATGTTTGCACTACCTCCTCCTAAAATACCTATGGTAGTAAAAGTATCATAATCCTCAGAAGGATCAAATACTGCTCCTGCATCTCCAAAGACAAAATTAGCTCTTACTGAGTTTAGCTCTGGATCAAATGTATGAGTACCTCCACCTAAAGCTACTGCATTATTACTAGCAGTAGGAGATAAATCATTATTAACTGCTATTTGATTATTAGGTGTGTTAATTTGATAAGGTGTAGAGCTAGTAGGATCTAGATATATCCACTCTTTATAATTTATGTTGTAGGTATTATCTTGTATTACTCTATACTGGCCCTCACTAAAAAATACCCTGCATCCAAAAGCTTTATAAACTCCTTTAAACTCTGTATATATATCTCTAATTATATTAGGAAAGTCTATAGGATTATCTACAAAGGCCTGTCTATTATAAAATGTTTCTGTTGATGGATCTACTAAAGGATCTGGATCACTTGCATTGTTTTTCCATTGTATAGCAAAATTATATTGTCTAAATGCAAATAACTCATTAAAATCATATTTATCAGCTATAACTCTCATAGGATAACGAAGATCCTTAAAATTATCTGTTGGGATTATGTTTGCTACATTTGTATATTTATCAATAACTACATCTAGTGAATCTGTTGCTCTAATATCTGTAGTATAAGGAAAAGCAGTATCAGCATAAGTATCAAATCCTGGCTCTATCCATCCTGCCCAATAAGTATTAGTTAATCCAGTTCTTTGTACTCTGATATAATACTCTCCTCTAGGAGCTGATAGTACATCTCTTACAAAAATACGCTCAGTTTCATTTTTAATTATGAATCCGAATGTTAATGTACTAGGCATTAACTCTGCTAATCTTAGGTTAGATCCTTGATCGTATTTTAAAGTAAATCCATCACTAGCTAAATCAAAATATTGAGTAGTTCCTGTAGTATTCTTTTTTCTAATCTCAATAGTATATTCTCTATTGTGTTGAGTTTTAAAAGTAGATGAATATAATATTTGAGCCATGTTTATCTATTTACTCCGTTTCGTCTTTTATTCTCTCTATTAAATACTAGCATTAAATCTGATCCACTTATTCTAACATCTGGAATAACTGAGCCTCCTAAATTATTATTTGCTACTATACTACCAGAGTTATTAGGCATAAACATCTCTGGGCCAGATTCTCCTACCATATATGGCTGGCCTGCTACTACTGATCCTCCAGATGCTCTACCTGGTATAGATCCCTGTAAAACATTACTAAAAGTATCTTTAAATGATAATGAGCTTTTAGTATCTCCTGCACCTAGATAAGTAAATATTGCAGCTAATATAGCAGCCTTAATAATTAAACTAGCTATTTGTTTTAATAAACCTTTAAATATTCTAGTAAATGATTGGAAGAAATTTTCCCCCTCTACTATAGCATCTGCCATCCCTCCTGCAAAATCCTCAGCCATAGATGTACCAAAATCTTTAGCTAATTGAGATAATGTTCTCATTTTTTCAATAAGACCTCCACCTTCTCCACCATCTCCACCTCCAGATTCTCCACCAGAGCCACCACTAGAACCTCCCTCAGAGCCTCCCTCAGAGCCTCCCTCAGAGCCTCCACCAGTCAAACCTAATGAAGCACCTACACTAGCTATAGCTCCTTTAGCCTTATCTCCTGCATTTTTCATAGCCTCGCCAAATGTGCCAAATTCTGCAGTTATTGTTGGTACAGTTCCTTTTAACTCCTCAAGGCTTTCTTTCATATTACTGAAAGGATTAGCTACTTGCTCCTTACCTAATAAAGCTCTTAACTTATTATAGGCATCGATACCCTTTTCAAATGGAGTTAGCAGCATTTTACCTATCTCTAAAAAGGCATTACCTAAACTAACGGCCATCATTTTACCTATTTGACCAAATACCTCTAAGTTATCTGTTACATACAAAACAGCAGCTGCTACTAATGCTATGGCTGCTATAATTGCTATAACAGGAGCATATGCTGCTAACCATGCAGCAATAGATTGTATTTTAAATATTTTAATAGCACCTACTAGAGTTGTTATTCCTCCTGTTACTAATGCTATAGCAGATGTAAATAAACCAATAGAATATATAACTGGCCCTATAGCAGCAGCAAATATTCCAACAGTAACTATTACTACTTTCATATCACTATCTAAGGCTGTCCATTTACTAATAAGTTTATTTAGAAATTTAACCATTTTATTTATTAATGGTATCAGTACATCTCCAAACTCAATAGCTAATCCCTCTGTAGCAGATTTTAATTTAACCATTGCACCTGCAAAACCTTTTAATTGAGTATCTGCTACTTTTTTAGCAGTACCTCCAGAATTCTCTAAGTCTGTAGTTAAATCTCTTAAACCAGTAGATCCCTCTTTAAGCATTGCTAACATACCTGGCCCTGCAATCTTTTTAAAGGATTCCATTATGTCACTAGTAGATAAGCCTTTTGCCTCTAGCTGCTCCATTTGATCAGCTAAAGGAATCATATTTCCTGCAGCATCGTAAACAGATAAACCTAGTTTTGTACTTTCTTCATCTAATTTTACAAGTATATTTTTTAAAGTAGTTCCTGCCTTACCTCCTTGAATACCAGCATTAGATAACAAACCAATAGCTGCAGTTGTTTCTTCTATTGATATACCAAAACCAGATGCTACAGGAGCTACCTCTGCCATAGCATCTCCTAGTTGTTGTAAGTCTGTATTTGTAGATGTGAATCCTTTTGCTAATACATCTGTTATGCTGCTAAGATCTTCAGCCTCTGCTCCAAAACCAGACATAATATTACTAGCAATATCTGCAGCATTAGCTAAATCTAAACTTCCTGCAGCAGCTAAATCTAATGTAGCAGGCATAGCAGACATAATCTGCTCAGTACTAAATCCTGCCATACCTAAAAAGCCCATAGCATCAGCTGCCTGGCTTGCACTAAATTGTGTAGTTCTCCCTAATTGCTTTGCTTGAGTTTCTAGTTTTGTAAAACTTTTACCTGTAGCCCCAGTAACTGCAGATACTTTATTCATTGATTTTTCAAAGCCTGCTGCTGCTGAAACTGCTGCCGTACCTATGGCTAATATAGGAGCTGTCAATCCCATTGATAAGGATTTACCAGTAGATTTAAGAGTACTAGCAGTCTTTTTAAAAGCCCTATTAGCTATCTTTAGCTTAGACTGAAAATCTGTAATATCAGCTCCTAGTCTTAAATTAACCCCTCTAGCCATTTTTAATTAGTTTAGATCTTTTATTTAAGTACTCTAGCCTCTCCTGGCTCATTTTATTAGATGTAGATTTAGATGCTTTTTTATCCCATGCAAAAGGCCATAGTTTCTCTGGCTTAACTCCTTTACCTCCTTTGGTATGTGGTGCTAATGTAGTTGCTGCATGCATTCTAAACCTCTCCCATTCTGATCTATCTCTTAAATCTTGTAGCTCTAAAAAACCAGTAAATTTATTATTAAATTCTCTAGGAGTTAAATCATCTAATTCATTAGGAGTAATATTTAACCATCCAAAAGCTATTTTTTCTAAATGATCAAAATCATTTATAGGATTGCTTTCTATAGTACTTACTTCTTTTTTTTTACCTTAGATGTTTCTTTTTTACCTAGTGAATGCTCAAATACTGCCAGTACTTTAGTCATGGCCTCATCGTCATCATCTAGCATATCAGCTACATCGTCTATAGAGAGTTTAAAATCTTTTTGAGTAACTCTTGCACCATCTTTAAGCCCTGCCCACACTAGAGCTAAAGCCTGCGTTATAGTTATGTTATCTCCTATCGATCCTAGCTCTCCTAATGTAATACCTGTAGCATCACTAAAAGCTCTAAGAGCAGCCATCCCATACTTTACAGGATAGTCTTTGCCATTTATAAATACTGGAGTAGCTTTAGCCATTATACATCAGTTACAGCTAGTACTCCTGTACCTGTCAAAGAAATAGAATAGGATGCCTGATCCTCAGTTCCACCATTTACAGATAAGCTAGTAACATAAGCATAACCAGAATAGTATACATTATTATCTCCTGCAGATCCGTTTGCATGAGCAAACTCTATATAAACTGGAGTACGAGCTAATGCACCATCTGTCGTAGCTTGTGCAATATGATTCCAAAAATCAATATAAGATTTTGATCCTACAACTGCCTCATTTTGATATAAAGCCTCTGCTGAAACACTCCATGATCTCTGACCACCCATGATAGCTTTCCACCCACCAGATGATTTATTACTCTGATCAATCTCGTCCATTGATAGCTCTAATGAGCATGTAGTAGCTGATGCTACTGGTAATTCATTTGTATCTGCAGTACCTACTCTTATAATGAGATCAGTACCATTCATTAAACCTGTTGCCATTTTTTTTTATTTTATTGTTTGCAATTTAATTAAAAAATTTATTTAAAGCAATACTCTAGCTTGAAAACTAAGCAGCTTACTATAATACTTTCTCTCTTTGTTGTAGCCCTCCTGCATTCCATCTAAATTAAATCCATTAACTTTAATGGTATTAAATGTACCAGATGCACCTTGTAAATCCTGGCAAACTGCATCAGCTAATATAGTACATTGAGAATAGTCTAAATGTATAACCTCTATTGATATATCTACCATGTAAACTGGAGCAGTTTGTACTCTGAATGATCTCTTTATATTTATAGGTAATATTCCACTAAGCTCATATAATACACCTATTTGAGGATTGCCTTGAGCTAGCATTGGCATTGGTTGAATTTTATTAGCAGCCATGCCATCTAAATTCATTGTACTGCCATTAGTTAAAATATTAAATATAGCTTTACCTACTTTTAATCCAGTTGTAGCACTCATACCTTTTTAATCTTTTCTAGTTTCTTTTCTAGCATTCCTACTAGCTCTCTTTTCATCTCCTCATATCCAGAGCCTTTCCATGATTGAAAACCTTTAAAAATCATTTTAGCACCTCCATAGGATACGTTGTATTTTTCTGCTCCGTATTCCTGCCAATGTGCATGGAATCCTTTATATGGAGCATAGTATCTAGGTCCGATTAAAACAAATGGTTTGCCTTTCTTACCTCTTAAACCTCTAATTATTCCGAAACTCTCCTCTAAATCTCCACTATCATAAGGAGTAATACTTTTAATTTTTTCTACTAAAGGTTTAGCTAATCTCTTTAAAGTTCTTTTTATTTCAGCATCTTTTATAGCCTCTCTACCTAATTGATTTAAGAGCTTATCTAATTCTTTATCTCCTGTAAGAGAAAATTTAGGCAGTATAGGCATTAGTTTATTGCAGTATGTGCTTTAATTATTACTAGTTGTTGGTTTCCTTGTCCTCTATACTCTACAGATTTAATATAAAATAAATCCCCATCATATGTAATAGAATCTATGCGATCTATTAATTCTGTTATAGATTCATATCTATATGTAAACTGCACATTTTTAACTAGGTTTAAAACCTCTGCAGACATCTTTTCTGATCCAGGCAGCCATTTTATATCTGCAAATCTTTCAAAGCTTAAACCACCATCTGCAGCCATATCTCCGTAATCAGTTTGCTGCTGAATATCTGGTACACTTATTTGAGTTTTGTATCTTAGTCTGCCAGGTTGTATCATTGCCAAATATAATTTTTGTACTGATTAATTATATTAAAATATCCCATAGGCATCTCATCTACTTTTAAAAATGATACTGCAGATCTATTATCATAGTAATGCTGAATTAATAAATACATAGCTATCTTTAATGGCTTTATACTATCTGCATTTTGTGGCTCTATTTCATATTCAATACTAATAGCATCTAATCTATCAAATGTATTAAATGTATTTATAAACTGCACCTTAATTAATCCCATGTGCTGAATTACTAAATAGTCTGTATCTTTAGTTAATGTCTGCTCTACATTATTTATATCAAAATATTTTACTATAAAATCATTAGAGCCATCCCAATAACCCATGTAAGATAAATTTAAAATTAAATTACCTCCTGTAGTTGGAATAGTACCCCAATTTGTAAAATACTCAGTAATAGTTTGTAAGCCCATTACCTGGCCTGTATCCTTTAATATTTTTACTCTAGCTATAGAGATTAACTCAGATATAAATGTATCATCGTTATTAAAATCTACTCTTAGATAATCTTTAGCCTCTGCTAAACTAATAGGCTCTGAATCTGTGTAGTTTTCTATATTTGCATTTCTCATATCCTAGATATAAAAAAAGGGAGCAGGAATTCCCTACTCCCCTTATCATTATTAAATAATCTATTAAGCTACCTCTCCACTTACTAAAGATGTAGATCCTGCAGTAGTTCTAGCAGCTTTACCATCTACTAGAGATACTATTACAAGTCTTGATAAACCTTTAGCAGCATCAGTATAACGATCAGAAATAATATCCAATCCACCAAATGTAGCTAAATGTACATCAGAGAAATCTCCAAATAAACTAGCCTCAGATAATGCAGGAGATGCAGATCCTAAGTTTTGAGTAACATAGTATGGATAACCATTTATAGTCTTAGATGCATAGTCTGCATAAGCCTGTACATAATCTACACCAGATTCCTCTTTCAATTTAGCTAATGCACCTGCATTGAAGATGTAGCTAAAGTTCCCAGATGCAGGATTAAAGTTCTTAGCAAGAATATTAGCCTCTGCTGCAAATAATTCCTCTTTAGAATGTGAAGAACCCATAGATAATGCATCTGCAGTATACCAAATAGAATTAGGGCCATTTGCTGTAGTTTGTGCATCTTGTAATAATGCTTTTTCCCATGTAGAAGAAATAGAACGAGCCATGTTTCTCTGTAGAGCTGCCTCTGCTGATGCATTTTGTGTCATCATCTCAGCACTCATAGAAACTACAGATATAAGCTTGTTTGGGCTTAATGTAATCTCATCTATATTCCCTGCTGGAGATTGTGCAGATGAACCTGCTTCATCAATAAAGCCAGATGTAATGCCTCCAATAATAGGGAATTTACGATCTGCAGTAATACCAGAGTAAAAATTTGCTCCTGCTTGTACAAGTACTAAATTGTTTTGTAACTGATCGATAAATGATCCTACCTCTGTTGGTCTAACATTACCAGATGCTGCAGGTAAATTTTCTGCTGCTCTATGCTCTAATGCTATAGATGGAATACCTACACCTCTAAACAAACGAGTTTTATTTTCGTTTCTAGCCTCTTGATGCATCTCTCCTACTATACCATCCATTTGGCCATTGTAAGCTGCCTGGCAAGCTGCAGTAAAACTAAATCTCTTTAAATCTTTATCAGTCTTTGCTACGTTTTGAGTTTCAAATGTAACAGGCACTACAGGAGTCTTAGTTAGATTCATAGAACGCTCTAAACGATCTACTCTAGCAGTCATGTCTGTAGCAGTTTTTTCTGCTTCATTCCATGCATTCTGTTCATCAGTTGATAGGTTTCTATCCTCAGATTCTGCACTATCTATTAAATTTTGCATAGTATTTAATGCAGAATTTTTAGCATCTTTAAGTTGCTTAATAGTCTTTTTCATTACTTTAATTTTAATAGTTTAAATTTTAATTTACTTATTCCTGGATTCTCTTTCTTATTATTTTTAAATAAGTCTAATGATCTTAATCCTACAGACGTATCATTATAGGCTGGCCTTGTAACGATGCTGACATCTACCAGCCTCTTTACCTCCTTAACCTCTCTAACAAAACCTCTCTCTGATTCCTCCCAATTATCCTTATCTACATAGAATCCAAAACTCATCTTGGATATATCTCCTCTCTCCATGAGAGCAATAGTATCCTT
>Ga0206682_10002700_pt1 | contig 15854 bp, 15 predicted proteins | sample M240m12015metaG_FD_155444 | JGI IMG/M metagenome (GOLD analysis project Ga0206682, IMG submission 155444) | Ammonia-oxidizing marine archaeal communities from Monterey Bay, California, United States - M2 40m 12015 | ecosystem: Environmental > Aquatic > Marine > Intertidal zone | place: USA... | reverse complement strand
AGCCAATGATCGATTTCATGGGCCAAGATGGGAGTGAGGCATCGCGTGAGTCGGTGCCGAGGTTCCAATTCAAACGTATTCAGGTCAGTGGTGATCAACACCACATGGTCATCCATCCGAACGCCGTCGACAACGTCTCGGATGAAGTCGATGGTTCGGTCGTCGCCATTCATTCCTGCCAAGTATTCCACACCCTCGATGAGAATCACAGCTCGCATGTTCTCCCACAGGAAGGCATCGATTGCCACCCTCACTGATTCGACGCTCGGGTTAAGAGCGCGAGGGTGCGTGCCGTTGCTAAGCCAATGGCATGCGGCAGCGGGAAGGTTGTGTTCGACACTAAGGGCATCAACATCATGGCGAGAGATCACAAGAATCGGGCGTCCGTGATTTGCGAGGTGGCCGGCAAGCGTGAACATTGAGTTTGGGTTTTGTGCGTCGAGCAACAAGGCATCACCGGGGTGAATCATCCTCTCCATTCCTTCGTACCGCTGCATGTAAGCCCTGCTTTTTTGACGAACTGCCTCAGGTGCTTCAACGCTGACTTCGAGTTCCGGAAGACGTTCCTCACGGCGCCAACTTCCCGGTTTGAGTTTGACATTCGACCACCATCGCTCGTCCTTGCTCTCATTATCTTCAGTTGATTCGAGGTTGAGGTAAGCGTTCGGGTGAAGGTGGCAAATCCGTTGGGCATCAGCAGAAGGGAGTTCATGGATTGCAACAAGTGCATCAAGAGGGGCTGCATCATCTTCAATTTCGAGCAGTGCTTCGAGTCCGAACACGATTGTTTCCGCTTCATGGATGGCTAGAACGGGGTGGCCTTCAATGAAGAGGATATGGCCGACGCGTGGCATTTTTTCCTTTGGCTTTCGTTCAGTACGGATGAAGCCAGTGGTTGCCAACTTGGCAATATCGGCGGAGAGGATTCGAAGCGCCTCACGATCGCCACGGCGGATTTCCGTGACATCGCCCTGCGGTAATTCGACCATTTCTCACACCCCTACGGGGTGTAAGCCTGCTGAAGTGTTCTTGAAGGGTCCGCATGATTTTCTTCTCCGATAGCGGTTTGAAGCATGAACCCCACGGGCCGACATGGGCGAGGCAATCGGCAACTCCGACATCCCTTTCCTGATTGAAGACGAGTTAGCCCTGTGGAATGCTGGCTTGCAGGACTTTGATCAAGGACGCTATTGGCATGCTCACGAAGATTGGGAAGATTTGTGGAATGCACACAAACGACGTTTCGCACCCTCCTCTGAGATTTTGTTTGTCCAAGGCATGATTCAAACCGCAGCATTGCTCCTCAACCATGAGCGGAAAAAGGAGCGTGGCGTTCGGAACCTCACCGTCAAAGTCAACGCGAAATTGGCCGGTTGGGGCTGCGTTTGGGGGATTGATGTTTCCAAACACCTCGTAGCCATGAACTCCTTTGGCCTCGATGCAGGCGTTTGGTCGTTGGATTCGCAAGCATATGTTCTCGAACGCTGCAGCAGCCGTGAAGTTCAAGATTGACGGCGTTGAGGTGAATCCATGCAGGAACAGACCAACACCCTCCCTGCTGGTATGCGACGGTTCAATGAACTGGATTTAGCAAAGCCATTCAAGATTCGCTTTTTCACTGCGTCAGCAAGTGCATCGGCTATTTTTCTTCTTCTTGCTTTCGCTGTTTGGAATGCCTTTGATGCCTTGATTCCAGCATTGATTATCTTGATCATTCTGCCGTTCAGCATCCGTCAACTTCACTCAAGATCTGCTATGCTACACGTTCCTCTCGCAGTTGACATGAATCACCCGTTTATGGATGAAGATCCTATCGGCGTATCATCAGTGATGGTCTGCCTCTCTGATGGTCAATGGGTGGACATCGGCGAAGGGCGTGTTCGGCTGGCAGAGGACGACTTGCTCGGTGGATCAAACCTTGTACGGGACAACGAGGACTACACACTCATTGGTCATTTCAGTGAATTGCCAACAACTCACCGTGGTATCAAGAAACAAATTGTTGTGGTGAATCAAGCGATTGCATTGAGGGATGCCATTAACGGAGCTGAGGATACAATTGAGGACGCAAGGTCTCGTGAGGCCAAAGAAACCGGCCTTCTTGATCGCTCTTGGATGGAAGACCAAACTGAAATTGAGATCGAGCCAGATGGCTTGATGAGCAAGTTACGGGGCGAATAAGGCGTTTCGAATGGAAAATCGACCCCCCATCTTCAAAACCGTTCGCTCTGACCAAGGGCTGTGACGGCACCGACGCGTTGGGGACAAACGCTGGCGAGTTTGGGCACTGCGGAGCAAGAAACGTTGCTTGGCACCTCACTCTCTCGCCGGTTTACGACGCTTCCACTTTGGTTGTCTCACCCAGCAAACATCGGCGCTTTCTATGGATTTCTTGTCTCACTAACGCTTCTCTTACCATACCGCTTTGCAGGTGAGGATACCAACGGTTGGTTGGCGAACTGGGTATTCCATGCATCGATTTTGATGGTTGCATGCCTCGTCATGGGCTTTTCGTCACTTCTTCTCATTCGCTGGTCGAAAAGATTCCCAATGACACCGCCAAGGATTCTTCTCTACCCCATGCCTTTTTTGGGTCTTGCATTGCTGACACTTGGGCGAACCGACATGGTGAATGTTCCAACGGCGTTGGTGTGGTTGCTGTTGTTATTACCTGGTCCAATGTACGTTCACTTGTCATGGGCACCTCGCTGGCGGTTGCTGTGCATGCTTGAAGATGGGCGCGACCCGTTCATCGGGATGGAATCGAAACAAACAGAGCCGAACGAAGACGCAGTCGCCCTTGCAGGTGATGACCACGATCTTCTCTCTGTCGTCGAAGAGTACGCTGAAGAGTGACTTGGCCAAAAGAGGTGTGCGAGCACCTCACCGCTCAACTCTGCAATCTAATGTAATTGACTTGGCTCACCGCTACTAACTTTCCATTTGTATCGTAGAGGTCTGCGTGGGCAAGGCACATTGTTCTGCCAATTCGAACAACATGTGCTTTGCACACCACATCGGTATGGCAAGGTCGTAAAAAGCGGATGTTGAAATCGGTTGTTGCAACGTTCGCATCTGCGCCGATTTCGGTTAAAATCGACCAACAGGTCACTGTGTCAGCAATTGTACCCAACATACCGCCATGAAATGTTTCATAGATGCCATCCCATCGTTGATGGCGTGGAACTGTTGCCTCGCATAGGCCCTTTTCCACTTTGAGAATTTTCATTTTGAGCGTATCGACAATCGGAATTGAATGAATGCGTTCATCGAGGGCCTGAAGTTCCTGCTCGTTGAGTGTCTTGCTTTCCATTCGCTCACCTCAGATTAGATCGAGTTTCGGACCAACTTTTTCGAAGAGGCGCAACACTTCATCGAGATCATCCCGTGAAAGTCCCGCTGACATTTGCGTACGAATTCGTGCCTTGTCTCGCGCCACCATTGGGAACACGATGGCTCCTGCCATCACACCTTCTTCGCCGAGGGCTCGAGTCATGGCCTTCGCCACGCTTGAGTCGCCGCACATAACAGGGATGATGGGCGTTACTGAGGCGCCTGTGTCAAAACCGAGGGCTTGCAATTCCTTTCTGAAATAGTTCGTATTTTCCCAGAGTTTTGCGTGGTGTTCTGGTTCTTCCATGAGGACTTCCACAGCGGCTTTCTGTGCAGCAGCGACACCTGGTGGTTGCGAGCCGGAGAGCAACCAAGACCGTGAATGGTTGAGTGCATGGTTTCGAGTCATTTCAGTGCCAGCAAGAATTCCGCCTTGGACGCCGAGGGCTTTTGAAAACGATCCCGTCTCAAAGTCCACTTTCCCTTGAAGATTGAATTGGGCCACAATTCCCGCACCTTTCTCACCAAGTACCCCTTCACCGTGGCAATCATCGACGTACACCATGGCTCCATATTCTTCTGCTAAGGCCGTCACTTCATCGAGCGGAGCAATGTCGCCGTCCATTGAAAACACGCCGTCGGTAATGATGAGTTTTCGTTGTGCACCTTCATGGGCCTTCAACACGGCTTCAAGTTCACCCATATCGTTGTGAGCATAGACACCGCGACTTGCTTTTGTGAGGCGAACGCCATCAATGATCGACCCGTGATTCAATTCATCACTGATGATGACATCTTGTGGCCCAGTGACGAGGGTAGGGATGAGTCCGACATTTACGGTGTACCCAGCCGAGTAAATCAGGGAGGCTTCAACACCCTTGAATTCAGCCACCTTTCTTTCGGCCTCAAGGTGGATGTCCATCGTGCCTGCGATTGCCCGAACGCTCCCGCTGCCAGCCCCGTATTTTTCTGTCGCATCAAGCATCGCTTGCTTGACCTTTGGGTGGGTGGTGAGGTTGAGGTAATTATTGGCTGAGAGCATGATCGTTGGCTTTCCGTCCATGTGGCAGCGTGGTTGATTTGGACTTTCGAGGGTGGGGGGTTCCCAAAGGAGGGATTTTTCCGAGAGGTCATCGTATCGGTCTTTCATCCATGACATGTCGCCGGGCATAGCATCGTCTCCAATATGCTGAAAGCGCCGTGCTTGATGTTCCTTTGGGTTGAGCATGCTGATGCTTCCTATGCGACCATGCACCTCAAAAGGGAGGCGTTCGTCGCCGCACCATGGAGTTGACCGGAACGGTGAGCAGCGGGCTCGGTCGAGCTCATGTCTTCATGGCCCAACCTCACTACCAAGAGCAGTTCCGTGCCTTGCTCGGAAAAACGGCTTGGCCAGGGACACTCAACGTGACGGTCTCTGGTTTGGATCTTACTTCGTACATCGCTCTTCGAAAGAAATCGGGGATTGACACCCTTGACGCATCAGCCGATGATCGCCTCGCAGCCCAAAGCATCGATGTCAGTGCTTTCGAAGCCAATCGCATTCGTGGTTTCCTACGTGATGGCGTTTCGTTCGGAGGCGCCACCGCTTACAAAGCAGAATTCAAAACGGATGAGGGGAGCATTCCTTGCGCCCTTCTCATTCCAGATTTAACGCGTCACATCGATGTCGTTGAGATCATCGCTGGAGCGTGCCTTCGCGAGCGATTTAACCTCGAAGACGGAGCAACCGTTTGTGTTGAATTGGATTGAAACTTAGCGATGTTTTACGATGGGCAATTCGCCCAGCCGTGCCCATTCATTGTGGAGCAAGCTCTTCATTTCGTGCCTTGCAGCCTCTCTCCATCGCTTTCGCATGGTCCGCTCGACAGTGGGTCCGACGGGTGGGGCTGAGAAACACTGAATATTGACAGCGGTGGAATCGAGTGGGAGGTGTTCCCAATGGACGCCCCACAGCATCAACCAATCGGGCGGTGCTACGCCGAAATCAGCCTCCTTTTCAGGGTGGTTAAGCGCTTCACGCACAGCCTCTGGGCTTATTTCACCAATGCACAACCTGTGCAATGCCATGGCCGTGCGACGAACTTGGTTCCACAGAAACGCTTCACCAATAATTTCGAATCCGACCACTCGACCATCGACGCACCATGGTTTGCATGAGCGAATGGTTCGGATTGGGTTTTTTCCTTCTTCGAGGCGGGCAAAGTTCCTTGCATCGTAGGTTCCAACAAACATGGCAAGCCATTCGTTGAACACATCGCCGGGATCCTGCCAAAATTCAATGCATTCGAGGCGGTACCGGTACACTCGATACTCGGCCATTCTAGGATTCCAATCTTCATCCACTTCTTTGACATCGAGGAACGCAATGTCGCGCGGCAGACGATCATCGAGGGCGCGGACCATTTTTCGAGGTGTCAATGCCTCCCAAAGTTCCTTTTCGATTCGAACAACTCCACCATTGACCCGGACATGGACGCCGGCGTCAGTGCGACTCGAGAGCACAAGGTTGTGCCGCTCATCTTGAGGATCAAGCCACTTCAAACTTCGAAAAACGCGGATCAGTTCACCTTGAACTGTTGATACGTCGGGTTGAATTTGGCTCCCATGGTAGGCATCGCCCAAGTATCCGATGCGGAACGCCAAACGAACGGTGGAGCCGTCCGTCATGCGAACACCTCACTCATCGGATGAGAGCATCTCAATGGCTTCTTCTGGTGCGTATCCAAGTCCACCAACAGCCCAAATCAAGGCTTGTTTTAGCCAAGGTTGAACCATCGGGTTCTTCTTTGTCGGGTCCATGACTTCGATGGCGTCGACAATGTTCCTGCTTGCATTGAAGAGGACTTCGTCCGTTGGAATATCATTGAGTTCAAGTTTCTTAGCATAGCGCTGGAATTCCTTGACAGCGACGGGAATTCGTCGGCATTCAAGTGCGAATGTCGCAAAGTCAGCAATGTATTCCTCGTTCTCTTCATCAAGTTGCATGGCTTTCTTGTAAGCCATCATGATTTTTCCACCGGGGATCACATCGTCTTGTGCTTCCATGTTCTTCATGTTAGCAAACTCAGCATACATGTGGTGAACTTGAGCGTTTTTCTTGTGCTGACCCATCTTTGCATCAAGGTCCGCAATGGCACCATCAAGGTCGCCGTTACGTAGCATTTCAATCGGTGCTTGGAGAAGTTCGTCGTTGCTCATGTTCATCGCCTAATGTGTGCCGGTATGTTCGGTCTTTTCAATCACTCGATTGAGCGATTGGATTTTCAATCCTCTGAAGCGGCTGCTACAATTGTATCTTTCAAGTCGCTCAGGAGGTGCGATTGACTGTTTTTCTTATGCATCTCGTTGAGGAGGCCCTTTGCTTTCTCCCACTTTCGAATGTTGTACATGCAATGCTTAGGATCGGGTCGAACGGTGCGGATTGTTCGCTGGTAGGTTAGAATGCCCACCATGGTTCGAATCAGTCCTTTGCTAGCCTTTTCGGCAGCGTTGTCGTTTTCGTTCTCCTTGGTACCTGGAATCGTGTGGTTCACGACAGGAACATTCGATTCTTCGACGATACCTACGCCTGAATCAGTGAGGACCGTCACCGTGGCAAAACCAAGGAGTGTACCCATTGGTGAGCGTTGGACAACGACTTCTGAAATGCGATCGAAGAGGATGCGTCGATGGGAACGAGAGAGCAAAAAGCTGTGTTCAAAAATGATTGCATCGCTGGTGATGGCGTAGTGGAAACTTCGTTGGAAATAAAACACAAGTGCGGTGTAAATGGCCACGAAGACACTACCGAACAAAAGCGGCTGGTAATCGGGGATGACGCCTCCAACGCCTTCATCCATGAACAAATTGGTGATAAACAGCAGGACATCATCAACCAGCGCAATCGAAGGTGCGAGTGACACGATGAGCAAGCCTACGGTAACCCAACGACCGGAAGTTGAAACATTCATCAGTCGATTCATCCATGTGACGAAAAGCATGACAGCAGTTAATCCAAACGAGCCGCTCGTAAACAAGGCTGTTGACAAGAGGTCAACAAGAAAGTTTTCGCTGTCTGTTCCTGGCTCGATTTCAAACATCACGTGAATTCCCAAAACGAGGAGCCCGAGTGCGTAAAGGTTGAGGAACGCAAAGGTGCTTGGGCGCTTTGTGAGGAGGATTTCTTCTCCTGCAATAATTCGGAATTTCTTGCCCAATTTGGCTTGATCAGCAGCGATTTTGGCTGCCTCACTGGCCTTTGTTTCAGCCAAAGCATCAGCCTCGGTTTCGGTGTCAGGTGTTGTGGTTTCCTCGCTCATAGCAATTGCTCCAATCAATTGGTGGCCGGGCGAACCAAATAAGACCTTGCCTCCATGCATCGGGCTGACTGCCGATAAAGGATGTCACATTGGGGGTTCATTCAGTGGAGTAGGCCCCACGAGTGTTCAGCATTTCCTCGAGCCCACTCATAATCCGTTTCCTTCCGAATTCCATGTTCATCGATGATCCTTAGTTTCTCGAGCTTGAGCGGATATTCGTTGTATGTGAGATGCGATGTTAGTCCACCTCTCGTTGGTTGATTAAACGTCCAATGTGCCCTTTCAATGGCCTGGACAGTCAGTTCGATGACCGTTCGCCCGTTCCACATTTTGATGTTGAATTTTGGGAGGGGCGCACCGGGTGAATGGCCATGCTTGCCTTCACTTCGGTTCGAACCCACCTTTTCGACAGTGACGTTTGTGAATTTTTCACTTCGTCTGTGCTTCCCGTCATGGAAGAGTCCGCCTTGCGATAATCCGATATGGCCGAAATCCCTTCGTTTCCACGGACGGTTGTCCCTCGCTGTGACCGTGAATGAAAGGTGTGGTAGGAACCAATCAATGTATGAGCCATCGTCGAGATGAAGAACGCCCCAGTACCACGGAACTGAGGGTGCTTGGACACTGACTTTTTGGAAGTAAGCCGTCCCATTGACTTCTTCTCCGTCGAATGTTCCTGAGGCCTTGGTCCCGTGCAGGCGCAATATATCGTAGCCCATATTTGCAGCATATGTTGCAGTGGCTTCGCGTGCCGTTGACATGGCGCTGTTCCAAGGCGTAAGCTTCAATCGCATTTCCTTTGGGACCATTGGGTGTGCGGCATCTTGATCTGTGGATAAATTGAGCCAAAATTCGCTCAAATCACTTTTCAGGCCCATGCTCATGTCCTCTTCCAGCAATGGGACCACAGCACCTCCTCCTTTCCCTACCTCGTTTTGGTCAGAGGGCCATTTTGGATGTGTGTCGGGCATGGCAACGATTCTGCAAATTCGTTGGATGACTGGCTCATGCATCTGCGTGCCGTCAAACCACCAAGCACAGACCATTCCATCAAGTGCCATACCATCATGCTCGTCAAATCCGGGGCGGCCTTGCGGTGTCCATGGTGTACCATTGACTTCAACCAAGGGATTGTCTTTCGTTGACCAGAGCACCATCAACTGCCGCCCGCTTGGTTTTCCATTCGGATCATCGAGCATGACCAACCACCACCACCAATCCCATGTGAGGTGATGCAGTGGCGGACGGTTTTGCAACCTCCACATGGTTGATAGGTCGCCTGCGAAGGCGGGCATATCTTCACTCATTCGATTTCCTTCCCTTTGAAGATGGCACCGCCAATGAACCAAAACACGGCGCCTTGGACAAGAAGAACCACTGTTGCGAACACAGCTGAAACCAAGCCTGAGCCGCCGACACCCGGCTTTGAATAAAAGAAGTTCAACGCATTGCTCGTCGTCCAAATGAGGTCAAAGTCGTTCATTGTTCTGCCCTGGAGGATAAAGAGTTCCATGTTCGGCCACACAATAATTGCAGCAGCATCGATAATCATCAACGCCCAGCCAATCACAGAAAATCGAAGAATGGCGGCCTCTGGCGCTCCCATTGAGACAATGCACATTCCCAGTTCCCACGCTGCGAACGGGATCGCCAGTACAATACCAAACCTCCACATTGTTCCAAGAGCACAAAACAGCATGCCATAGACAAAGGAAGCCATCATTGTAGCGAAAATAATTGCCAGCCATACGCCGAGGTCTTGGAACCGGAAAAAGCTGTCACTCGGGCCAATAAATCCTGAAATTAAGGCGAATAAGAGGCCAATAGCGATGAAGTATGGCCAGACGATGCCAAGGTAGCCAAGGATTCGATACAGAAACACCTCCGTCCTTGCAATCGGCTTTGCAAGCATGAAATGCATCGTCCCGTCATTCATTTCTTCACGAATCAATCCCGTTGCGAGAAAGAGCGGTAAAAACATTCCAAGTAACAATACGAAGCCCATTTTTCCAATGCCGAGGACGAACGCCATGTGGGTCGCTTCTGCTGCGTAGGCAGCATCATCTGGGTCCTCGTCAACGTATCGATCTGCGTACACCTCCCATTCGCCTTGGTACTGGTCGTAATAGAGTTCAATGTCACAAACGATGCCATTGCCGTTGGTATCCTTTTGTGAATTTGTTCGGTCTGAATCCCTGCAATCACCGTCGTCGTCGTATCCGGTCGATTGCGTCGGTGCGTTGCCGCTGATGCTAATGTCAAAACCATCCTCATCGATGTAATTTGATGCGGGTTCAGGTTCGATGGATGGTGTCAAGAGGCCCGGATTCGAATCGGCCATGTACGGGTCTGTACCGTACTTGTTCTCTTGGCCAGTGGGGTAACCGTCCCCATCAGGGTCCTCACTGTCGCCATCATTATCGATGGATTCGAAACCTGTGGACATGACGTCGACGTAAATTAACATCACCAAGGAGATTGCAACCAAACCCACGCCGAGAACCACCCATGTGGATGCCTTGGTTCTGTATTGTCGCATCGTAAATTCGGTAATCGCTGCCGCCTTCCTGTCCAAAGCACGGTAGATGGTGTTTGGTTTTGCTTCCATCATAGTCCACCGCCTGATGTGAGGTAGCCAAGAATGGAAGCGAGGTCGTCATCGGGATTGTCGATGGTGTGGATTCGGTGTCCATTGTTGACAATTGCCGCAGGTAACTGTGCATGGATTGCTCCAAGGTTGTGCGTTTGAATCGAGAGGTTTTTCTTGTCCGGGAATGAAATCCCGTACACTTCATCCATGTCAATGACATCTTTTGCCAGCGCCTTTGCATCATCTGCTTCAATCGTGATTCTGTGAGGAATTTGGTCGAGTTTTTCTCGAATTGCGTGCAAGTTCCCAAGCGCGAGTAAACGGCCATTATGCAAAATAACAATTTGTTCAGTGATGCGCTCGATTTCTTGCAAGATGTGGCTGCTCACGATGACGGTTCGCCCCATGCGTCCCAATTCACGAATCACGTTCATGATGGTCGTTCGAGCAAGGGGGTCGCAGCCTTGCAATGGTTCGTCAAGAATGATCAATTCAGGGTCGTTGACAAGGGCGTGAGCAATTTTAGCTCGTTGCCTCATGCCTTTCGAGTACTGACCAATCTTCTTGTGAGCGACATCAGCGAGTCCGACAAAGTTCAACACACGGTCAGCCTCAAGCATCGCTTCTGCTCGTGTCAATCCATTCAGTCGGGCAAATGTGGATACAAATTGGTGGGCGGTCATCCAGTCATACATCTTTTCATGCTCAGGTACGAAGCCGACTCTTGCGTATGGTGCAGGATTCTTCCAAGGGTCAGTGCCAAACAAGCGAACCTTTCCTTGGCTTGGTTTGAGTTTGCCCATCAAGAGTTTGAACATTGTCGACTTTCCGGCACCGTTCATTCCGAGTACGCCAGTGACACCACCATTGAGCGCCATTGTGATGTTTGAGAGTGCAAAAATCCGCCCGTATGACTTGGACACGCCCTCTAAGAGCACCGCAGGGGCCGAAAGGTCTGGTTGCCACGCTTGCGTCTGGCCCTTCCCCTCTTGGTCAAAATCTGGCATCATTCCCGGGTCACCTCCATCGAAGATACCCGTGCGCTGAGTGTGTAGAGGGCAATGGCGTTCATGGCCACGAGTGAGGCGAGGGACCACGTCCATGAGTATTGGTCGTAGGTCGGTTGCGTGCCGATGATGGTTTGGCCGACGTGGGCCATGCAATCGTAGGGTGAAAGCAGGTAGAGAATTTCCCGATCAAACAATGTTGAGACGAGGATGGCCAATACTTTCGTACCGAGCACGATTGACAACAAGCCAATTCCCGGGAAGAATTTACCCTTCGAAACGCTTGAGAGTGCGAGTCCAATGCTTGTGTAGGTGAAGATCAGTACCATGCCTGAGAGGAAGGCTGCGAGGAACAATGGGAAGGTGTCCATAATCCACGCCCAACCCCTTCCGAGTGCAATAATCTCTGCAAAGTAATACAACGCAAGGGTGAGCAAGACGACGAACGATTGGATTAAAGCAACGGAAACGAATTTCATACCAACATAATCGAAGCGGGTGATGGGCCGTGAGAAGTACAATGCCGAAGTTCCATGTTGCCGGTCTTCTGAGATGACACTGCCAACCAAAAGGGCCGCCACAATCGGGTAGTAGAGCACGTTTCGCGGGAAAAATCCCAAGACGTGGCCGTAAAGGTTGTCGCGGCTTATCCCCCATAATTGGTGAAGGCTTCCATCGCCTATGAGGCCTGACAGGAGCGTGAGTGCAGCATCGCTGAGTGAAGCGATAAACACGATGAGAATGAAAAGTCGAGTTGGCATGCCCCATGGTCGATGCCCTTTTTTGAAAATCCCGAGAAGATGGTGCCGGAGGATTGCCCAATTCCTCATCCAACGAGGGTTCAATGTCCCTTTCCATGGTTTGTAGACTTGCTCGAAGACATGGCCCGTTGTCACAGGTTCTGCAACTTGTGTTGCGGTCAAATCTTCATCGCCTTCGGTTGAGCCCCATGCGGCTTCCATCCTCCCTTGGCCGGTGACGGGGGCTTCAGCACCAAATTCGATGTTCTTGTCTTGTGGAATTTCTTCCTCAGTCAAGCGCCACCACCTCCCATGTGGGCCGGAGCGTCGACCTTGCGAGCAAGCGCAGGGGATGCGAGAAGGTCTTCGCTGGTTTTCACTTCATAGCCAAGGTTTTCCATGATCACCAAGAAGAGATCTTCCAGTGAGGCTTCATACTCATGCATGCGCCGTACTTGCGCCCCAGTCTGGGCAGCGCAAGTTAGGATTCGAGTTGTTGTGTCCTCGCCGTCGTGCGCAATTCGCATCACACGCCCCTCTCTTCGAACCTTCAATCCGTCGGCTTCCATTGCTTGAGCGAGTTTTGTGGCACCACCCCACACATGGATTTCGATCTCTCGGTCGATGGCTTTCAAATCTGAAATTGCACCTTGGGCTGCGAGTTTCCCTTTGTGCAATAACACGATGTTCTCGCACACTCGTTCAACATCATCCATGAGGTGAGATGCCATCAATACCGAGCGATCACCCGCTTGGACCGTTGTTGTCAACGTTTGAATCATGTATTCTCGTGCCGTAGCATCCAGTCCGTTGGAGGGCTCGTCAGCAATGATGAGTTCTGGGTCATGAATCAGGGCACAAGCCAACTTTGTGGCTTGCTTCATTCCGGTTGAAAAACTCCCAATGTTTCGGTAACGCTGTTCGCCGATCCCAACATACTGCAACGATTCGTGAGCCCGAGCAAGAGCGACTGTCGGGTTCATTCCAAGTAATTCTCCGGAGTAACGGACTTGGTGAATGGCATCCATGTCAGGATTCAGTGCGTCGTACTCAGGCATGTATCCAATTCGGGCGCGAATTGCATCCCCTTCGGTACGAATGTCATGCCCGAGGACCGTCCCCTCACCTTCTGTGGCTTGAATCAGCCCTAAAATTGTCTTTAGGAAGGTGGATTTGCCGGCGCCATTCGGGCCAAGGAGGCCAGTAGCACCCTTTTTCACCGCCAAGTTCAGTTTATCTAGAGCCACGTGCGGGCCATATGATTTTGTCAAATCTGTGGTTTTAATAATCAGTTCGTCAACCACACACAGCCCTCCTTTGCTTTTTGTGGTCAGCGAAGGACCTTGAATCCTCCCCCGTCTTGTTGGTTGCTTGGGTGCTTATTCGGAAATCCCACCACGGGTTTTCACAGCGATGCCTTTTTTGAATCCACAAAATTCATCTGCCGTTCCGTTTGACAATCCATGGCCAAGAAGATCGCCCTTCTGATTCACAATAAGGCATGTCTGCGAGGGCTGAATCCAAGGATCGACTGCTGTTACAAAGCCATGGAATACATTTCGGCCCTGCCGAACAAATGGCTCCGCATCATCGTCAACGACAATCCAAGCGGGGCCTGCGCCCTTTGGTCCCAAGTTGAAGGCGGGGTCAAGCGTTGATGGAGGGGCGATTTTACGGAGTTGATGAAGGGCTTTTGCTCCGTCGTCTGTGAGCGAAAGGCCACCGTCGCCAAGTCGAGGGCTCGCAATGTGTGCGCCCTCCTTTGTCTTGGCGTTCTTGACCCTGCCTTGCCTGTTGACCACAAAGGTTGCATCCTCGAGCAATGTTCTTGCATCTGCAAAATCGACGTTGAGAAGCACCGTTAGTTTGTCTGAAACAAGTCGCCCGTACACGATCGACTTTGCAGTTTCTCTCCCATCCCTATCAAGCGGAACAGCACTTGCAGATGTATCATCCACGCCATCAACAACGCCTGCTTCAAAGAGGGCCGTCATGCATCGAGCCTGAATGCCGTCTCCAAACATGTCCACAGTGACAATTTTACGTTCGCCGAGGGAAAGCCGATCGAGTTCTCGCCGAATCCATGGCAAATTCGGTCGGCGTCGCCAGAGCCATTCTGGGCCGTCGATGTGGGCGAATGGGTTGAGATCTTCAAGTGAATAAGGCACGAGACCAACCGGTGTGAGAATTAAAACTTCTAATCCTGGACAGTGATGGGTGAGTCGAGCCATGATATCGCTCAGTCGCTCTCGCCATGGACCTGGGCTGCCGTGCATGATCAACACGGTATCATCGCCCTTTCCTTCAATGCCGGTCGGCTGCCATCGTTGGATAAATTGGCGACGTGCTGCGACGATATGGGGTCGAACAAAGGTGTCTTCGCCACCCCATGCTTCGCCACCTTTTCGTGGGGATTCCTGTGCATGAACGAGCCAGTCCCATCCTTCTTCCCAACTTCCAGCCTCTTTTCCGCGTTCTCGGCCTGCATCGCGGTCATTGAGAATAAGGTCATCGAGCATTTTCAGTTTCATCATTGCCTGTTGAGGTCGCGTTGATAGCCAAAGGAATGCTTCTCGAAGTGCAGGATGTTGGTGGCTTCGCCGTTCGACTAGACGCCATATGGTTCCATCACGGATCGCTTGCTTGCATCGTGCGAGTTCGCTCAAGGTCATTTCGAGGTTGTATCGAGCCAATAGTTTGGTTCGCTCGTCCTTTGCCATCGTTCTAACTTCAGACGGGCTGATGTAAGCAACGCAGGGCATCAAAATGGGCCAATCAACCATGGATTCAATCCGTTCTGTTCCATAAGGCGTCAACAAACGGCCATCCCTTGCAAAAAGAGCGTAAGCAGCAGAATCAAACAGATCTGCACCCAACGCAATGGACATGGGGAATAACATCGGGTGGCCACAGCCAAACATGTGGACTGGTCTTTGAGGTGGTAAATATGGTAGACTTGCCAGCATAATCTTCGCATAGTCTTTGTATCGATGTTGTTCCATAACAGGGACGATTCCACCGATTGGATGGACTGCAAAGTCATATGCAGCCATACCTTTGGCTGATTTCGTACGAAGGTCCCGGAACAATCCGCCCTGGATCGGACCATTGAGCATCGTGCTGCCCGAGGTGGCGACACTGGGGCCTGCACGAACAAGGGTTTCATCAACACAAGCTTCGACTTGTTCGTGGGTCATGTCGGGTCTAGAAAAGACATCCAGCATCGTGGCGATGTCGACGCCGATGCTGTTTTGAAACTCAACAATTTGTTCCACGCCAACTTCGACGTCGCCGTAAATGTAAGATTGGAAGGTGCCTGAATCAGTCATCACAACGCCTGGGAAATCTAAGAGCGAATGAACACCGTCTGCAGTTGCCTTCGCCTTGAGTTCATCATGTTTCCAGATGATGTAGGAATTTGTAATCAGTGCGCCAATACCATACCTGTCCCACATTTCCCTGGGTTCGATGGTGCGGATGTTCGGGTTGATCACAGGCAACAGAGCAGGTGTCTCGAGCACACCGTGTTCGGTATGCAATCGTCCGAGCCTCGCTCGACCATCACGGGCCGTGATTTCAAACAAACCAATGTCTTGCTCCCTGCAGGGTTTGGGGTCATCTCTACGGCCTTCGTTCCATGCGCCCATGAAGTTCCCCCGGTGCCCGACGGCCTTGAATCCATCCGTTCACCTCGGCCGCATGCTTGGCTGCTTCAGACAAATTGGACCTTGCCGTGAACGAGAATAAACTCGCGGCCAAGTTCATCGAATGTATCTAAGAGGGCTTTGTCAAACTGAACTCGAACAATTTCTGAATCGCTTTCAAGGTCATTTTTCACTCCTTCCAAGGTCCCTGGTGCAGCGCCGCAAGAAAGGCACGCGCC
>Ga0206682_10002698_pt1 | contig 15863 bp, 8 predicted proteins | sample M240m12015metaG_FD_155444 | JGI IMG/M metagenome (GOLD analysis project Ga0206682, IMG submission 155444) | Ammonia-oxidizing marine archaeal communities from Monterey Bay, California, United States - M2 40m 12015 | ecosystem: Environmental > Aquatic > Marine > Intertidal zone | place: USA... | reverse complement strand
CTTTCGCGACGACGTCGGTCGGGCCCAACTTTCGGTGGGTAGCCTGCGCGTGGTCCGGCCCGGCCACGGCCAGTTGCGCGACCTCTTCCACGGCGCTGCGCGTCGAGGCGCGCGACGAACGCCGATCTGAGGGACCCGGGGGGTTCATCGTGCTGCGGGGACGACGAGGGAGGGGCGTGTCGTGTCAGCGCGCGCGTCGAAACACCCGAAACACCGGTTCGACCGATCGAAGGATTCGACACGTGCTTTGGCGGGAAAGGACCCCTGGACAGGCGCCAAAGAGGACACCGCGAGCGCGCGTTTTCGTCTCGATCGCGGCATCAAGAGCACTGTCGACGATGGGACGCGAGAGTTCCGTCGTCGCTGTCGCCGGCGCTCGCCGCGGCGCGTGCGGCGGCCAGGCGTCGCGTCGATATTTTTCGAGGTGATATGTAGCTCGCGTCGCTCGACACGATCGGGAAAGGTGGTTTCACGCCTGGCGCGCGTCGCGGGGGTCGGGAAACGCACGTGTGAGCCTCGGAGGTGCGCGTCGAGTGTCCGCGAACGTCGCTCGACGATTCCGGTTTCCGTCCACGCGCGCTTCTGTGCGTGCGCCGCGCGTCTCGAGCTGTTACATTGGCGCCGCTGTCACGCAACTTTCTCGCGTCCAGTTTTCTCGGCGTCGGTTACGACTCGATTGCGCGGCTTTGTGGGCCCCTGCAAAACGCCAGGTCCGTCAGCCCCGGAAAAGCCCGGGAGCGGAATCTGTTTTTGCGACAGTCTGTGACCCCCGATTTCGCCCGCGTGCTTATCGAAACGCCGCGTCACCGATGAAAAACGAGCCGTTTCCCGGTGAAATCGACCGCGGGACCATTGGCGAAACGCCGACTGGCGCGCCGAATGACTTGGCGGTTAACGCCAGGCTAGTCGCGAAAAAACGCCAGAATCGAGTTCTGCCACCCAGAAAAAGCCGGCTTGTTCCGTTTCTGTTTGATCTCGGTCGGGCGGACCGAACTGGCCGCTCGCTGAGCCTCAAGTTCGTTTTCCGCCGGCTCGAAATATCGCGATGGCCGTCCGGCGTCCGCGCGGTCGTGGACGCCGACGGGACGAGCGCGGCCGCCAGAAACTCGCGCGTGCGCGCCGTCGCGCCACATCTGCTCAGACGACGTTTACGTCGCCGCACGCGCCCGGGGAGAGCGTTCCGCGTTTCCCGCCTCTCGCGCTTCCTCCCGCGCTCGGCGTCCGCCATCCGCGACGCACGACGTGGCGGCACGACACCGCGCGTCCGGAGACTTAATTCACGATGCCGCCGAGGGACACCACCGTCGCGGCCGCGGCCGCCGAGGACCGCATCGCGTCGCTCACCGCGGGCACCAGTGATGTGCCCCGCAAGTACACCGCCGCGCAGGTGGAGAAGCACTCCACCCCCGAGGACTGCTGGCTGATCGTGCACGAGAAGGTGTACGACGTCACCAGCTTCGTGCCCCGGCATCCGGGCGGGAACATGATCTGGGTCAAGGCTGGCGGCGACTGCACGCAGCTTTTCGACTCGTACCACCCCCTTCGCACGCAGATGGTTCTGGACAAGTACTACATCGGCGAGCTGCAGCGCGAAGCCGGGGACGAGGGCAAGATCATCACGTACAACGACGACATGAAGAAGGGCAAGTTTTACATGGACTGCAAGCTCGCCGTGGAGAAGTGGTTTAAAGATCGCAAGAAAGACCCGCGCGTGCACCCCGAGATGTACGCCAAGACGTTCGTGATTCTGGCGGGCATTGCGATCTGCCACTACGGCAGCTTCTTCTACACCAGCTCGTTCCTCGTGAGCGCGGCGTTCGCGTTCTTCCACGGCGTGTGCAAAGCCGAGATCGGCGTCTCCATCCAGCACGACGCGAACCACGGCGCGTATGGCAACAACAAATTTTTCCTGCACGCCATGCAGCTGACGCTGGACGTCGCGGGTGCGTCCTCGTTCATGTGGAGGCAGCAGCACGTCGTGGGCCACCACGCGTACACCAACGTGGAGGGTGTGGACCCCGACATCCGGTGCTCGCCGGAAAAAGACATCCGCCGCGTCAACGAGCACCAGCCGCACGAAGCGTACCACCCGTTTCAGCACGTCTACCTCGCGCTCGCGTACGGGCTGCTGTCGTTCAAGTCGTGCTTCGCGGATGACTTCAACGCGTACTTCAGCGGCAAGATCGGCTGGGTCAACGTCGCGCGGTTCACCCCCGGCGAGGCGGTGGCGTTTTGGGGCACCAAGGCGCTGTGGGCGGCGTACTACCTGTACCTCCCGGCGCGGTTCGGGACGCACGGGTTGGGAACGATGGCGGCGCTCATCACGATCACCGAGTTCGTCACGGGGTGGCTCCTGGCGTTCATGTTCCAGGTGGCGCACGTCGTGGGCGAGGTGCGGTTCTTCACGCTCTCCAAGGAAGGAAGGCTTAACCTGGGGTGGGGCGAGTCGCAGCTGTACAGCAGCGCGGACTTCGCGCACGGCTCGCGCTTCTGGACGCACTTCAGCGGCGGGCTCAACTACCAGGTGGCGCACCACCTGTTCCCGGGGGTGTGCCACTGCTACTACCCGGACATCGCGCCCGTCATAATGAAGGTGGCCAAGGAGCACGGCCTGGAGTACTGCGTGTACCCCACGTTCTGGAGCGCGCTCAGCGCGCACTTCAGGCACCTCAAGAACGTGGGGCAGAAGGCGTACGTGCCGTCGCTGCAGACCGTCGGGTGAGAGCGGAGCCGCGCGTGCGCAGGCGCAGTTTTATCATTATTCAGCTCAAACAACGTTCACGTCCACGTCTGACAGTCTGACACAGAGACTTCGTCGCTCGAGAGCTCCCCCGTCGGTCGATCTTGGGTTTTCGCGAAAGGGCGCGCGGACCCGCGTGCGACGCACAGCGCACTGCGCGCATCACCGGCACGTCACCGTCCGGTCGCGACTTCGTCGTATTCCCCGCCCCGTCGCGCCGTCCCCAGTCAGCGGCACCGAAACCGCCGGGCGCCCGTTCGCCCCGCGCGTCGTTTCCGGAACCGCCCTCGTCGGACGCGGCACATGTTGGACAAGGTGGTCACGGCGCTGGTGTCCGCGGGCGTCGCGGTTGCGGCGGTCAAGCTCGGCGGCGGCGCGCTCGCGTCCCCCGGGGTGGGCGATGTGTCCCCGAGCAGGAACAAGGCTGTGGTCCGGAAGCTGTACCGCGAGGTGTGGAACCAGAAGGACGCGCTCAAGGCGCGCGCGGCGGCGTTGCAGTTCATCTCCGAGGACCACATCTTGATCGACCCGTCGCATCCCAACCCGACGCCGGGCGTCGCGGCGTACATGGAGATGGCGGAGTCCCTGCGCGCGGCGTTCAGCGGGAACATCACGCTGGTCGTGGACGACCTCGTCGCGCAGGGGCTGAAGGTGGTGGCGCAGATCTCGTACAAAGCCGAGGTGGGCGAGAAGCGCGCGCGCTGGACGGGCACGGCGGTGATGGAGGTGGAGGAGGGCAAGATCGTCAAGTCCTGGGTCAACTCCGACTCGCTCTCGGCGCTGATCCAGCTCGGCCTGCTGCAGGACGTCGCGGGCGGAGAGAAAACCTCGCCCGGGCAGTTCGAGCGCGTCACGATGCGCGCGGCCGGGCTCAAGAACGCGCCCGCGGGCGACGACGCGCACCTCAAGGCGAGCGACTTGAAAGTCGTGCAGGCGCTGCTCGGCCGGAGCGAGGCGCACCCCACCAAGGTGCTCACCGGGAACGAGTGGCTGCAGTACTTCGACAAGGTGGCGAGCGACGACGAGGAGAGCGACGGCGAGGGGTTCAACCAGCGCATGCGCGTGGACTCGAAGACGGGGCTCGACATGATCATCTAATATCACACACACTACCCCGCGTCGTACGCGGAAGCGCGTATGAACGTCCGTCGGCGGCTCGGCTTTAAAAATGTACCGTAGGTGCGTCATGCGTTCGTCGCGCCGAGGCGGCTCTTTTTCCGTCGTAGAAGTCGTCTCGTTCGCCTCTCGTCCACTCGAACCCACGCCCGCGTCGTCTACGCGTCGAGACGCGACTGCCGCCCACGCACCGCGCGGAGCAGCTCCACGCGTCGTGCGTCGTCGCGATGCGCGCGCGCGCTTCCTTTCTCGCGTTTCTCGTCCTCGTCCTGGTCTCCGCGCGCGGCGCGGAGGCGCAGCTCTGTTTCCGTCTCGAGGGACCTGCCGGTTCGGACGACCCCCTCGGGACGGCGCGTCCCCGCCCGCGGACACGCGCGCGCCAACGCGAGGACGACGCGGGCGGGCTCGAGTGCGTCTCCGCGGACCTCGAGTCCGTCGTCGTGGCGTCGGTCACGGAGACGGAACGCTCGGGCCGGAACGGTCAGGGCGCGGCCGCGGCGGTCCCGTCCGAGGCGCAGACGAGGGCGTGCGCGTGCGCCTCCGTGCGGTTCGCGTGCGGCGCGCGCCGGACGGTCAGGTCTCGCGCGAGCCGACTCCGGCGACTCCGGCGAGGCCGGCCGAGCGCGGACGCGGTATCCGACGATACCCGGCATCGCGCGAACGAATTGGACGACGACGAAGAAGAGGCGATAGCCGCGCTCTGCGGCGCGCCCTTCTGCGAAGCCGAGAGCGTCTGCGCCGAAAACGACCCCGACGCCGACGCCGCGAAAGGCGCGTGCGTCGCGCCCGTGTGCGGCGCGCTGTGCGCCTCGTGCGTCTCTTCGCTGGGTCCAGACCAAAAAGACGCGCCCTCGCTCGACGCGCTTCGTGGCGCGTGCGGGGACGAGCACGCCTGCCTCTGCGCGCAGTGCCTCGAGGAGAACATGCTCGCGGCGTCGGAAGGCGCGCGAGGAGACGCGTCGCCGGAGGGGCGGTTCGGCTTCAACCCGTACGCGTACGGAGGGTTGAGCTACAGCCAGAGTCTGTACGCGCCCGGGTACGGGGGGTACGGCCCGAATAACCCGTACCGACCCGGCGGCGTACCGGGAAATACGCCGTACGGGCCGTACCCTGGCTCGTATTACCCCGGGTACGCCGTGTACTCTCCGCCCTGGTTCGTCTCCGTGTACTCCAAATCCAAAGCGCTGGTGGTCTCCAGCCTGTGTTACTGGTGGCCTTGGTACCCCGCCTGCCGACCGCCGCCGCCGCGCCCAATCAAACCGCCGCCGCGGCCCTTCCCCAGCCCGCCGATGATGGCGCCGCCTCCCCCTCCGATCCTGGGGGCGCCGCCCACTCCCGGGCCCATCACGTGCGGCGACCCGTCGCTGGGGGACTTGACATGCAACGGCATTCCGTGCGAGGGCGAGTCCACGTGCACGGTGACCGAGCCGCAGTGCTGTTGCGACGCGAGTTGTCTCGATTTCGGCGACTGCTGCGCGGACCGCGCGGCGTGCTGCGGCGTCCTCGGAGGGGGGGCGCAGGGGTACTCCGCCGGTATCGATTCCGATCTTCCAGACGCGGCGCGGGAACGGGAGGGGTCTCGCGGGAAGGGTCCGGCCCTCACGCGCGATGACTTCAAGGCGTTCCTGGAGGCGGGCGTTTTAAGAAAGAGCGGCGCGCGGAGACGCCGCGAGAACGGAACCTCCGCGGCGGCCGAACGGGTTCCCGTTCCCGTTCCCGTTCCCGTTCTCGACCCGATCCGCGCGCGAGTCGCCGCCGCCTCCACGACCGCGCCGTTTGCGGCGACGGAAACGCGTCGCGAGGCGCCGGTTTTCGACATCGGGGGTGCCGATGTCGACGTCGTCCTCGACGTCGGCGCGGAGGGAGACTTCGCGAAACTCGCGCGAAGTTCGTTCCGCGAGTACTTCGCGGCGGCGGCGCCGCCGCCGGAGACGGGACTCGAGACTTGAGACGACGGGACTCGATGAGACGCGATGACGATACGACGCGATGTTCACGCGAACGACGCTTCGCGAACGACCGTGTCGTGACGCACGCGTGTAATACACACATCCTGACACCCCGAACACGCGCGCGCGCGCGTTTTTGCGGCGCGAAGACGATCAGAGCTCGTCTCGTTCCCACGGCTTGCTGTCCAGCACGTCGGCGGCGGCGGTCTCCATCAGCCTCTTGGCCTTTTCCGAAACCGCCGCGCTCGCCGTGTTCATCACGAAGAACAAGACGTCGCGCGCGGTGAGCTGCCCGTCGTTCACGTCGCTGATGTACCTCGGCCATCCTTTGTTCCCCGCGGGGTACACGCATAGGGTCGGCGTGGTCGTGCCCGTGCCGTAAGGGGGGGGGACGTCGTTGAACTCGGCGTCCACCGCCGCCACCGAAAGCGTCGGGCCCTCCGTCGCGCCTTCGAAGAGCGCCTTCACCGCGACCAGCGCTTGGATCATCCAACGGTGGAACGCGCCGTCCAGGTGCTGCGTGGGGAACGACGTGTACACCAAGACGTCCACGGCGTCGTCCTTCACGGCGACGTCGTAAAAGGACCCGGCGACCACCTTCACGAGGCCGTCGGCGTCCAGCGTCCCGGGCGCGGGGACGGGCTCGGAGCGATACTTGCGCTCCGCCGCGCCCGAGCCGTCGTCGTCAAACTCGGACAACGCGTGCATGCCGAGTTGCTCGGAACAGCTGTTCGTGGCTTTGCGACACACCTCCCAGTTCCAGCTCCAGCCCTCGTCCTCGCGCTCGGGCGCGCCCTTCTTGATCCAGCGCGTGTACGCAGAGGCGACGTCGTCCTCGTGTTCCTCCATGATGCGTTCGCACTGTTTCCTCGTCTCCTTGGCGTGCCACAGATCCTGCGTCGAGCACGCGCTCTGCACGTACGCCTCGATGGTCTCCTCGTACAGCCCGTATTTCACCGCGCGCGAGTCCGCGCCCCCGCCGCTAGCGCGCCGCGCCTCCTTGGCTTTGATCTTCAGCAGCGCGGGCACCAGGCGCGGGTTCAGCGTGTTCAGCAGCGCGTGGCACGTGCGGCACCGCGCGTCGCGCCCGAACACATCCTTGCCGTTCGCGAACCGAGGCGCATCCGCGGGCGCGTCCAGCGGCCGCTGGACCACCTGCACAGCATCGATGCCGCGCGGCCGCGTCGCGCACACCAGCGCGAAGGCCGCGACCCACCACCGAAGGCGTCGCATCGCCCCACCCGATCGGCAAATGTGGCAAACGGCGTCGTTTTTCGCGCGTAAAAAAACGTTTGCGGACATGTCACGACGAGCAGACGCGGGGCGCGGCGTCGAACCGAAAGCGCGTCAATCATAACACGTGCGTCACGCTTCACCACGCGTCTTCGCGCGACGTCGCGGTGCTGTCTCGCGACTCCTACTCCGACACGACCGTGGGCGTCACCTCTTCCCTCTCCCCCTCGTCCTTCGCGGGCGCCGCCGCCGGCGGCGCCGCCGGGGGTAGCCCCATCCACGCCACAATCTCGCCGGCGAGCACGCGCATCTCCTCGCTCGTGTCTCCTCGCGCGCGCGTCTCCTCCTCCCCCTCTGCCGCGCCTCGCGCCTCGCCCGCTCGTGTGTTCTTAAACGTCTCGCGCTTGACCTGCTCGAACCCGAACCGCAACGCGCCGAGCGGGTTCAGTGGGTTGTTCTCGTCGGGCGCGATGCCGAGCGCGTCGGCGAAGCCGCTGATGGCGTCGCCCGTCTGCGCGAGCGGCTCGGCGAGCTCCGGCGGGACGTCCAGCGCGGGCGTTTCCTGGCGCAGCGGGCGCACGTGGTCGCCCGCGAGCGAGCGCACGGACAGGTCCAGCGTCTCTTTGATCGCGCTCGAGTCCGTGAGCGTCGCGGCCAACGCGCTGGTCTCGTCGATGGCGTCGTCCGTGAAGCGCAGCAGCAGGTTTTTTCGTACGCCGTAGTACCGGCGGATGAGGCTCTTGGTGTCCTCCGGCTTCGGGACGAACTCGGCGGCGCCGTCCGCCACCTCGCGGAACACCGGCTCGATCTGGTCGAGCACGGGAAGCAGCTCGCGCACCGCCTCGGGCGCCTGCGCGCGCAGCCGCGCCTCCGCGCCGCGCAGCGGCTCGCGGAACGGCGAGTCCGCGACGCTCGCGATGAGCGGCGAGAGGTTTTGCAACCCGGGCGCGACGACGGGGGTGAACAGCGGCACCGCATCCGTCGCGGGCTTGTTGTTGAAGCTGATCAGGACGTTCGCGACTCGGTCGGGGAGCGCGTACCTGCTCCCGATGATCATGTGCATCAGCGCGCCCATGGAGTGCCCGACGCCGTACACGGGCAAGCCCGCGGCTTCGTCGCCGAGCGCGCGGAGCGCGCGGTCGAACAGGAACTGGTTCTCGTCTGCGATGCGCAGGTGCTCGAACCCGATGGCGAACGGCGTCGCCACCACCAGCACGTCCCCCTTCTCCGCCAGCGCCTCCAGGAACAGGCGGTACGTCAGCTGGGGGGACGCGCCCACGAACGCGCCGCCGATGAAGTGCACCAACGCGCGGGGCTTCGCGCCGGCGGGAGGCGCGAGCACCCACGCGCCCTCCACCTCCCTCCAGCCGAGATCGCGGGACCCGGTGTTCGCCGCGGCGGAGGCCGCGCCGAGCAGGGACTCCAGCTGCTGGAACGGAGACGCGGGGCCCGCGGAGGAGGAAGAGCTCGCGCGTGCGGCGGTCGTGGGCGACGCGCTGCGGCGAGCGAGCGCCCGGGAAGCGGGAGAGGGCGAGAGCGAGGAGACCGCGGAGACCGAGCACGACGCGTCCCCGCGGTGCGCGAATGGACGCGCACGCGCGGTGGTCGAGGTCGCGCCGGCGACGACGTCGCGGCGGCTCGGGGCGACGGCGCGGGTCGACGGCGCCGCGCCGGACGCGTGCGTGAGGCACGCGAGGGGCATCGTGCGAGACGCGCGCGGCGGTTTGGAGGTCAGAGGGGCCTGATGACGAAGGTGACGTCGACGGTTTCGTCGCTTTTTCTTTTTTGGTTTGGCGGTGCGCAGCGAGACGCGTTTTTCAGGCGTCGTCGTGTGTAGTGTTCGCGTGTGTACTGTTCGCGACGGGAGGGGAGGCGGGCTCGAGTCGGAGTTTGGTCCCCCGGCGGCGAAGCGAGAGACGCTCGTGGCTTTGTTTTGTTTTCCCACGTGGGGGTCCCTCTCCTCGTGCTTATTAAAGCCTCTCCTCTCTCTCTCTCCGCTCCCGTCGTTCGTCGCGTTTAGGAGAGGGGCACGAACTTGCCGCCGGCCTGGCCGCCGCGGCCGTGCGAGACGGGGCGGTAGGTGATGGAGTATTCGCCGAGGTACGAGCCGATCATCTCGGGCTTGATCTCCACGGTGTTGAACACCTTGCCGTTGTACACGCCGACGACGCTGCCGATCATCTCGGGGACGATCACCATGTTGCGCAGGTGCGTGCGCACGGCTTCGGGCTTCTCGCCACCCGTCGTCGCCTTCTTCGCCGCGCGCAGCTTCTTCACCAGGCGCGTGTACTTGTCTTGCAGGCCGCGCTTGAACTTGCGGCGGATGCGCGCGCGGAACATCAGCACGAGCTCGTCGTTGGTCATGTCCAGGAGCTGGTCGAGGTCCGTCCCGCGGAAGGAGAACTTGCGGAACGTGCGCTTCTTGGGCGCGGCAGCCACCATGGCGTCTTCCGCGGCGCTCTGTTTTTTCGTTTCGTTCGGGAGGGGACGCGAAGGGGGCGGGCCGTCAGCGGGGCGCCGGGGGATGGAGAGGGCGGGGCGGTTCGGGGAAGACGGGCTCGGGCCGGGCGCGCGCGCGGCGCCGCGCCGCGGCGGTCGGGGGACGGGCGGCGTCCGGGACGCCGCGCGCGGGGCGGGCCTGAGCGCGCTCGAGGGCTGGCCGATCCCGCTCCAGACCCTAAAAGAGTCGCGGAAGCGCGCGCGCGGCGGGTCGGCGCGCCGGGCGCGTCGACGTCGGAGACGCGCATCCAGGACGCGATGCAAATCGAGCACGCATCCTCGAGGCGGATCACGGCGCTTCCGGACCGGTCGCGAGCGTCCTCGAGGCGACGCCGGCACCCGTCGGCCGTCATCTCCGCGCGCGGGCGTAGGTTTCCAGGCCATAGCCCTCGGGATGAGCCGGAAACGGACGCCGGCGTCGTCGAAGACGCGTCCCGCGTCGTTGCGACGATACGTTCGCAAGCGTGAAAGGGTATACGCACCATCTTGAAGGAGCTGTGTTGTTCGGCGGCGTCGCGCGCGATACAAAAGGGACGGCGAGGCGGTCGCCCTCGCGCTATAAACCATCAGCGCATCGCGAGAGGGGCCCATACATCGCGATGTCGCTGCGGTTAGGCTAAAAACGCGCGCTCAGACTGAAAAGCATACGAAAACTGGGAGCCTCGACCGGCGAGCGCGCATCTTCAGGTTTCGTCGCGATTTCGCTTCGTTCGTTTTTTTATCGGCACCCGGGAGCGGGGGCACTATTCGGAGGCGATGTCGGGTGCGGTCGGGGGTCCGGTCGGGGGCGATGCGGACGAGGACGGCTGGGTTCCGATCGATGACGCGCTCCGTGCGGCGCGCGGGGTGATGCGCAGCGGCCAGATGGTGCACGCCGCGAATTTCCAGCTGTACCACTCCATGAACGCGCTGCAGATCTTGGACGCGAAGATGGACGTCGGCATGGCCCCGCCCGCCGGCGAGCCGCCGATGAAATCGCTCGCGGCGCTCATCGCGGAGGGCCGCGCGCCCCTGGATCTGTCCGACGAGGAGCAGACGCGCGTGTTCGACGCGTTGCTGGCGTGCGAGGCCACGTGGCACCGAGGCCAGGCGCTGGCCACCACGGTGTACACGTGCCTGTACTTGCACGACGAGGAGCGGCTCGAGGCGTGCCGCGGGCCCGTCATGCGCGCCTACTTCGACGCCACGAGGAGCGCGGTCGCCACCGTTAGGCATGCCGTGTCCTCCGGGGACGTCTGGGAAGAGGAGGACTTCGTGCTCCACGTCGCGGGCTTCGACGTCGGCGCGGCGGCCGTCGGCGACGACGCGGCGAAACCAAACGCCGCGCTCGCGCGGCTCGCGCTCGCCGAGACGTGGCTGGTGGAGAACGCCGGCGTGGAGGACCGGCGCGGCGCGTTGTTGGCGCGCGTGCGGTTCCGTATCGCCATGCACGAGGCGTACGAGGCGTTGTTCGGCTTGGCGGACCCGAAACGGGCCGTCGCCGCCGCCGCGGACGCGCGCGCGTCGCTGCGTCGCGCGGCCGCGCACCTGGAGAAGGCGCGAGCCACGACGGAGGACGCGGAGGACGCGGACGACGAAACCGGGTGGGACCCGAACCGCCTCGGGTTCGACCGGAAACTCAACCTCTCGAAGATGGGACCTTCCCCGCCGCGAGCGGTGCGTTTGATGTCCGTTCAAAAGGGGTTCGCGTATTTCTCCGACCTCATACACGAGCTGACCTTGGTGTGCGATGTCGCGCCGCTCGTCGCGAGTCGCGCCGGCTCGCTGCACGACGCGCTCGCGTTTCTAAACGCGTTCAGGCACGAGCGGCGGAAGAAAGGAGCGGACCCGTGCATCGTCTCGCGCTCGTTCGCGGCGATCGCGGTGCTGCACCCGAGGCGGGGGGGGGTCCTGGGGAAGCACCCGGGGGACGCCGCCCTGCGGTCGGCGTGGCTCCTCGGCGCCGCGCCGCCGCCGCGCCTGCGGCTCGAGGCGGACCCGGCGGCCGACCTGGGCGGCGCCGAAGAGCCCGCCGGCGGGCGCGGCGACGGAGCCGAAGGGACCGACGAAGCAGACGAGGACGTGCCTTCTCGTCTCGTGGGCGGCGTCGCGTCCGGAACCCCGATCGTCGACGGTGGCCGTCGTATAGACGCGTCTGTTGAGGAAGAGGAAGAGGATGCCGCGGGCGCGCCGGGCGCAGCCGAGCTCCGCTCGTTCCTGGCCAAGACGTCGCTGGGCGTGGAGCTCCTGGTGCGCGCGCACCTGTGCAACCGCTCGCGGAGCCGCCGCAAGCTGCGGCGCCTGCTCGGGGAGTGGAGCGCGCTGGTGGACTCGGCCGTCGCCGTGGACGCATCCGGGTTCGTCCCCGGGTACCTGCGGCGACTCAGCGAGCGCGGCGCGAGGGGTACGACGCGCGACGCGCGGTTCGATCGCGCCGAGCGCGCCGCGGAGCCCATGGGCGCGCTCGCCGGGAGCCCGTGGGCGCGCCGCGCCTTTGAGGTCTGGTCCGGCGCCGTTTTGGTGCGCGCGATGCTGGCGCACCTCACGCTGGGGTTCGAGCTGGAGCTGTACCTGCCGCACGAGCTCAGCATGGTGTACTGGTACCAGGAGTACCTCACGGAGGTCCTGCAGGGCAAGCTGCGCGTCGCCGAGCGCAGCCTGGCCGCGCACCTCGACGCGGCGGCGGAGGCGGAGGCGAGCGCGCGCGCCGCCGCGAAGAAAAGCGAAGAAAAGCGGAGGAAGGGGAAGAAGGGCGCGCTTCACGAAGACGGCGACGTGATGAACGGCGACGAGAGTGTGTACGGCGTGTCCAACTCCACGCGCGTTTTTCTGGCGGAGACGCGAACGGAAGGGCACGTCCTGGAGGCGCACAAGGCGATGTGTAAGGGCATGCTCCGGTTCACGGCGGGTCTGAGCGCGTCGGAGCGGACGTGGCGCCCCGCCCGCGGCGACTTCACCGACGCCGAGCAGACCTTCTGGCAGAGGTTCGGCATCTTCCACGCGGTCCGGGACCCCGCGCCGCTCGCGCACGCGGACTTCGAGCAGTACGTCCGGCTGGGCGACGGGGTCACCGCGGACCGCCTCTTCGAGCTCGCCGCCGAGTGCTTCGCTGGCGCGCGCGCGTGGTGCAAAAAACTGCTGGAGCTCCCGGCGGGCGCGCTGAGCCGCGCGCGCGCGGAGGATCTGGCCGGGCTTGACAAGACGGCCGCCGCGAACGCGGCGGCGGCGCGGCTGGCGATGGTGGCGCCCGCGATGCGCGCGGAGTTCGCGTTCGCGGCGCACCACCCGACGTTTCCCACGGTCAAGCTCGTGAGAGGCGGGTAGACGCGCGCGACGTTTTTAGTACGTAGCGTTTGTAGGTGTGAAAACAGCCGGGACGTACCCACGACGACGAGAACGACGTTCTTTTACGGCGCCCCGCGGCCCGAGCGGTCACTGTGCGAGCCCTCGTGATGGCCGTGAAGCAACGCCGCGCGCCCGGCGCGTCCAGCGAGACCGCCAAGCCCTCGGAGTCCCGCCGTCGCGCGAAGGATGCCGAGTTCCGCTCGCTGCGGCGGATCGCGCGGCTCTTCCTGCTGGTGATGATGCTGACGTTCAGCGTCGCGGGATTCCTTTACGCGCGCGGGTACTCGCGGATCGCCGCGATCAAGGCGAAGGAGCAGCGCCTGACGCAGGACGCGGACCACCTGACCTCCGAGACGGCCGCGGACATGCAGAAGGGCAAGGTGATGCTCAAGAACGTGCACGCGGCGTCCGTGAAGCTGATGCAGGCCATGATGGCGGACGGCCAGCTGCGCGAGCTCGACCGGTACTGGAGCGCCATGGACGGCGAGACGCGCGGCGCCGTCTGGAGCGGCGTCCGAGACGAGATGCTGTCCGACCCGAGCCTGGCGTCTCTGCTCACGGGCGAGGGCAAGCGCGTGACGGACACGCTCGTGCCCGAGATGTACTCGGAGCAGTTCGCGGAGGACCCGACGAGGGTGTGGCGACTGACGGCGATGCTGGTGGACGGGCTCGAGCACGGGGAGAAGGACGAGACGAGCGGCGCGCCGGGCGCGGTGGGACACGAAGAGGCTCGTGCGCTGTACCGCAGCGCGATTCTCTCGAGATTCACGGCGACGTTCCTGATCGACCTGCTTAACCGCATGGCCGGGGAGGCCGGGGTCGGGGGAGGCGAGACCGCGGGTGAGGCGCGCGGAGACGACGCCGCGGAGGCGTTTTAAATAGCCACCGTATACGAGGCAAAGATAAAAAAATCCCAAATATGATAAAAAAATAAAAAATCGCGTGACTCACGCCTCGGGCGTCAGTCGCTCGCGCATCTCCCTAGTGTCCCCGTACCAGTGTTCGAAGCACGTCAGCGCGTGTCTAACCACCTCTAGCCTCCGCGGAAGCGGGAGCCCGCCGGGCGCGCCGAAGCACTCGCGCTTCGTGAGCGGCGCGCCGCGCGCGTCGCATCGCGCCTCTCTTTTTCGGAACACAAACGCCAGCGACGCGCGCGGCGATTCCGTCGCCGGTAGGGCGCGCGCGCACGCCGTTCCCCAGTGGATGGTGTCTCCCGCCCACGCCATGAGCGACCCCGCGGGCGCGGGCGCCAGCGCGACCGCGCCCGCGCGGTCGAACGCGGGCGGCGTGGCGTCGTCGCGCGCGTCGTGCGCCACCGGAACGACGTACATGCACCCGTTGCGCCGTGTGACGTCTACGAGAGGCAACCACGCGCTCAGCACCTCCGGCGGCGTTACATCCGCGGCGTCGCGACTCGACAAACGCGACGGTTCGGGTCCTCCGCCGCCGCCGCCGCGCCGCACGTCCCGCACGGCGTAGTCTCGGTGCGGCACGCCGAAGTTGTTCCCGACGTATCGGCGTCCGGCTTTGTCCGCGGCGGGGTCCAGCGCGAACGCGGCCAGGGAAGGTTCCAGGACCGCCTCGTCGCCGCCGGAGCACCCCAGCATCGCCTCGGCGCGCGCCCACAGCGCGCCGGCGGCGCGCCAGGCGTCGTCGCACAGAAACACCGCCGCGGGGGGCCACCCGCGCTTCGCCGCGCGCGCAATCGCCGCCGCGAGTCGCGAGGTGAGCTCGGGGGGAACCACGACGTCGCCCCAGACGTACCCCTTCTCCGTCACCTCGGCGCGATACCGCTCGCCCGGAAACGCCTCGCCGGAACCGGGCGGAAAGCCGGAAAAGTCGCCGACGCACACCGCCGCGCCGAGCGTCTCGGTCCAGTACCGCGCGTCCCCGACGTCCCCGGGGGCCGCGCGGGGAGCCGGGGGCGCGGCGCCCGGAGCGTCCCCGGGCACGTCTCCGCCGGTACCAAACGTAAAATCCTTCGCATCCCCGCCCCCGGCGCCCCCCCGGGCGGGCGCGCCCGACCCGGCGCCGCTTGCGCCCGAGTCACCGAAAACGTCCCAGGCGTCGTTTCCCGCGTTGGCCCTCGCCTCCGCCGCCGCCGCCGCGGCGCGCGCCGCCGCCGCGGCTTCGGGCTCGCCCGCGTCTTCGTCGGAGGCCCTGTACGAGACGTGCCACACCGCTGAGGGATGCGCGTCTTCGGAACCGCCGGAACCGCGAACCAGCTCGGCTTCGTCGACCGCGAACGGCGAGGGCCCGGCGGCGACGCCCGCCGATCGGAGACGGCGAGCGGCGTCCGAGTACGCCGCCCACGGCGGCGGCGACGCCGCCGCGCCTACGCCGACGATGACCACGCCGGCGCGTCCCTCGGCGTGCTCGAATCGTCTCCGGTGTGCGATTTCGTCGTCTTTGTCTGCTTCGTGTTGTTTCTCCGCGTCCGACTTCGCTCGCTTCGTCGGCCGCGACGCTTCGTCCGCCTCCTCCGAAGAAAAAGAAAAAGGCGCGTCGAGCTCGGGGACGTCGTCCGGCTCGCACGCGGCGGTGGTCCGGTCGCCGCCGAAGGCGGCGGCGGCGGCGGCGCACGCGGCACCGAACGACCGCCGCGCGTCGCGCGTCCAGCCGCCCGCCAGCGCCACCACGGCGCGATCGGCATCGAGGACGTTCGACGCACGGATCGTGCGGAAGATCTCCGACGCGGGTGTCGAGTGGCTCGAGCGCGAGGGAGGGAGGTCGCCGACGACGCCGTCGAAAAAAAACCCCCTCGCTGCGTCACCGCCGTCGGCGTCGGACGTGCGCGCCGCGGCGTCCAGGAACGTCCGCGCGTCGACGCCGCTCCAGACGCGGTACTTCCCGTCGGCGCCGACCGGCGCCGCACGGCTGAGCCTCGCTCTGAACCCTTCCCGCGTGAGCTCCCCGAACGGCTCCTCGGTGAAGTCCGCCCCGAAGCACTCGCGCGCCGCGGCGACCGCCGCGGCGCTCTCCTCCACCACGTCCACGGCGAC
>Ga0206682_10002697_pt1 | contig 15865 bp, 15 predicted proteins | sample M240m12015metaG_FD_155444 | JGI IMG/M metagenome (GOLD analysis project Ga0206682, IMG submission 155444) | Ammonia-oxidizing marine archaeal communities from Monterey Bay, California, United States - M2 40m 12015 | ecosystem: Environmental > Aquatic > Marine > Intertidal zone | place: USA... | reverse complement strand
AATCAGATTCACGTACTTGCTTTTGAATTTTACCGTTAACAACACGAAGTAGTAGTAAGAAGTTATCAATAGTAGAAGCAAAGTTAGCTTGAGTTTTTAATTCTGTTTTGATTGAATATCGATGTGCGCCAGGAGCAGCATAGTTAGGCGTTCCTGTTGCATTATCATTTAGAGTATTATCTTCAGCAGATGTTGTTACTGACTCTGTAATCTCTAGGCCTACATCAAAAGATACGTCATTTGTATATTTTGAAAGAAGCAATGTTGCAGATTTAACAACTATAAAGTGGCCACGAATAAAGTAAATACCTTCTTCAACCTGTACTAATGCTCCATAGCCGATAGGAGTTGTTGTTCCTACTGTTGCAGTAATAGTGCCATCATCATATGAAGATGTACTATTATTCCACACTTGCTCTGTAAGAGAATCAGAAGCAGAGAATGTTTTATCAGTATTAGTTGTTCCGTTTGAATTTTGATAAACTACATAAAGAGTATCAGGATCAGAGCCAGTAGCCGCAACAGCTGCAATAACTTTAGCTCTAAGTCCATCAGCGTTCTTAAAATGTTTGCCGATAAGGGAGTCACTTACCGAAGTTGAAATTGCAGATAGTTTAACATAGTCCGCATAGTTATTATAAGCATTACCACCTGGAATTACAAGCGAACCTTCTTTAAACATATGGTTACCAAATTGTGTAACCTGGTTTTGAAGCATCGACTGGAGTTGTGTCATCTCCCGTGCTTGTACAGCAATTCCAGGACGAAATAGTACCTTATTATATTTTTCCTTTGGAGACAGGCCATCCGCGCCTGCCTTAAGGAAGTCATCGTAGTACGGATCTACGTTAAACTTAATTGCCATTATTTTTGTCCCTTAAAATTCAAGTACGAGTTTTACAGTTTCAATCTGATCGTCTGCACGATTAACTGGTGTACGGTTTTCAACGAAAATAATATCTCCTGAATTATGTTCTACATCAGGATCACCTACCGCGGTAATATCTCGAGCGGTATTACTTGTACCATCGATTTTAACATCGTCAGTTACCGTAAATGCTGTGAAGCCGGTATCTTCGTTTTGATGATAATATACAACACCGTTTGTAGAATCATAGTCGTCAATAATACCTTTTGCTCCGGTGCTAGAACCGATGATTGTAGAATCATTTGTAAATTCACCAGCTGCAGGAGGACCCGATAGTGTCAGGCTTTTTGTTGCCCGAAGAGATCCACCAGAAGAAATAGTAGTAGTATTAAAGTTATATGGATTACGAATAAGACCAAGTTGTCTAAATTCGTTACCAGTAATAAACGTATCGTTCTCATCTCCAGTCAAAGATTGGTTAATAGTGATATAATGTGCTCGAATATCTTCACGCGGATCAAATCCAAATCCACCTTTTGGTCCAATCACTGCTCGAGCAGTTGCTCCAGAACCAGCACCATCTGATGAGATAGTAACTTTTGCTTTTGTATAGCCAGATCCAGGAGCACTAATAAGAAGCTTAGTAATAGCTCCTCCAGTTACTGTTACATTAGCATCTACAACAGTTGCACCTGTACCATCGCCGTCAATTGCAACCGTAAAGTTATCTGACGCATCGTAGCCTGTTCCGCCTGCAGTAACTTTAATATTATAAAGTGCACCGTCAATAGCACCTTGCTTAACTGACCATTGATCTTGAAGAGCCTGTGCAGCTGCACCACCTGGGTTAGCAGTAAGATTTGTTGTAGGTATAAATGCCGATGTCAAGAATTTGTTTGCAGCAGTTGTTGATAGTGTATAGAGATATTTCCAGATATAACCATCAGATGCACTATTATCAATAACACCTGTTACTGTAACACCAGTATTGTCTGGGTTTGTAGTAGATGCACCCGGACCAGCTTTTAAACAAAGCATGATATGGTTATTATCCGTAATTACATAGAATTTTTTAGATTCTAATGTAGAATCACGATCATCATATTCAGCATATGTTGTACCAGAAATCCACTGATAACGAGGAGCAGCAAACTGCAAATCGGTATTAGCCAACTTTTTAAGTGACGTCATATTCTGCCATACATCTGTTGTATGTGAATGTGTGTTATCGTAAGGTGCAGGCGGTGTGCTGTCATCCGTCCACGGTGATGAGCGGCCAACAAACAAGTAATAATTGTTCGCTACCGCTTCCATGTCGGCTACAAACTGCTTAGCAGCTCTTAGCCTAAAAATTTGTGTTACAATGGCGGCCATTGATTTCGACTCCTGTTATATGCTAGAGATAGTAATTTCTGCTGTTGCATTTATATCTATTGTTTTATTTATAGCCTCAGAAATGGTATAATCACGAAAATTATACATTGGATTCGGCAATAAGAATTTTAAATCTTCTAAGTATTGTTTAGGTCCAATCTTATTGGACTGTCTTGTATTATCATTAATGATCTGTTCAGTAAAATATACTGTTGCTAAATCAGCAGTATATCCAAGATTAGCAGATGTCACACCATGACCAGATCGAGTTGCAACTACTGCTGCAGTAATCTCTACCGGAGGAATAATAATTGGAACTGGAAGACCAGCACCAAGTTGCAAACCAGGTTGCGCAAAAGGCATAACATTGGCTGCGTTATTTTTCTGAAGTATTTCGATGAAAAGAAGAATCTCACCGAAGAAAATAAATCCAGCTGGGTGAACCAATCTATTAAAAGCGTTTTTCCACTGATCAATATTGGCACCAGTTTTAAGAATATAAGAAAACTTTTGATATTTAAATGAATCTTGGATTCTCTTATCATCAGATATAAACGATCTCGATGTTGACCCTGAACCAGACTTATAAATTTTAACTACATCACCATTGCTAAGAGCTGGAGTAAATGTTAATTTATATGCAAGAGTTTCAGTAATATCATCATCGGTATTTGGATCATCTGGTGAAGATCCATAAGTTCTATAGTATGTGCTTGACTTCCAATTTGTATTTAATACGCCATTAACAAAAATAATAGGAGTATTATACAAGAGCCAAAAGCCATTATCATCTTGACCTGTCACCTCACTTGTTGTTCCAGAAATAGTATATGTTAATGTCGGTGTATAATTAGCAACATTAGCTTTTACGTCTTCAGAAAAATCTGTCCATGGATTATCTGATGGACTGAATATATCCTCTTTTGGAAAATATATTTCTACTTCGTCATTAAACAACAGGTTAAAAAACGATACAATAGAATCCGGTGTACCACGAGACTGATAGAAATCAACAAGCTTAGTATAAAATAGTCTAGGATCAGCGGCAAAGGTACGAGGTATAGAGATACCTATCTCTTGCTGCAGATTTGTTAGAAACTGTTCTTCAACAAGATCAATATCGCGCTGATCTGCTATGCGGTTTACATAATGTGATGCACGATTTTCTGAAACTAGATAGTCATTAAATAATTCTAAAAACTCAATAAAATCTGGATACGCCTGATTAATATGTTCCGGAACTAAATCTGGAATCAGCGATGATATACTGACTTTATGTGAGTCATTATTGACGTAATGTTCGTCCATTATTCATGCCTTGAAGTTGTTGAATAGTTAACACCCGCTGATGTACCACCAGTAATCATTGTATCTACTTCACCTGTAATTATACAATCGTCAACAAGAATAGTTAGCAATTCATTACGTTTAGGTGCAAGATCGTTTGAATCCGGATCAGCAGTAATTTCAATATAAGATCCAGTAATTGAGTTTATGGTTGCGGTAAACGATAACTTACCAGAAGTAACATCAATTGTACCTGCGTTATTCTCAATAATAGTTTCTGTAAGGCCTACCCCTTTTACGATTTGGAGTCTACGTTCACCTTCATCATTAACACGATCACGAAGTGTACAACCAGTATTTCCGTTATGTACAAACTCTGTTGATTTTATAATTTGCTCGTTTGATTTTGTATTATATATTGGAGATGAAAACGCAACTTCATATCTAGATTCTGCAGTTGTTGTTGGAACAATACGCTTTTTCATTTTAACTCTTACAATAGAGTTAAGTATTGCAACACTTGATGCATCAATTTTACTAATCACATTTGAATATCTAAACACACCATCAAATCGTTTTAGCTGGTCGTTATTGTATACACGAATAACTTCCCTTGCCTGTTCTTCAAGAGCATCAGCAGATAACGCAGTAACGTTTGGATTATATTTAAAGAATACATCCATATAAATGTAAGTATACTTAGGATCTACAATCTCTGGTGTAATTGAAACAACATTCTTGGGTTTTAGATACTGAGAAACAATTAAAGTTTTATCAGCTTCTGAAACGACTTCAGCATCTTTTGGTTTAATAGAGATATAAACTTTACCATAGTCTGGAGGATCATTGTCTTCTCCACCCCAAACTGTAATAGCATCGATGTTAGCATAGTTATTCTGAATAATTGTTTTATAATCATCTGGAGTAACAGCGCGATTCTGAGAAACAAATGATAATGGAGCATTAAATTTAATTGACTCAACATCTTCTTTTGTAGAACCACCTTGTGCTTTTTGATTGACAGTAAGTGTTACATCAGTATTACCCTGAATAGTTCCAGATAAAGCAAATACTGAAGCACCGTTAGCATTATCGTTATCAGTTACCAAAGTTTCAAGTTGAATGATATTACCATTATCTAATCTTTGACCAAGAATGCCATCACCAAATTTTACTTCATAAACACCAGTTCTACTTTCTTCAAGAAAGTATACCTTTGATGTAGCTGTAACTTCTGTAACGTTAACAACAGATTCGTATGTTTCTTGTGCAGTATTCGTATCCGAAGCTTGCACCTTTACAGTAAGCTCAGATGTAACTGCATTACTGAATGGGATTAAATATGCTTCGGCAGAATCTCGGTCAAATACATATTCAGTATTTTTATATGAACCCTGAAGAATTCTTACATTACTAAAGATGTATTCTCCATTTGCATCTATAGTTGTAGTTAGTGTCTGATCGTTAACAAACTTATATGATACACCGTCAATAGTAGAAGTAAATACTGTACCTTTAGTCATAGTCAAAGGAAGATACGTATCATCATCTGACAATACGCCTGTTGGATTATTTACCTTTACATCAATATATGCTACAGCAGGATATGATGATCGAGGTGTGTATCCAAGCATCTTAGCGTGCGATACAACAGAAGGTCGCAATCTAGCAGAGTCTAAGAATGTTTCGTTAATAGCAAAGTTTGCATTGATAGCGTTATAGTGTGTGACATACGCCATAACATCAAGCAGTGAACTCAGTGCAGAACCTTCAAAGTTATAATCTTGAAAGGTATCCTGCTCTTTCATAAATGTTTTTAAGTCGGCTTTGATTGTATCAAAGTCCATTTCCGAAACTTTAAGTCGATTAGTATCTGACATTTATCTGAGCCTCTCAATGATGAATTCTATGTCTGTTGTTATATTTTCTGGCGACAAGATCTGTACTTCTAATTTTAAATTTAATGCGTTACGATGAGATAGATCTGTTATATCTACGCTTAAAACCTTTACTCTTGGTTCATAGTTACGCAAAGTATTAATAATTCTTTCTTCCATTTCCGCTTCAACAATTGGATCAAAAAGCTCAAAAAGAAATTCTGTTAGAGATCCACCAAAATCAGGATCAAAAAACTTCTCTCCGCGTCTTGTAAGTAAGATATTACGTACGGACTGCTTTACGGCTTCAACATCACGTTTAATAGGAACATCTTTTGTTACTGGATGTTTCTTAAACGGAAAGTCGAAATCGGAGTACGGTTTTGTACGAGCCCTGATATTTGAATCTATTGTTGCCATACTTCTATTTATACCTTAATTCGCGGAGACTGTACTAGCCCCGGCAGTTAATGTGATACCACAACCATAAGCATCACCAACTCTTGCAAGCGCTTTACTATTAACAAACACATTCGGTGAGCCAGCTGATAATGTAGTTACATGCGGCACGCATCCTGCAGCTGGTGGTACAGCAGGATGCGAAGTGTTTGTATCAGTAACTCTATGCGCAGCGAGACTTTCAATGAATACATCTCCTGATGCGCTATCTGCAGCAGGTACTACTCCGCATTCATGTACCGATACAGGATCTGTTGTTCTACACGTTTTGGGCATTATGCCATAATACCTCGTAACCATGATGGAGCATTAGCAGCTCTGCCACCTGAACCCCAATATTTTGCGGATGCTAATGCAACGGTGTTACCTGGAGAGATATCAACATGCATGCCAACTCCACCCATATAACCTGAACCAGCACCAATTGATAATGCCCCTGCTGATTTAGCTGCAGCTGCAAAGTCTGATGCTTCGGCCACATTGTTTACCATCGATAAACGGCTTCCATTCTTATACAACCAAATATCTGCAGCATAACCATCATCATGCCTATGAGAACCAACTGTTCCTGTAGTTTCATCTTGTCCACCAGAGAAGATAACAACGTCAACTCCAGCCGAATTAGCTGCAGATTGTAATATGCTTTCTAGTGCAGGAACAAGTTTTAGTCTACGCGTTGCAGCAGAGTTTCTATATGTTACTGTACCACCACTTGCACCTTCTACTACAGTTCCATCTGTTGCTGGATTGATATTTGTCGGAGCTACTGGTGTAGATGTTTGAGCTTGTGATGATTGATCTTTACGTGGTATTGTTACACCTTGTGATGTCTGTTGAGAATAAGATGTATTACCATCAGGTTCAACAACAGAGTATAAAGGAGATACTAGTTGTACATCATTATCGTTATTCTCAGAAATATCAGGTTTAAATGCAGCAGTCTCATCATCAGTATAATCAAGGAAAGATGCTGGTGTTGCAGAAGCACCTGACTTATTAAGATCGATAGTAGAACCAACAAGATCCATAGCACCAATAGAAGATATTTTAAATGTACCTGTCGCTGCTATATCGATATCTCCCTTCGAAGACATTTTAATATTACCTGAACTATGAATATCTAACAGACCATCTGTTTTCACGTTGATATTACCCTGTGAGTCATGAAACGAATTACCAAATGTTTTTGTATATAAGTTGCCTTCGACTGTTGTATACATATTAGCTTTTGTCTCTGCAGTGATATTACCAAATGATGATAGTGTTGTAGTACCTTCTACTAACGCAGTTAGGTTACCACCAACATTTATATTAGCATTATCAGTTACATTGATTTCAAGCTGCTGTGATGAATTAAAATGTTTACCACTATGTACTACCATAGCACCATCAGGGTGTATCTCTATAAAAGATCCTGATCTATGATATACATGTACGCGCTCAGACCCAGGTGTATCATCCATCTCTATCATATGACCAGATTCAGAGTGGAATACATGATTATACGGATACTTTGCATTATATGGATCAGCAGGTTCAGAACCTACAGATTGTTTTCCAATATCATTTACACCACGAGCACGTCTTTCAATATCTGATTCATCAATCTCTCGTGGAAATGTACCTACAGGATCTGCAAAGCCATTTTCAGGATTTGGTTTAGAATCAGGAAATCCACTTACAGATCCCATAACAATAGGTGACTGAAATTGTCTATCAAGAAATTGTACAACTACCCAAGATCCAGGAACAAGGAAAGGAGTTTGTCCTAAACCCGAAACACCTGGAGTTGTAGTCGGATTCATAACAGGAGCCCATGGTAAAGATTCAGTAGGAATATCATTTATCTTATCAGAACTGTGTAATCCAAATACACGAACACGTACTCTGCCCATTTCTTTTGGGTCATTGCGATCTTCAATTATTCCGAAGTATAACATTATTTTCCGCCTCCACCTGAGCTGCGGCGAGGTTTTGATAAATCCATTCTAGCCAAATTAATTTGCATAATATAATCCTTAACTTTAACTTGATGCACTATTTTAGTAATCAAGTATCTACCTGAAAATAATTGATCAGTCATATCTACACCAGGAAGAGCAGCCGCATTCATTGGAATTTCCAGGTTAACACATTTTCCAATTTGTAAATTCATAGGATCTGAGTCTGTCATTGCAGTGATTCTTACCATGTTATTCAGTCTAGACAGATATGATTTCTTTTTACTTTTAGCTAATACATCAGTATGCGTATGCAATTCAGTTACTCCCTCGCTTTCAAAGGCAAATGGATTATGCATCTCAATTGATATTGATGGGTTTAGCGCATTAGATTCCATATTATCTTCATTTACTTCATAGTTTTTATATGGATCTACTGAATTTAATGTGCTCTGCCCTTCTAGTTTAGCATCTTTAGCATAATAAAATGGGTTCTCACTATAGTTTTTATTTGAAATGTCTAATCTAATCGTATTATTTAATAAAGCACCGTGGCGTAAAAGATTAAGAGTATCAAAATCTTTTGTCATGCTAGTAGAATATAGTTCTCCGACATGATCAGGCGTATGACGTGTTCCTTGGCCGCGTGCATCTTTATTTCTATTAACACCTTTTTTTAATTTAAATAAGTCTTTAAACGCTGTTTCTGTGTTCATATCTCCTAAAGATTTTAATATAGGAGTTTTTCCAAAGAGATTTTCATATAAAAAATAAGGTGTCCCATCAGCAGCAAAAGTTTTACGTATTATATTTTGTATAGCTCCATAAGGAGTTGTAAAAGGAAATACTACATTATGTGCACTGCTAGACGGAGTTTGTACATCGATTTCTTCTTTAAACGAATTATTGTGTATATCTTTAATAATATCAGATGCTAATCCGGTATATGATCTTGAGAATTTAGAAACTGAATCTGTCAGTTGCTTTTTAGATGTTAGTAATAGCGTTACACCTGCTGCTAAATTTAATGTCTTTTCTACGTTGATTACACCTGTACATACAAATTCTCGTTTAACTTCTATACCAGCCCTGACAAATTCTATTTCAACTGTTTCTTGTCCTACTAGCGGTAATGCGCTTGTTATCGCACTATTATCAAGCAGCTTTAATTCGCCTATTAAGTGAGGAAGATCTAAATCTTCAACTATATCAAATGACAGCACACCCTTTGTAACATCTAGTTCAACATCTCGAGTTATGATCTTAACTTTTAGATCTCTAATAACTCTCTGAAGTGCATCCCTGATGTCAGAGGTTTCAGCGCTATAGCCGCCAAAAAGAGCCTTTTGTTCTCGCGTTAGCGCCATCTTATGATTCTCTCATAGTTTTCTGAAAAGCTCCAGCGACTTCACCTATTTTTTCAGGTTTAATAACCTTAATTCTAGACTTGATAATATTAACTTCATTTTCTTCTTCAAAATGTGTAACAGGACTTGTGCCAGCTGTACGGCGACGAGTTCTTTCTTTAGTGCCATCATCAATATGATAGTTAGGTGCATATGCAGCTTTAACAATAGATGTGCATTCCAAAGTATTACCTACTCTAGCAATATCTTCTGCTTTAGTACTATTAGCTGCTGTTAAAGTAATAGATTCACCTGCTGTTCTAAAATTAGCAACGGAATTCTTATCTTGCTCTATTTGTATATAACCTTGTGTAGGATATATTGCTATAACCTTACCAGTAGCATTTGATAGAGTACCGTTAACAGTTCCCCCTACAACAAACTTTCCAAAAGCTTCTACATCAGCTTCAAAGATTGCAGCAAGTCCTATATACTCATTTTCAACAAAAGAGCGAAGAGCTTCAGATCCTTTAGGCCAATCGTGCCAGTAACTTTGAAGATTATCATTAATGATAAAAAATGTCCAATAATATTCTGGAGTATTATAGAGTTTTTGTGATACAGTATCTGGCCGCTCACCATCTAAAATATTATAATAAGAATAAAATGAAACATCATCTATATTTTTTGTTATGATAGTTGAGTATTGAGCAAGGTTTGTAATAGTTCGATTAATTCCTGAACCATCAAAATCGTAGTCGATACTTTCAAAATTTGTAAAATACGCCATTAGAATCCTTCTTCGATTTTTTCTGATGTTAGAGGCATTAGTTCTTGGAAAGACAATGTAAACACAATTTCTACAGGTCTACCTTCTTTTTTAAAGTATGACATAGAATTAGGATTATATGATGTAGTAGCATTTGTCAATGCGGATTCTGCAATCTTGGGTATACCGCTTACTTTTCCAAACCTGATAGTAAACACTTCTGGAAAATTATATACTAAATCCTTTTCATCAACAACTGGATACATTCGTTGTCTAAAATATTTAATAATACCTTCGCATTGACGTGATTCTTCTAATGACCGTGGCATCATATTAAAAGAAAACGAAAATTGTCTTGCATTAGGTGCTTTAAATAGCATAAACTCTTGTGGGTTTAAAGAAGTTTGTCTTCGCTTAGATCTTACTGAAGCTATTGAATTGGCAATACCACCAGAAGCTATTAAACCCAATGCACCACCTATCTTCCCACCAATCGCAGTAGCTGCTGCACCTGCGGCAGCTTGCGTAATTCCTCCTGCAAATGTTTCAGCCACATCCATTATGTCTTTAGTATTGTAAGAACCGAAGTTATTTGTTCCGTCTCTTTTATCATCAAGATATGTTTCAATTAGCTTACTTGCTACTCCTCCAGCGCCTTGGTCATATCTCATAATATCTGACACTTGAAATCCCGGAGGCATATAAAGAGCTACTGACTTACCATCCACGCTTGTAGTTTCCGTTGCGCCTTTTACATACTTAGCTCGATGCGATGTGAATAATACAAAGGGTGCACCAGGTGCCTGTTTAAGTGGATATCGAAGTGCCATAAATAGCTCCATAGAGTTTAAAATCTTATAAGGTTATTTATATGCCCAGAATGACATACAAGGGAAAATATCGCCCTAAAAACCCACAAAAGTATAAAGGAGATCCTACTACAATAGTATATAGATCTTTGTGGGAGCGAAATACATTTAGATGGATTGATGCAAACCCTGATATTGTTGAATGGAACTCAGAAGAAGTAGTGATCCCATATCGTTGTGCAACCGATAAACGAATGCACCGTTACTTTGTAGATGTATATTATAAAGATAAAACTGGTGCAACATACCTGGTCGAGATAAAACCTAAGAAAGAAACTATGCCACCAAAACCGGCATCTCGCAGATCAAAGAGGTATATATCAGAAGCAATGACATATATCAAGAATCAATCAAAGTGGGAAGCAGCAGAAGAGTTTTGTGCTAATCGTGGTTGGCATTTTGTAATATGGCATGAAGATGTTCTTAAATCTATGGGCATAAAGATCCTGAAATAATGTATAAATAGTAGTATGGAAAATTCACTATTTCACAAATTAGAGGTTGAAGCATACCGTAAAGGTTTGCAGGCTAGATCTTTAGAAGCACGTAGATGGTTTAGAGGTAAGACCAAAGAACTATCAAGCGTGAATCGCAGAAAATTACTTAGAGATCCTGCGCTAGAAAGAAAGAAACGGCCTGTACCTGGTGATATGTATATGTACTTTTACGATCCTAAACATCGTAAAACATTACCTTACTATGATGCGTTCCCTCTTGCTATTATGGTTGAGCCTACACGTGATGGATTTTATGGATTAAATCTGCACTATCTTTCACCTATGCTTCGTGCAAAGTTTCTTGATAAGTTGATGGAAACTGCAAACAATAATAAATTTGATGAAACAACAAGACTAAATGTTAACTATAACATACTTAAGTCTGTGTCTAAATATCGTGAATTTCAACCATGTTTTAAACGCTACCTAACTAAAGGTATTGAAGGTAATGTTGCACGTGTAGAGCCACCTGAGTGGGACATAGCAATCTTCCTTCCAACTGAACAGTTCCGTGGCAAGAATAAGACGCACGTTTGGGGCGCTTCGAAGAGGATGATATAAATGACATTACCCGCAGGCATTGATACATTAAAAGCTACCATTGGCCGTAGAGGTGGACTAGCAAAAGCAAATCGCTTTGCTTTGTATATTTCTCATCCTGGAAAAAAGCCATCATTAATTAATACTGATCTTGAAGGTATTGTAACAAATGCTGCAAGATCGCTTATTAGCGGTGGTAGCTTATCCCTGCAGAGCTTTATTGAAGATCCTCGTGATATGTATCTTCTATGTGAATCAGTCACCATTCCTGGTAGACAAATTGTAACACAAGAACATTACACTGATATGAAAGCAATTAAAAAGCCATATGCATATATGAACGAAGATGTGAATCTAGTGTTCCATCTGACAAATGATATGTACGCATGGAACTTTTTTAATTCGTGGCAACAGTTTATTATTGATTCAAACGATAGGCGTGTATCTTATCTAGATGATATAGGAACAGATGTCATTATTCAAGTTATGGGAAATACTGATTATATCCCAATAAAAACAATAAAACTAACTAACGCGTATCCAACAACATTAAGTTCAATTGAACTCTCTAACTCTTCAGAAAATACAACATTACGGTGTAGTATTGCTTTATCTTATGATGATTGGGAAGAAGTAGGAGCTGTTGATGGATTTAAAGAGCTAGCAAGCCGAGCTGGTGATCTTATAAGTAATTCAGTTAACCTTGTAAGAAACATAGGTAAAATTTTTTAGGAGTGACGTGAAATGGCTTTACCAAAGCTTAATACCCCAAAGTATGATTTGAAGATACCATCAACCGGTACTGAGATTACATATAGACCGTACCTAGTACGTGAAGAAAAGATTCTGATGATTGCTATGGAATCAGAAGATCAAAAGAGTATGTCAAAGGCTCTACTAGATATTATTGAGTCGTGTACTACAGATGTAAAAACATCTAAGTTAACGATGTTTGATGTTGAGTATATCTTTGCCAAATTAAGAGCAAAATCTGTAGGCGAAACCTCTGAAGTATCAGTAAAATGCGATAAGTGTGAAGCTGATAATAAAACTAAAGTTAATTTAGAAGAAGTATCGATAACTGATTTACCTGATACAAAAATCGAATTAACCCCTACTACCGGGTTAGTAATGAAATTTCCTTCGATGAATGATTATACCGACATTCAGAATGAAGAAAGTTTAAGTAATGTAGATACCATATTTGCAATTATTATTTCTTCAATTGAAAGCATTTATGATGGCGATAATTTGTATCAAGCTGATGCTCATACTAAATTAGAGCTTACTGAATTTATTGAATCGTTGAACACAGCACAATTTAAATTAATTCAAGATTTTTTAGATTCTTCTCCTCAAGCGTTTGTGAATTTAAAATATAAATGCGAAGAGTGTGGACATGATCATGATACACAATTAAAAGGAATGATGAATTTTTTCGGCTAGCCCTTTCTCATACGAATCTAGTCAACTATTATAAAACTAATTTTAATATGATACAACATCATGGATATAGTTTGACAGAATTAGATGGTCTAATACCTTGGGAAAGGGAGATCTATGTTGCTATGTTAATTGACCACTTGAAGGATGTCGAAGACCAAAGAAGACAACAAAAGAAATAAGGTTACAAAATGGCAGAAGATAATACAACTTTAGGCGATGTAATTAAAAGGCTGCGTGCAGAGGGAGACTTAAGTCGAAACTCTGGTACGCACTCTATTAAAAGTGTTAAAGAGATTTTAGAAGATTCTCGAAAGAGTTCGCTGTCTGATAAAGAAGATAAGCGTGAACAAGGCCGTCGTGATGAAAAGCAAATAGATCTTCTAGAACAAATGGCCCGCAATGGTGCGACGTCTAATGATATTATCAATAATAAAGCTTCATTGCCTACTACAGGTATGGCAGGGTTAGGCGTTGGTTTACTTGGCGCAGGAGTCGGACTAGGAGCTGCAGGTGCAGGTCTTGGCGCATTTTTTATGGGTTTATCAGGTGCTGAAGCTATTATGGAAAGCTTTGGAGAAGGCGGTAACCTAAAAAAACTTTTAACAAATCTTTCTGAAGGTTTAGCTAGCTTTGAAACTAGAGACCTTGCTGCATTAGGCGCAGTCCTTGGATTTGGCGCTGCAGCCGGAGCTGTACCCGGATTAAGCGGTGCTGCAGCTGGTATGGGCATGGGCGCAGTAGGTCTTGGTCTTGCTGCATTCTTTGTAGGTCTTGCAGCTGCAGATAAAACTATGGCTTGGTTGGATACCGATTATACTAACCTACCAAAAATGGCAACATCTATAAGCGATACCTTTGCAAATTTTGATGAAAAAGCTATGAAGGGTATGGCTACTATATTAGGAGTTGGAGCTATAGCAGGAGGTTTATTTGGAATAGGTAAAACAGCTAAAGCAACAATCGGTATGGCAGCAATATCAGCAGGGCTTGCTGCATTTTTTGTAGGACTAAGCGCCGCTGATGGTACAGCTGATTGGTTGGATACTGACGGAAGTAAGCTTAAACCTCTTATGGTTAACTTTTCTGAAGGCATGTCTGCCCTTGTTGCCGATGATAAAGTGTTTGGTACTCTAGCAACTATGATGGCTGGTGCTGCAGGTACAGCTCTGTTTGGAGTAGGTGCTACAGCTAAGGCTACCGTTGGTATGGGTCTTTTGGGTGCAGGTATTGCAGCTTTCTTTGTAGCTTTAGGTGCTGGAGATAAAGGCCTAGACTGGATGAATACTGACGGAAGCAAGTTAAAATCTTTAATGACAAATCTAGCCGATGGTTTAAAAGCTTTTTCTGGTTCACATCTAGCAGTATTAACAACTGCAATGGCTGGTACAGGAATACTAGCAGCTACTGGTGTTGGAGTAGTTGGAGTTGCAGCTGGTGCAACAGGGTTAGGTCTACTTGGTGCAGGTTTAGGTGCATTCTTTGTTGGTCTAGGATTAGGAGATGCAGCTTTAGATTGGATGGATGCTGATGGAAGTGGTATTAAAAAGTTAATGGTTAACACCGCTGCTGGTCTAAAAGAATTAGCAACAGTTGATTTTGCAAATTTAAAAAGTTCTGGCCCTGCACTAGTAAGCGCTACAGCAGGTATGTTAGCATTACTTGGAGCAGATGGTCTTTCTTCACTTACTAGTACAATCACTGATGGCGTGAAAGGCATATGGAATTGGATAACTGGAAATGAAGATGAAAAAGAAAAGAAAGGTATAGTTCAACAAGTTGTTGATATGCTTGAGCCGTTAAATAGTATAGATGCTAAACAATTTACTCTTCTAGAGCAATTGACAACTTCACTAAGTCTCCTCGGGGATTCAATGAAAAACTTAGAAGGCATTAACCTTGATCAGCTTAAAGACACTTTCAGAACTCTAGGTCAATCAGTAGCATTTGCTATACCATTAGTCGACAAGATGTATAATGGTGGACCAATTGGTGAAGGATGGTTTGATGCATATGACTCATTAGACTTTGGTCCTGGACTTAAGAATATGCCTCTAACCGAAGTAGAAAAGAGAATGAAGAAACTTCGCGGAACTTTACAATTTCCTACTATAAACAGTGTAGCAGAAAATGTTAATGCTATAGGTGATGAAATGCAAAATTTAAATGAGGAACAAAAAAGAGAAGAACTTAAAAATGCTCATCCGTTCGCTCACATGAGTATGAGCGGAGATACTATTACAGATACCAGCCAAAATATTGCTGTATTAAATGCTATGTCATTACAACCAGGAGGCACCGCTGCTGGAATGACTGCTCAAGGCCTTGCTATACACAATTATGAACAATTTCTTGGTGCAAATTCAAATTAAAAAAAGGGGAGCCGAAGCTCCCCTTTTAAGTTAAGCAGAATTAGCTAACTTATTAAAATACGATAATGAATCATCATCATCTGTATCATCAGCAGCCTGTGGCGTAAAGCTAGGTTGCTGAGGTGCAGGTTCTGGTGCAGTATTAAACGTTGGAGCTGATGCAGTTTCATCAAGAGATACAGCTTCCGCAGTAGTCATTACTGCTCCTTCTTCACCAAGAACTC
>Ga0206682_10002691_pt1 | contig 15878 bp, 12 predicted proteins | sample M240m12015metaG_FD_155444 | JGI IMG/M metagenome (GOLD analysis project Ga0206682, IMG submission 155444) | Ammonia-oxidizing marine archaeal communities from Monterey Bay, California, United States - M2 40m 12015 | ecosystem: Environmental > Aquatic > Marine > Intertidal zone | place: USA... | reverse complement strand
GTCGCGACGCTGCCCGCGTTCGCGGAGTGGCTGTACACAACGCACATGTGCTACGCCGTGGGAAGGCAGCACGAAATAGGCGCGTTCGAGGAGATGAAGAACGACCCGGCGCTCAAGTCGTACTGATGAGACGTAGAGCTACGTACGTCTACAGATAGATTGCTCTTTTATTTGTAGTGAGTGACGTCACTTTTTGGAGTCTATAGGCGAAAGTATCGTACAACGCGCGACGTCGGCGGAAGCTTCCGCCGTTTGTCTACCGCCGCGGGTTCATGAGCCGGTCGAGGACGACGTTCAGGTCCACGCCCTGGCCGGCGTCCTGCAGCTCGCGAATCACGCCCACCACCTGGTCGCGCGTGAACCCCATGTTCGCGAAATCCTCCACCACCTTGTCCATGGACACCTTCACGTTGCGGGTCTCGATCGAAGCCGGGCCCGCGCGCGCGCCGGAACCGACGGTCGCGGGTCCCGGGAACGGAGGCGCGAACCCGCCCGCCGGGGACGAAAAGCCGTGCCCCCCCCCCGGCCCGGGCCCGAAAGGAGGCCCTCCCCCGTGATGCGGCGGGGGGCCGCCGCCGTGGTGGGGAGGACCCCCGGGACCCGGCGGCGGCGGGTAGTGCCGCGGCGGGTGCGGCGGGTGCGGCGGGTGCGGCGGGTACCCCCGGTCCGGCGGCGGGCCGGGCGACGGCGGCGGCGGCTGGTACGCGTACGCGGGCGCGCCGTAGGGGGATCCCAGCGGCTCGGGCGCGCCACTCTGCGCCTGCGCGTACGCGGAATTGGGCTGCGTCTGCGGCGGCTGCGGCGACGCCACAGGCGCCGCGACGGGCGCCGGCGGCGAGAGACGAGAGTCGTCTCTCGCGGGCGGCGCGGACGCCGGGGCGACGCGCGGGCCCGCCTCCGTCGCGACGGGCGTTCCGCGCTCCGCGAGCGCGTGCGCGGTGGGGAGCGCGGAGGGCACGGGGACGGCGCGCGCCTCAGACGCCTCGGACGAGCGTCCGAGGTCCTCTCGTTCCGCCCGTCTCTCGTCCGGCGGGATCCCGCCCGGCTCGGAGCGCTCAGATGCCTTCGCGCTCGAAGCCGGTGCGGCGGCGGCGGCGGCGGCGTCCGCCGCCTTCGCCTCGAGCGCGGCGACGCCCTCGCGAACCTCGCGCACATCCTTCTGCAGCACCGCCGTCCCGCCGCGCACCGCGGTCTCCAGCACGTCCAGCCGCGCGCTGATGGCCCGCAGCGCGTCGAGGACCTGGCCGGTGTACAGCTCCAGGCGGGCGTCTGCGTGGGGGAAGGACGACGCGTCGGATGAGCGTCGGGTGAGCGTCGGATGAGCGTTGGTCGCGGATGCGAATGGAACGGAGACGCGCGTCAGGTTCGGTGTCAGATCTTCAAACGGAGCGGTGACGTCGTGTCAGGCGGCGAGCGCTCTCGAGGTGACCGTCCGGGATCGCGGTCGGCGGGCGCGCGCGCGCGGAGACGTCCCAAACGCGTACCTAGCATTTCGTCAATCTTGTTGGCGATGGCATCGCGCATCGCGTCCCTCTGCGCGTTCGCCGCGGACGCGCCCGGCCCCATGGGCACGACGCCGGTTCCCGAACCGGGATTTGACGCCTTGGGCTCCGAATCAGGCACGGCCGCGGGCTTGGGTTTCGCGGGGATGGGCTGCAGCAGGTCGAACGGGTCCGCAGCGTCCTCCTCCCCCATGGCGCGGGGCGGGCGGTCTCGGCGTCGTCCTCGGCGTCGCCGGGTGTGCGTCCTCTGCGCGCCAAACGCGCGCGCAATCTCCGAGTCAGAAAAAAGTGACACCAGGCTGATTATTTTCTCTGGCTTTGGGCGCGATTCTTTCCCCAATTTTTTTTCCTTCATCATCAAGCGCTTCGATTTCGAGAATTCGAGTCTCGTCGCTGCAAAAAGAGCCCAAAACCACAAAATATCGCGCCCTGACTAAATATCAGTGCCAATTTCTGCCAAAATCTCGTCGTTTCCGACGTGGCGCAGCATGATATCCGGAAACGTCGAGTCCCGTTCGGGGGTTCGCCCGGAATTCGGGAGATTGCCACGCCTCGAATTTTTTCCATCCGCGCGGGGGGTTTCGAAACGAAACGAGCGACGAAACGAGGCTGGACCGAATTTAAGCTTCGCCTCGAATCTGACTGAAGACGCGTACGAAGAAAACCGGCGATTTGTAAAATACGAAAAGCGCGCCACGCACGAACCGTCGAGTCCCCCGCCGTCCTCGTCACGTTCCCTCCCCTTTCATGTCGGGCTGGCAAAAAAGGGCGCTTTTGGAGGCAAAAAGTGACGACAACGTTTGCTTTCGGCGCATCGTCGAGGCGCGCGAAGGCAATACGCGCGGCGCGACGCACGCGACCACACGTCAGCGCAGGCCGCTCGGGAACCCACCGCGCGCGCCACTCCGAACGCCGCTCGGAGCTCGAGCGTTTCCATCGGTCTGAGGGCGAGGCTCGCGAACCGAAAGCCGACGTTTCGGCGTGGGGTCCGCGAAACCCCGCGCATTTTACATTTTCGACATGCTCGCGTGCTTCGCCCGCGGGTCGGGGCTGGACTGCCGCGGCGGGAAGCGCCAACGCATCCGCACCGGGATGGAAGGGCAACATAGTTATCTCGCGAACGCATCGCCAGGTACGGCGAAACGCGCGCGTGACCGCGGCGGGCTCGACGGCGCGCTTCCGGGATGCGTTTTTCTCGCGTCGACCGCTTTTCCTCGCTTTTTTCCGCGTTCGACTCACCCGCGACTTCCTCTCGTCCCCTACCCCCGCAGAGGAAGAAGAGCAGGTGTACGCGCAGCTCGCGACGCTGAGGGAACACCTGCCCACGAGGTACGCGCCTCGCCGACCCGGAAACGCTCGCGTCGAGCGCACGCCCCGCCTTCCGTCGACGCGACCGTCCGCGGTCTGTCGAACGCATTCGCCTCGTTTCGGTCCCGGACGACGACGACGCGTCCCTTTCCGAAAGCGCGCTCGGCCGGAACACCGAGGCGGAGCCGCGGCGCGAATCGATACGCGCTCAGATTCGACAACCCAACGCCCCCACGCGCGTCTGACGTCCTTCCCCCCGTCCTTCCCCCCGCGTCGTACCAGGCACCGCGACGCCGTGGAGGAGTTTCTGCTCGGCGCGGGCGCGAACGGGGTGGCGTTCGTGGAGGGCCCGCGCGTGTCCGTGGCGCTCGAGGGCGACATCGCCGTGTACTTCCAGGGGGACACGCACCGCGCGCTGAGCGACGAGCACGAGAGCCACGCGCACGAGATCCTCGCGGCGTACCGCGACCGGGGCGGCGGCTCGAACAGCGGCTCCGCGAACGACCTCAGCGGCTTCCTCAGCGGCGAGTTCTCGGTGGTGGTCTTCGACAAGCTCGCCGGGATTGTCTTAGCGGCGAGAGACCCGAACGGCGCCGAACCCCTGTTCTGGGGCACCGCCGACTTCGGCAACGCGCTGCTCTTCTCCACGGACGCGAGTTTGCTCGCGAAGCAGTGCGCGGACGCGGACGCCTTCCCCGCGGGGACGGTGTTCTGCTCGAAGTGCGGGGACGTCACGGGCGAGCTAACAATGCTCAACCTCGTCCCCGGCGACGACGACGACGAGGTGGACTTTTTGGTCGGCGACGGCGACGAGATGGAGCAGCCCACACCCGAACCGCGGCGCGAGCTGTGCGCGTCGCCGAAACCCGCGCCCGCGCGCGCCAGCGACGAGAGCTTCGGGGAGCGCCGCGTGTTCCTCGAGAGCCGGGGGGACGCGGCGGCGTGATACGATTCGGACGCTCCGTCGCCGGACGCGCCGCGCCGCCTGTACGATACGCCTCACCCGAAACCGACGCGACAAACATAATACGTAATACCGTCGCGTCGCGTGTGTATAATACTAAACCCACACCTCATGAACGCACCCTCGACTCGTACTCTCGACTCGTGCGTATTTTTTGTTTTCCTGTTTTCGTTCGGGGACGAACGCCGAAGCGACGAACCGCGACGAACAAACCGCGACGCCGATCGCCGCTCGTTTCGGCTCACGCGCTCGCGTCCGCCTGAGCGCGAATCGTCTCCTCCCACTCCTCGTGCGACCTCCCCGGCTTGAGGCTCGCCGCGGCGAGCGCGGAGAGCAGGCACAGACCCGTCGCCGCGGCGAGCGCGGCGACGTAGTTCCCGGCGGCGTCGTACAGCACGCCGGCGGCGGCGGGCGCCGCGAGGCCGGCCACGCCCCACGCCGTGTACACTTCGCCGTAGGCGCGCGCGAAGTTCCCGGCGCCGACGCGCCGGCGCACCTCCGTGGGCACCGCCGTCCCGAGCGCGCCGTAGGTAAGCGACGCGAACGCAAGCGCGCACTGCGCGGCGGGTACGGACTGCGCGGCGAGCGACGCCCAGAGAAGCGCGGGCGCTGCGACGAGCGGTGCCAGGCGCAGCACCTTCGCCGGGCCGCCCTTCTCGCGGTCGCACGCGTACCCGCCGGCGACTCGGCCGAGCGACGTACACATGCTCACGACGCTCACGCCCGCCGTGGCGACGCCTATGGAGGCTCCGTGCGAGTACAGCAGCGTCGCGGCGTGCGATATGACCATCAGCCCCGCGCTGACTCCCAAACCCAGCGTGGCCCACAGCGTGACCATCGCGGGCTTGAGCTGCGCGTCTCGATTCCGTTCCTCGTCGCTCAGCGCGACGCTCGCGTCGCGCCTCGGCGACGCCAGAGGCGCGTCCAGCCCTCCCGCGCTGAGCGTCGAGTACAGGGGCGCCGCCGCCGCGAGCATCAGCGCGCCCATCGCTGCCATCGCGCCGCCGACGTCGGCGACGTCCAGAAGGTAGCGCACGACGGGCACGAAGATGAACGCGCCCGCGGCTCGCGCGGACGTCACGAGACCGACGGACAGGCCCTCGCCGAACGGCGCGGCGGTGCTGATCTGCACGGACAAGCCGTAGCCGACGCCGGCGGCGGCACCGAACATCGCGCCGTACCCGACGAACAGCGGCGTGACGGAGACGACCGTCACGGCCTGCGCGGCGACGAGCATGCCGATTCCAGCGGTCGCCGCGGCGGCGGCGGCGATGGTTTTCGGTTTCAGGCGCGAGTACAGCGCCGGGCCGAGCTTAGCGACGGCGACGGTGAAGGCGACGGTGGTGACTGAAAACACCCACGACAGCACGCCCCGTCCCACGCCCAACGCTTGCTCCAACGGTACGAGGAAGCACGACCAGCAGTACACGCTGCCCAGTAACACGTTCAAAGAGATGGCCCCGAAAAACGCGAACGGCTCCTTTTCCGTCTCGAAGCGCGGCGCGAACCGTAGCAAGCCTTTTCGGTTTTCGTCTCGTCGTCGTCCCGAGGTTTTCATCCTCGCCTCGCGCGCGCTTCGACGACGCTCGTCTCCGCCCGGGCCGTCCTCGGTTTCGTAGTACGACGTGTTCGGGGACGCGGACGTCGAGACATCGAGACGCGCGTTTCGCCGGATCGGCGAAGACTCTGTCGTATGACGCATGAGACGTGCGGTGGCGATCGGCGGTCATTGAAGCGTCGGGTCAGTCACGCTCCGGCGCGCCGCGAAGTTTTTTGATTGGAAAAGTCGGCGGTCGGCGGGTGGGTTATCCCGGTCGCGACCGAGACGAGCGTCGGGGCGGTCTCGAACGTACCGTCAAGGAATTGACGCGTGGTTGCCGACGTCCATCTCGTCGCGCGCCCGTCACCGGATCCGTCGCTGGCGTGCACGGCGATTCGGTGGCGTCCTCGGGACGCGGGAGCGCGCGGCGACGCGGCGAGAAGCGCGGAGGCGGGCGCGACGATGCGAGCCCACTTTTTCGGTGCCCTCGCGCGCGCGAGAACACGCGTGTGGCCCGTGGGCGCACGCGCCGTGCGGCGATCCGGAGCCGACGCGGCCAGCGACGCGAGCTGCGCGAGTGCGCGCATCGCGTCCTTCTGACGTGCGTTCGCGGTGCAGTGCGCGGGGCAGAACTGATTGACATCGAATCTCAAACGCGCCGATCTGCCGAAACCTCTCGCTTCAAATCGGACGGTGAACTGTCCGAAGTTCCGGACACGACCGGACACGACAGGGACCAGATTCTCGTTCATAACGGGAAGCGCACCCACCTCACCTGCGCTCGTGGATCTTTCTCCTCCGGATCCGCGGGATCCGCGCTGGAGGACGCATGTCCTCGAGACGCGTCGCACCGCGCGAGGTCACCGTCGTGGCGAGCCAGTTGCGACGCTCGCAACCCTCCGGCCCGTGCGTGCGATTCGTGGACCTCGCCCTCCCGCGCGGCGCGCCGCCCGCGGTCGTCCAGTTCCTGGCGTTCCGCAACCACTACGCGTACGCCGTGACCGTCCGGGCGCGCGACGCGCACGGCGCGTGGAGGGATGTCCTGCGGGACACGCGGCTGATGGCGGACCCGCACTACGAAGATGACGCGACGCAGATCGTGGTGCTCGAGTTGCCCGGCGAAGGCGTTTCTCTGGACGGACAAAGCGCGAGCAGTTGCGTGCGCGTCTACTTCTCCAATCCCTCTCCCCGGTGGGCGCGCGTGGAAGTGGGCGCCTCGCACTTCACCGCGTACGAGTCGGTCGAACCCGAGTTCGCGCTCGCGGAGCTCACGCGACGCGTTCGGCGCGCGATACGCGAGGCGCGGCGATACGGCAGCGCGGGCGGCGAGTCGCCGCGAGACGAAAAAAAAAAACCTCTTCGTTTTCCCCCGGGAACCGCCGAGCTCGAGTCGCGAGACGTCGCGCCCACCGCGCGCGCCGCCACGACGCGGTCGGGCGACCGGTTTCGTTCAGACGCGCTCGCCGCGTTCCACGATGTGCGCCGCGCGCTTCGCGACGCGGGGGTCTCGAGAACGAAAACACTCTGTCGCAGAGCGGAACACGCGGAGTCGGACGGCGAAACCGCCGTCGTCAGCCTCAGGTGACGGGGAGCTCAATAGCTCGCTAGCGTAGTTAGTATAGTCAGTAGCTCGCTCGCTGTGGAGTGTCGGTGTCTATGGACCGTGAACATAGAACACGAACGGAAGTAACACGTCGGAGGAGCGCTCTCGTGCTGGCCGGCGCGCGTTCACCGACGTCCGCGGCCGCCGCGGTCGCCGCGGTCGCCGCGGTCGCCGCGGCCACCGTCGTCCGCGACCGGGCGCGAGAACGCGAACAGCGACGCGGCGAGATCGCTCGAGGCGTCTCTCGCCGCGTCGACGTTCAGTTCCCTGTGTAACCGTCGCGCAAGCGCCTCGGAAGCGTCGTCGTCACCCCGACCGCGGCGAGACACGTGCTGCTCAAACGTCACGAGGCCATCGTCGTCGTCGTCGTCGTCGTCGCCGCGACCGCGTCCGCGTCCGCCTCGTTTGTCGCCTCTCCCCCCTCTGCCTCTCCCCCCTCTGCCTCTCCCTCCGCCGCCGCGTCCCTCTCCTCTCTCCCCGCCGCCCGCCTCGCGCGGCCCGGACGGCTCCACGAGTCTAGACAACAGGCGTTCGCGACGTCTCGCGTCCGCGTCGGTGGTTGCGGGCGGCGGGAGCGCCCCCGGAGGCGCCTCGCGCCGCCGCGGAGGAAGCGCCGGACGCGCGCGCGCCGCGACGCCGGGTTTCGTTTCTTCGGCGTCAGACGCTTTTCGGACCTCCGCCGACGGAGGGGACGCGGGAATCGGCTCCCCCGGCTTGGGAAGCACCGCACCCGATGCCGCCGCGGCGGCGCGTTGCGCGCGCGTCGGGGGAAGCGCCGGTCTCCGGCGCGGGACGAACCCCGCCTCGGAGTCGGCTGTCTCGCGGACTTTCGCCTCGGCGGCGGCGGCGGCGGCTGCCGCTGCCGCCGCCGCCCCGGCGGCGGCTTCGTCGGCCGCTCGCTTGGCCTCCGCCCGTCTCTTCTCCGCCGCGGCTTCGGTCGCGGCGGCGTCGCGCGGGTCGTACGGCCGATACGCGGGCGCGTCCCTCGCGGTATCCTTCGCGGCGTCGGCGCGTCCGCGCAGCGCGCGCGCGCGTTCCCAGTCCCGGACGAGCGCCGCGACGCGGCCGCCGAGAGGCACCAGGCTCTCGTCGCCGCGCAGCAGCAAGATGCCGGCTACTTGCCGAAGCACGGCGTTCGCCGGGACCAGCACCTTCGACCCGGGTGGGATCGAGGCTTCGTCCGCGACGGCACGCATGGTTTCGTGCTCGACGCCGACCAGCGCGCGGTCGCCATCCGTCAACTCGACGCGGAGCATGCGCGGAGGACTCGACGCGGAGGACAGACGCCGAGCGTCGCCATCGGCGCCGCTCGTCCGTCCCTTCCCGGACGGCCACTCGGCCGTCCCCGCGGGATCCCGCGTTTCGCGCGAGGGCCGGGAGACGTCCGTCACGGCCACCACCTGCAGCACCACCGGGCCGGCGAGACGCGCGTCCCCCGCGAGCGCGATGGGCGCGCCCACCCGACACAGGTCGGCGTCGAGGAGCGCTCTCCGCGCGGACGCGAGGTCCTCGAGTTGGCCGAAGTGCGCCAGCACGCCGGGCTTCAGCGACCACCCCTCGGAGGCGAGGTGCGCCCCCAGCGCCTCCTCGCCGACGCCCATGGCCGAATCCGGCGCCCCCGGCGGCCTGGCCGCGCGCGCCACGACTGACCGGCCGCGGCTCTCCAAGGACGGTTTTCTGCGCCATCGCTTTGTCTTTTTTTCGTCTTCGCAATCTGTACCGATGGCGGGCGCGCGGTCCAAAAGTTGCCGTACCACGGTGCGCTGCCACAACCGACTCCACGCGCGTCCGGCGGACCGGCGAGATGATTCCCGTTCGCGTCTCCCACAACCCGTCCATCGGCCCCGGTGTCGTGCCCGCGGGCGTCGACCCCGCGTACGACGCGCAGTACGCCAACCACAAGGGGCCCACCGCGCACGTCGGGGCGAACGGCCACGGTCGACCCTTCAGCGTCGCGCCCGGCCCGATCACGCACACGCAGTGAGTGCCCCACCCTCCCGAATGCGGTTTCCGCCGCGTCGCCGCGTGCGGTCCCACCGGCGAGACCCTACGCGTTGCCTCGTGTGTCCGGCCGCCCCGACAGGCCCGACCCGAGGACCCCGGGTCGCGTCGATGGCTCTGCACACGTCTCCCCGAGCATCCCAGATTCGAAATCTCCACGCTCGCGTTTCCCAGTGCCTCCGTGCTGACGCCCTTCCCGCCTCCCCGCGATCCGCAGGACGCCGTACGTGACCGGCACGACCGTACTGGGACTGAAGTACAAGGACGGCGTGATGATCGCGTGCGATACCCTCGGTGCGTCCCGCGACGAGACCAGATCTCGACCGAGATCCTCGTCGGAAAACCAGCCCGCGTCGGTGACGGTGTCTCGTCCAACCGCGGTGGAGAACAACCCTAAATGACCGGTCGCGTTTTTCGTTTTTCGCGCTCGTCGCGCGCGCGGGTTGTTCGAGAACCCCCCGAACCCCTCGAACGTCTCATCCCCGCGACACCCAACCGCGTTTCGCGCGTGTTGACTCACCTGTTTGGCCCGCCTCGATGACGACTCGCGCAGGCTCTTACGGGTCGACGAAGCGGTACAAGAACCTGCAAAGGATGCGCGCGGTGAACGCCTCGACAGTGATCGGGTTCACGGGCGAGCTCAGCGACTTCGACTACATCATGACCCTGCTCGAGGAGCTGAACACGGCGGACTTCTGCGAGGACGACGGCAAGCAGCTCTCCCCCGAGGAGATCTACGCGTACCTCACGCGCGTCATGTACAACCGGCGGAACAAGTTCGACCCTCTGTGGAACTCGCTGGTCGTGGCGGGGGTGAAGAAGGACGGGACGTCGTTTCTCGGGACGGTGGGCATGATCGGGCAGCACTACGCGGACTCGCACCTCGCCGCGGGGTTCGGGAATCACATGGCGCGGCCGCTGTTCCGCGAGAAACACACGGACGACATGTCCGAGGCGGAGGCGAGGGCGCTCATGGAGGACGCGCTTCGGGCGTGCGTGATGCGCGACAAGTCGATGATGAACAAGTTCCAGATCGCCAAGGTGGAAAGCGGAAAGCCGCCGGAAATCTCGGAGCCGTTCGCGGTGGCGACGTCGTGGGACTACGAAAAGTACAGAAACCCCAGCGAGTTCGCGCCGGGAACGTGGTAATTAGGAGTGCGTGTAGCGCGGTCGAGGCGATGTACGCTTCGCGTGGGTTTTTGACGACGGTCATCGACGGTGTTCTTTCGACTATCGCGCACTCGTCGACGGCGCGATTTCGCGAAAAAACTAAAAACGTCTTCTCGTCACCGCGGCTTTGCGGCGTCTAGCAGGCGGAACGCGCACGTCGGGTGGTACATGATGTGCGAAAACACGTGCGCCGACCCGGCGGGCATGAGGTGCATGGCCTCGCTCAGTCCTTCCTTGTTCTGCATGGAGTACTCCAACGCCTGCTCCGAGTCGATGCGCTCGACGTGTTCCTCCAAACGCCGCTGCACAGTCGCCGGCGTCACGCGCCCTTCGCGCACACGCCCCAACACGTCCGCTTCCCATCGCGGGTCCACCGCCCAGAGCTTGCCCCCGTTGCTGCCCAGCGCGGCGCTCGTCACCGCCGCGCCGTGCCGCGCGCGCTTCGACGGCGGCTGCGCAGCGTGCGCGGAGACTTCCAACATCGCCGCGATGGCGCGCGCGCAGTCCGGAATGTACCGCGATAGCACCTTCTTGCGCGCGCGGCGCTCCTTCGCCGCCTGCGCGCGCGTGATCTTGCCCTTAAGCTGCGTGGCGCAGGCGCGGATGGCGCGGTCGACGGCTTCCGCGATCTCGACGTTGTCGTCGCCGATGTACTCCTTGGAGGTGCCCTTGAACGGGATCTTGGTGGACACGATGGAGACGAACACGCCGATCTTGTCGTTGTTCTTGTCGATCTTGTACGAGCCCCAGTTCAGGCGCTGGACGCACCGCGTCACCACGTCCGACCCGCCCTCGAACAGGAGCGGGATGCGGTTGGCGAAGCGAAACACGTTGTGCCCGGCCTTGACGTCCTTGCCGCCGAGCGAGACGCACGCCTCCACGATGAGCGGGTGCCCGCCGCACGCCAGCGCGCCGCCCACGTACGAGGCGATCCAGTCCGGCGCAAGCTCCTTCATGATCCCGAGCCGCAGGTTGTACTCCCCCGCGGGCGACAAGCAGTCCCCGCTCGGGTCCGCGAAGCGCGCGTACGAAAGCAGCTGCTGCACGCGCGTGGCTTGCGTCTCCGTGACGTCTCGCGGGTCCTGGTTGGGTTCGAACCCCTTCCCGAGCTCGGCGACGAGCCGCGTCGCGTGCTCCTTGCCGATGGACGTGAACTCCTTGTGCAGGAAGTTGACGAGCGTCTTTTCTTTCGTCTGCGACAGCAGCGTCTTCACTAACAGCTGGTCCTCGTTCGCCGCGCTCGGGTGGTGCTTCGTGGTGAGCGGCGGCGAGGGCATCACCAACGTGCGCCGGCGGAACATCGCGTCGACGTTCCCGCGCGCGTCCGAGCCCGCCGAGACGTACTTGAAGTGGAACTGCGCGTACGGCGTGACGATGGCGAGCTGCCGCAGGTAGCTCAGCACTTTGTTCCTGTACGCGGTCCAGTTGCCCTCGATGATCACCGAGAGCTCAGCGCCGTGCCAGTCCCCGGGGTTATCGATCTTCTCCGCCGAGTGCACATTCGGCTCGTTGCGCTCGATGTCGATGTCGAGCACGTACCGCGACACGAACTTTTGCTTCGGCTGCGCGGACATGATCTCGATGGGTAAACCGGTGGTTTGCTTTGACCAAATGAGGGCCATCTTGGATCCCAACCCGAACTTCCCGCGCGTCTGCCGAACACCGTATTTCGTCCCGCTCAGCACCCTGCCGAGCATGTTCGGGATGTCGTCGTGCTGCATGCCCTTGCCGTTGTCCTTCACGGTGATGCGGAAAAACGTCTTGCCCCGCCCCGCATCGCGTTTATCGCCCGAGTCCTTCGTGCCCTTGCCCGCGCCCTTCGGACCCTTGCCTCCCTTGGCCGCAGCCTTGGCGAGCGCCTCCGCGGCCTTCGCCTCCTGCGCGGACTTCTTCGCCTCCGCGGCGAGCCGCTTGGCGCGTTCCCTCTCCGTCTCGAAATCCGCGTACAGCGCGTTGTCCTTCCGCACGTGCGCCTTGAGTCCGATCTTGTCCTCGTACTCGCCCAGCGTCACCTCCTCGACCGCGATGTCCACGTCGGGGAGCACGCCGATGGACTCCGCGGAGTCCAGCGAGTTCTCGATGAACTCGCGGAGCGTCGTGTACAACGACTTCCCCGCGTTCTCGAACCCCGCGATGCCCTTGTTGTCCAGGAAAAACTCCGCCGGGGACTTGGACTTCAGGTTCTTGTCCCCCGCGCCCGGCTTCTTGGGAGGCATCGCGCAAAGCAGAGCCTCTCGCGCTCGCACACCCAGCGGGATCCCAGTGGGACGGTCGCCTTCTGTCGCGCCTCTCGGGACCAAGAACCGCGCCCGTCGCCGCGCACGTCTCACTGCGCCCGGGCGATCGCGAGGTGTGCCCACCCCCGATGGTGTTTTTCTCGAGGCAGCCGAACTTGAATTTCGCTCGCCGTGTCGCCGATTCGATCATTCGAAATCCGGTGAAAAAGCGACCGATCGGTCCGTTTGAAGCGGGAAGTTTTGTTCAGACTAAAAAGCCCATATGAACGCGCTCCATTGTTGGTTTTCGCAGGCGAAGGAAAGCGTCGCAATCGTCGTACGCCCAATCACAGACACACGCGTTTCCGCACGCAACTCGTCAACACACCCCACTACTACAATGGTGCGTCTCCCTCTCGGATGCCCCAAAGCGCACGTTCGGCACGACGCGGCGCCGCGGGCGCGATCGACGCGCGCGCGCGCGTCGCGATTCGGCACACACGCGACATCGCCGGATCTGCGCAGACGAGCCTTCCCGCGTCGCGTATCTCCGTGCCATTCGACCGCGTGCGGGCCCTCGCGACGCGCGCGACGAGCGTGCGCGCCCCACCGCGCGCGCGCGACTGTGCCTCCTCGCGATGCGGCGAGCTGGCGCGCGTTCGGACGCGGCCGAGCGGTGGCGCCTCTCCGCGCGCGCCCTTCCGCGCTCGCGCTGTCTTTTTCCTCGGGCCTCTATTTGAAGTTTGAAGCGGGAAATCCGTTGTTGACCGATATTTGGGGGCCGTCGAACGGCACGCACGCGCGCGCGCGGGGCGAACCGACGCGCGCACCGGCGCGAGTCGCTTCCGACCGTGTTGATCACGGCGTTCGCGCGCGCGAAACGGACGCGCGTCGCTCGCGACGGCTCGCCTCGGCGTGCGTCGCGAGCCGAATTTCCGCAATTCCGACGATCGCCGCTCAACGGCCCCGTTCGTCCGGACGGGAACGTCGGTCGAACCCGCCTTTCTCGGTTTGAGCGCGCGCCTTTTTTTTTCTTTCTCGCTTCGCCTTCGCGTCGAAACCGTCGCTGACGCGACCCCCATCGCTCCTCCACGCGCGATCACGCCTCCGTTCACAGGCTGTTGGTTCCGCTCGCCGCGACAAGGGCAAAGGCCGCTCCTCCGGCCTCACCGAGGAGCAGAAGCAGGAGATCCGCGAGGCGTTCGACCTGTTCGACACGGATGGCTCCGGCACCATCGACGCCAAGGAGCTGAAGGTTGCCATGCGCGCGCTCGGCTTCGAGCCCAAGAAGGAGGAGATCAAGAAGATGATCTCCGACATCGACAAGGACGGCTCTGGCACCATCGACTTCGAGGAGTTCCTGCAGATGATGACCGCCAAGATGGGCGAGCGCGACTCCCGCGAGGAGATCATGAAGGCGTTCCGCCTGTTCGACGACGACGAAACCGGCAAGATCTCCTTTAAGAACCTCAAGCGCGTGGCGAAGGAGCTCGGCGAGAACATGACGGACGAGGAGCTCCAGGAGATGATCGACGAGGCCGACAGGGACGGCGACGGCGAAGTGAACGAGGAGGAGTTCTTCCGCATCATGAAGAAGACGTCTCTGTTCTGATTTTCGCGCCGCGCGAAATCAAAACAGAGACGCGTCGGCGCGACGCCGACGACGCGCCCGCCGCGTCGCGCCGACGCGCCGAACGCGGTTGGTATATGTAGCGTTCTTCCGTGCGACTCCGACGCCCGCGGCGACGCCGAGGCGCGAGGCTCTTTGCGAAAAGAACATCGGTTGTAATTCTGACGTCTTCGCGGGTTCTGTACGAAACGAAACGCGAACGACACGCGAGTACGAGTATCGACGAATACGCGAGGCGAGCTGAGGCATGTATCAGCGTTTGTTTCGCGCGTTTTACGTCGCGGCGCGTTTCTCGCCTTCGGTCGCCACATCGGCGACGCGCCGCCGAATGAGCCGCGCGACGCACCCGGCGACGGCGCGTGCCTCGCGCGCCGCGCGGTCGGAGGGACTCGAGGGGTCGAGGACCGTCGAGGGGTCGAACGCCCGCCTCGTCGTCTCCGGCGACAACCGCCCCGCTCTCGGCCACGCCACTCTCGGCGCCACCGCGTGCGCCGCGCGTCGCGCCGCCGCCGCCTCCGACGCGTCGTCGCCGCGACGCGATTGACCGGCGACGACGTGCGCCGCCAGTCCGAGCACGCACTCCAGCGCCGCTCTCCGCGCGGGCGGCAGGAGCCCCGCGAGCGCCTCCGCGGCGTCGCTCTTCTCACGCTCGGGCGCGTCCGCGGGGAACTCGCGCGCGAGCGCGGCGTACAGCGAGAAGGCGACGGGCGGCTCGGGAAGGGACTCCAGGTACCGCCAGAGCGCGGCGAGCACGAAACGCGGCGCGACGTCTGGGCCGATGAGATGCGCCGGATGCGTTCGGAACGACTCCAGGAGCCTCGAGGCTTCATCGTTCGTGTCGCTCGAAGTCGATACAGAGTCCGACGCGCTTTCGTACGCGCTTTCGTTCGCGCCGCCGCGGTGGCCGCGAACGCGCTCGTCCCGTTCGTCGTCGATCGAAAGCGCGTCTGGTGTCTCGAGAAAGGCGCGCGACGCGCCGAGCCACTGGCACGTCGCCATGACGACGTACGGCGTCGGCGCGACGCGCGCGTCCGACGCGGCGCGCGCCTCGAGCGCGACGCCGAGCAGAGCGCCGTCTCGGTCCGTCTCTGAAGAAACCGCGCGTTCGCTTTTTTCACCTTCTCCGAACGAAGGCGCGTTCGCGGCGTTCGCGGCGTTCGTGGCGTTCGTGGCGTTCGTGGCGTTCGCGCGTTCGCGGTCGCGTAGCGTCGACGCGCGCTCCGCTCCGCGCTCCGCCGGCGGCGATGCGTCGACGGCGGCGGCGGCGGCGGTGAGCGGGTCGCGGGTCATCAGGTCGGCGACGCCGAACCGCAGCTCCCTCGTGCCCTCCTTTATGGTGTCCATCGCGGTCGCCGCGCGCCGCGACAGCCCGTCGCCCATCTCGCCAAAGCTCTTGAACGCCTCGCGCGAGTTCGAACGCTTGAGCTTGTCGTTGGTCTGGCGCGCCGCGTCGGTGACGGCGCCGAAGAAAGACGCCACCGCGGCGCCCCCGCTCTCGATGCTCGGCGCGACGCGCGTGCGCCAGCCGTGCTTGGCGTCGTCCAGGCTGCGCGACGTGGAAGGCACGACGCGCTCGTTGAAGGTGGCGGCGAGCTTCTCCGAGGCGCCCCTCACGCGCTCGGCCACGGGGTGCAGGTGGCGCGCGAAGTCGGGCATCGCGGAGGCCCCGGCGGAGGCGGCGTCCGAGCCGGGCTCGGTCGGCAGATCCGAAGCCGAGGCGTCACGTTTGTCGTTTCGGTCGGAGGCCCGCGAGTGGTCCTCCTCGGCTTCGCCGCCAGGCTCGGTGCCGGACGCGTCCGCGGTCATGCCGCGCGGCTCGCGCGGGACGCGGCGTCGGCGAGCGCGGGCCGGCGCTCGGCGGAGTGGACGGCCGAACGCCCCGCGTCTTCTCCAGCAAACGCCGTTCGTTTTCGTCGAGCCGCACCCTTCGCGTTGCCCAACGAA
>Ga0206682_10002688_pt1 | contig 15892 bp, 10 predicted proteins | sample M240m12015metaG_FD_155444 | JGI IMG/M metagenome (GOLD analysis project Ga0206682, IMG submission 155444) | Ammonia-oxidizing marine archaeal communities from Monterey Bay, California, United States - M2 40m 12015 | ecosystem: Environmental > Aquatic > Marine > Intertidal zone | place: USA... | reverse complement strand
GAATTCCTAGTATCTTTTCACGCTGCATTAAAATCCCATTTCCATCTCCTTTATCTCCGTGACAAACAGCACAGTAAATCGTGTACAAATTTTTACCAGCGTCCAAGTTTTTTTGAGTAACCTCTAATGGATTTTTCAAATCTTTCTTGGCAGCATCTGAGCCTTTTGTTGTGTCTGGATAATCATAGGGAGCGTATCCTCTTGGTACGGTTCCCAAAACTGGTAACATTGCTTCTTGCCCTCCAGGGAAAACTTCGTACTCACCATAGGTTTCATATCCTACAGGCTCATACATGTTTGGCATATATTGGTAGCTAGGCTTGGTGTCGCCTCCGCAAGAAACCAATACTATCAATGCTATTAAAGCAATACTTATATGGAGTATCTTTTTCATATTAATGATCATCATCAGATTCTACTATACTAATTTCAACAGCTCCTGTATCTTGCAAGAACTTAGACATTTTGTCTATATCATGGTGCGAAGCATCAACAGCCATTAAAAAATGGTCATCGGTTGTTCTTACATCAGGATTTTCTGCTTTTTTGAATGGCCATAATTTACTTCTCATATAAAAAGTAATTACCATTAAATGGGCTGCAAAAAAGACAGTCAATTCAAACATAATTGGCACAAAAGCTGGCATATTTTCTATGTAACTAAAACTTGGTTTACCTCCAATATCTTGAGGCCAATCTTCAATCATAATGAAATTCATCATTGTAATTGCTACGCAAAGTCCTACTATACCGTACATAAAAGCCGTAATGGCAATACGTGTAGGCTCAAGACCCATTACTTTGTCTAGCCCGTGCACCGGAAATGGTGTGTAGACTTCATCAATATGATAGTGAGCTGCGCGCGTTTGTTTAACCGCATGCATTAAAATATCATCATCATTATAAATTGCATGTATCACTTTGGAAGCCATACTAGTTGTTTTTAAGTTTAGAAGCTTGTCCTGCCCAGTCATCGCGCTTTGCTCTTCCTGGTAACTCGCCTAAAATTTCATCGAATAAATCATACTCTTGATTGGTCATTTTACTTATCTGCTGAAAAGTAAATAATCCCATAGCATTTAATTTCTTTTGTAATACTGGTCCAACACCTGTAATTTTCTTAAGATCATCAGGGCTTTGAGTAGCTGCATCAAAACTTCCTAGTGTAGCTAGCAAAGTCTTTAACTTACCTTGATCATAGCCACTTTTTGATGATTTTACTGGGGTTGCAGTAGGTGTTACAACATCATAGTGTTTTACATCATCTCCATGCTTTTCACGTAAGGATTTGAATTTTGACCCAGAACTCTTTAGGATAGATTTCACCTCTGCCTGAGCAATTACAGGGAAGGTTCTAGCGTATAGCAGGAACAACACAAAGAAAAATCCTATGGTTCCTATAAAAATACCTATATCAACAAAAGTTGGTGAGAACATTGTCCAAGAAGATGGCAAGTAATCACGATGTAATGAGGTAACAATAATTACAAAACGCTCAAACCACATTCCTATGTTTACTACAATAGAGATGAAAAAGGAGAACATAATACTTGTACGTAATTTTTTAAACCACATAAACTGCGGAGAAAATACATTACAAGACATCATTGCCCAATAGGCCCACCAGTAAGGTCCAGTAGCTCTATTTAAAAACGCATACTGTTCGTACTCTACTCCAGAGTACCATGCAATAAACAGCTCTGTGATGTATGCAACACCAACAATAGAACCCGTAAGCATGATAACAATATTCATAAGTTCAATGTGCTGAATGGTAATGTAATCTTCTAGTTTAGACACTTTTCTCATGATGATCAAAAGTGTGTTTACCATCGCAAAACCAGAGAAAATTGCTCCAGCTACAAAATATGGAGGGAAAATAGTAGTATGCCATCCAGGTATAACAGAAGTAGCAAAATCAAAAGATACAATGGTGTGTACAGAAAGTACAAGTGGTGTAGCCAAACCTGCCAATACCAGAGATACCTCTTCAAAGCGTTGCCAGTCTTTTGCACGTCCACTCCAACCAAAAGAAAGAATACCGTAAATCTTTTTTGTAAAAGGAGTTACTGCTCTATCACGAATCATTGCGAAATCTGGTAAAAGTCCTGTCCACCAGAAAACCAGTGATACAGAAAGATATGTAGAAATTGCAAATACATCCCACAACAAAGGAGAGTTAAAGTTTACCCACAAAGACCCAAATTGATTTGGAATTGGCAGTACCCAGTAAGCAAGCCAAGGTCGTCCCATGTGTATAATTGGGAACAAACCTGCTTGTATTACAGAGAAGATAGTCATCGCCTCTGCTGAGCGGTTAATTGCCATTCTCCACTTCTGACGGAAAAGTAACAGTACTGCAGAAATCAAAGTTCCTGCATGACCAATACCTACCCACCATACAAAGTTGGTAATATCCCAAGCCCAACCTACGGTCTTGTTTAATCCCCAAACTCCAATACCGGTAGATACGGTGTAAATAATACAACCTAATCCCCATCCAAATGCAACAAGAGCAATAGTGAATACAATCCACCATGATTTGTTGGCTTTACCTTCCACAGGAGCGGCTACATCGATGGTAACATCGTGGTAGTTCTTATCTCCTATAACTAAGGGTCTTCTAATAGGTGCTTCGTAATGCGACGCCATATTTTATATACTATTTCTTAGTTAGTTACGCTTTTTTTGAATTTCTCACCTTTGTCTGATAGAATACGTTAGGTTGTGTTCCAACGGCTTCTAACAAGTGATACATTCGCTTATCTTTTTTCTCTTTATATACTTCACTATCATGATCATTGATATCTCCAAAGACCATTGCTCCTTTATCACATGCTGAAGAACAAGCTGTCTGAAATTCTGCATCTTTTACAGGACGCCCATCACGTTTTGCCTCAAGGATTGATAATTGTGTTTTTTGAATACACATAGAACATTTTTCCATAACCCCTCTAGAACGAACATTCACATCTGGGTTAAGGACCATTCTACCTAAATCATTATTCATGTGGTAGTCAAACTCATCATTCTCATTATATAAGAACCAGTTAAATCGACGTACTTTATAAGGACAGTTGTTTGCACAATATCTAGTACCTACACAACGGTTATACGCCATGTGGTTTTGACCTTGTCTACTATGAGTGGTTGCCGCTACTGGACAAACTGTCTCACACGGAGCATGATTACAGTGTTGACACATAACCGGCTGAAATGCTACCTGTGGGTTTGCAGATGGATCTTCCAATTCAGCAAATTGAGATAGTGACTCACCCAGGCCAGACATGTTTATTTTCTTAGACTCATCTCCATCAAAACTTTCTTCTGATGAGTAATATCTATCGATACGCAACCAGTGCATATCACGACTCTTACGCATTTCTTGCTTTCCAACAACTGGAACATTGTTTTCTGCATGACATGCAATTACACAAGCTCCACAACCCGTACAGGCGTTTAAGTCTATGGATAAATTAAAATGATGCCCAACAGAGCGATCAAAAGATGTCCATAAATCTGCCTCTGGAGAGGTTACTGGAATTTCTTCGTGATCTCTAGAAACCTTTAATACAGGATTCCAAGCATACTCACCATCTCTATTTGCTTTGGTGGTATTAAATATCTCTAATGTTGTTTCACGAATAATATCTCTACCCATCATCGTGTTGTGCAACTGTACACATGCAAATTCATGCATTCCAGGTGCTTTCTCTAAAGAAACACGTTGTACAGATGAGAAATCGTTATATAATGCATAGGCATTTACACCTGTTTGCATTTCTTGTTGAACAGCGGCTGTTTTTCCATAACCAAGTGCTAAACCAACAGAACCTTTTGCTTGCCCTGGCTGAATTAAAACGGGTACGTTTTGAATCACAACACCATTCATAGTAACATTTACATAGCTACCATTTAAACCACCATTGGCTACATTTTCGTTAACAAGACCCATGCTAGCTGCATCTGCCTTTGAAACAGTTATATAATTATCCCAAGTGGCTCTTGTAATAGGATCTGGCATTTCTTGTAACCAAGGATTGTTAGCCTGTTGCCCATCACCTAAACTTGTTTTTGTATACAATGTAAGTTCTAAATCACCTTGCTTTAAACCAGCCTCTATACTTGCATTTGAGCTGCTAGTATCAACAGATGTCTTTTCTGTAGAAAGTGATTCGTTTGAAACATTTGTAGCAGAGACAACAATACCTGCTTCTAATGCCTTATTCCAGGAAGTTCCTGCCAACACTCCAGACCAAGTCTGTTTGATGTAATCGTTATATGCTGCATCGTTTGCTGTCCATACAAGCAAACAGTCTTGAAACTGTCTTGTATTAAACAAAGGACGAATCGTAGGTTGTGTTAAACTAAAAGAACCTTTTTTGATTTGTGCATCTCCCCAAGATTCTAGATAATGAGGGGTTGCAGCAACCATTTGTGCTAAAGATGCCGTAGCGTCTTTCTTCATTGAAAATGCCAAAGACATTTCTAATTTCTGATATCTTGCAGCAAATTGCTCATTGTTTGGCAAAGAATACACAGGATCAACTCCCACTGTAATTAATCCTTTCACACTTCCGCTGATAACACCCTGCATAACACCGGCAACTTGAGATGCGCTACCTTGTCGTGTCATTTTTGGAGAAACAGCATCCATTACAACGCTATTTGCATTTGCTACAAGTGCCATTTTTTGTGCCGCAACACTTGGTAATCCTGTAACGATAACACCTTTATTTCCTGCTGCTGCTAACTCAGCTTTTGCGCTGGCAACTGCAGTTGCAATATTCTCTGGCAAACCAGAAGTGCTACCACCAGTTAATGCCTTTAAAATTTGTAATTGTTGTGATGGAGTTGCAGGCACACGAGTATCTGCATTTGCTCCTGTTAATGACATGTTAGCTTCAAACTGAACATGACGAGACATTTTACCGTTGGTTGGCACATGTCCTTTTGTGTAACTAGCGTCATAGCCACCACCTTGCCAATCTCCAAGGAAGTCTGCCCCTACAGATACAATCACTTCAGCCTTGCTAAAGTCATAATCTGCCATTGCTCTTGTTCCGTAAACAGCCTGAAATGCATCTAAAGCTTCAGAAGAAGAAACTGTATCATACACTACATGACGTACGTTGGGAAATTTGCTAGTAAATTCTTTAATTAATTTTGAAGTAGATGGACTCGCAAATGTCTGCGTTAATAAAACAACATCTTTGCCCTGCATCTGGTTTAGTTTTCCTGCAACAGCTGCATCAAAATCAGTCCAAGAAACATCTTTACCAGCAAGTTGTGGTGCTTTTAATCTATTGTTATCATATAATGACAACACAGAAGCATGTACTCTTGCGTTTACACTACCACTGTTGTTTGCTAAGTCGTTTCGTTCTATTTTGATAGGACGGCCTTCACGAGTTTTAACCAGTACGTTTGCAAAATCAAAACCATCTGCTATGGTACTTGCATAATAATTTGCTACACCTGGAACGATCTCATCTGGTGCAACAACGTAAGGAATTGATTTAATTACGGGTCCTTCACAAGCTGCCAATGATGCTGCAGCAGTTGTAAAACCAACGTACTTTAAGAAATCACGACGCGTAGTTGATGAAGCTTCTAAAGTTTCCTTATCACCCAAAAACTCATCCGTTGGTATATCCGTAACAAATTCGTTTTGCTGTAATGCCTCAACAATAGTGCTGTTTTCATCTAGCTCCTCAACACTTTTCCAGTATTTCTTGTTTGATGCCATATTATATAATTTCGATGTGCGAACTCCGCTTCTTATTGATAAATACTAAACTTCAATCTAGAATCGTTTTTCGTTTTTAAAATTTTAAATTTATTATTATTGAATTAGTAGTGACACTTACCACATTCCAATCCACCCATTTGCGCAGCTGTTAACTGCTCTACGCCATATTTCTTGGATAACTCTTCATGAATTTTGTTGTAGTAATCATTGCCCTGAACCTTGACATTTGTTTCACGGTGACAATCAATACACCAACCCATTGTTAAGGGCGAGTATTGGTACATAATCTCCATCTCTTCAACAGGACCGTGACATTTCTGACAATCTACACCAGCAACAGTAACGTGTTGTGAGTGATTGAAATAAGCAAAGTCTGGCAGGTTGTGAATACGAACCCATTTCACTGGCTCTGTCTCACCTGTATACTTTTGGTTCTCTTCATCCCAACCAACAGCTTTGTATAGTTTTTGAATTTCTTTGTTGTAATCAACTCCGTATTCTGCCAAACCTTCTGCCTGAACACCTTCTGCAACTTCACCAATACTCTTGTGACAGTTCATACAAACGTTTAATGAAGGAATACCAGAATGCTTACTCTTTCTTGCAGATGAGTGACAGTAGTTACAATCAATCTCGTTAGATCCAGCGTGAATTCTATGCGAATAGTGAATTGGTTGTACTGGAGCATATCCTTGGTCTACCCCAACACTCATAAGGCCGCCATATATAAAATATGCAGATCCTAATAAAAATATAACAGCTGTCACTAAAAGTAAAAACTGGTTTTCTATAAATGATTTCCAGATAGGCTTACTATGCTCTCTAACTGGAAGAGCAACACCGTTGGCAACTGCAAATTTGTTTAGTGTTTTTGTTACCAAAAATAGTATAGTAACCAACAGCAAAAATACCAAGGTAAGTATCCCTAGTATGATGTTGTTTGAAACGCCATTTCCAGAACCTGCATCTGCGGCACCTGGCAAAGCAGCTGGAGGAACTGGTACTTTTTTCTCTGTGTAGGTGTAGGCTACAATATCATCAATGTCTTTGTCGCTAAGACCCGGAAAAACATTCATTGCAGATTTGTTGTACTCTTCAAAAATAGCATTGGCACGAGAATCACCAGAGGCAATCAGCGCAGCACTGTTTTTGATCCAACTGTACAACCACTCTTTTTCATACTTATCTCCAACACCATACAACGCAGGGCCGGTAGCCTTTTTGTACAGTTTGTGACAAGCGGCACAATTTGCCTTAAATAATTTTTCACCCAGGGCGGCATCACCACCATTGGCAGAAACTGCAGCAGCATCATCTGCGGGAGTAGCTTGAGCCAATACATTTGTAGATAACGATAACGCGAGGGCTAAGGTTACTACTGACAAAATTGAGGAAAGTCTTCTTAAATTCACCTTTTGCATACTAATGTTAATTTTCGTCAATAGTTTGGCACGTAATTGGTTAGTGATTTATCTTAAATATCAAGCCATTTACCACACCATAAATAACTGTGCAAAAGTACTACATAAAGACGAAATTTGAAATCTAATTATTTTGTATAATCTTAATTTATAATTGTTCTAAATAATAAATTTAGTCTTCAACAAGAGAAACTCTTGTACATTTGCAGTAACAACTATATTCTATGAAAAATCGCAACACATTTAACCTATTTATTCTCAGTATTTTACTCGTTTTTTTAACACAATCTTCTGTAGCCCAACCTGGCACTGTTACCATAAATGCTGATGCTCAAATTAATGAACTACTCACTATAAAAAAGAGTTTAGAAAGCGAAAACAAAATGGATGAAGGCTATACCATCCAGTTATTTTATGGGAACCTTGAGATGGCAAATACCACCTTAAAAAAATACAGAAGGACCTATGGAACATGGCCTGCTTCTATAGAGTATGAAACACCAAACTATAAGGTATGGGCAGGAAATTTTGCCACAAGAATTCAGGCAGACAGAGCATTAATTGAAATCAAGAGAGGGTTTTCTGGGGCATTTATACTAGAAAAAAAATAAAATACTCTTCAATAAAAAAGCGCTAGATTCATGCATGAATCTAGCGCTTTTTTGTTACTCAAATTATAGTATTATTTTAGTTTTTTCTTCACGGCTACTTCGTGGAAACTTTCTATAACATCACCTTCTTTAATATCATTGTAGTTTTTAACCTGCATACCACAATCATATCCTTTTGCAACTTCTTTAGCATCGTCTTTAAATCGTTTAAGACTGTCTAATTCTCCAGTGTATATAACAACACCCTCACGAATTAAACGTATGCCTGCGTTGCGAATAATTTTTCCAGTCAATACCATACAACCTGCAATAGTACCTACCTTAGAAATCTTAAAGGTTTCACGTATTTCTGCAGTACCTGTAATCTCCTCTTTCATCTCTGGAGACAACATTCCTTCCATTGCATCTTTAAGGTCATTAATTGCTGCGTATATGATACTGTAAGTACGGATATCAATCTCTTCTTTATCAGCAATCTGTCTAGCATTACCCATTGGTCTTACATTAAATCCAATAATAATAGCATCTGATGCAGAGGCCAACAACACATCACTCTCCGTGATAGGCCCAACAGCTTTATGTATAATATTTACCTGTATCTCTTCGGTAGATAATTTCTGTAAACTATCTGTCAATGCCTCTACAGATCCATCAACATCACCTTTCAAGATAATGTTTAATTCTTTAAAGTCTCCAAGTGCGATACGACGTCCAATTTCATCAAGGGTAATGTGACGCTGTGTTCGAACAGATTGCTCACGCTGTAATTGAGTACGACGACCTGCAATATCTTTTGCTTCACGCTCGTCTTCAAATACATTGAATTTATCTCCTGCTTGAGGCGCTCCTGTTAAACCTAAAATAGAAACTGGCGTTGAAGGCCCTGCCTGATTTACTTTCTTGCCTCTCTCATCATGCATGGCTTTAACTTTACCACTGTGCTGACCTGCCAATACGTAATCTCCAATTTTTAGGGTACCTCCTTGTACTAAAATTGTTGAAACATACCCTCTACCTTTGTCTAGGAATGCTTCTACAATGGTACCATTTGCGATTTTATCTGGATTGGCTTTTAGCTCTAAAAGTTCTGCCTCTAATAATACTTTTTCAAGTAATTCTGGCACACCTTGTCCTGTTTTTGCTGAAATATCATGAGATTGTATCTTACCACCCCAATCTTCAACAAGAAGATTCATTTGTGCTAATTGTTCTTTAATTTTTTCTGGATTAGCATCTGGCTTATCTATTTTATTGATTGCAAAAACAATTGGAACTCCTGCCGCTTGGGCATGACTAATTGCTTCTTTTGTTTGTGGCATAATGGCATCGTCTGCCGCCACTACAATAATAGCTAAATCTGTTACCTGAGCACCCCTTGCACGCATGGCCGTAAAGGCCTCGTGACCTGGTGTATCAAGAAAAGCCATTTTTTGACCATCCTGCAATTCTACACCATAAGCACCAATATGTTGGGTGATACCCCCAGACTCTCCTGCAATTACATTCTCTTCACGAATGTAATCAAGCAACGATGTTTTACCATGATCAACATGGCCCATTACCGTTACAATGGGAGCTCTTGCTTGCAAATCTTCTGGAGCATCTTCAACCTCCTGAATAGATTCTTCAATATCTGCGGTGATAAACTCTACTTCATACCCAAATTCTTCTGCAACAATAGAAATTGTTTCTGCATCCAAACGTTGGTTCATTGTTACCATCATCCCCAAAGACATACATGCAGATATAATTCCTGTAACAGGGGTATCCATCATGGTAGCTACTTCACTAGCGGTAACAAACTCGGTCACTTTTAAGACCTTGTTATCTATTGCTTGTTGTGCTAATTCATCTTCTGTTTTTTGACGATGAATATCACGTTTTTCTCTTCTATATTTAACACCTTTTCCTTTAGAAGATTTCCCTTTAAGTTTTTCTAAGGTTTCTCTTACTTGCTTTTGGATATCCTCCTCAGTAGGCTCTACTTTTGGAACATTGGCTCTTTGAACCGCTCTTCTTACTGGGCCTCTTTTTTCTCTTGCATTTGCTGGAGAACCCCCTTTTGGAGCTTCTTTAGTGATACGACGTCTACGTCCTTTTTTATCGCCTGGTGCTCCTGGAGCAGGTTTTTTCTTTTCTGGTTTTTTAAATTGAGTTAAATCAATTTTTTGTCCTGTAAAGTTAGGACCATTTAATTTTTTATACTGAGTTGTCACCGCTTCATCTGAAACAGGAGCTTCTGGCTCAGTGTCTTTAGTAACTGGAGCCTCTTTTTTTGTTTTTACAGCCTTTGCAGCTTCTTTATCTAGTGGAGTTGCAATCTTTTTGGCTGTTTCTTTTTTGGTGGCAGTCTCTGTTTCTTTTTTGGTGGCAGTCTCTGGCTGAACATCTAAGGTATCTTTTTTGTTCTCAGAAACCTGTGCCTCAGGAGCTTGTTTTTCTTTTGGTTTTACATTACCCTTGGCGTCAAGGTCAACTTTTCCAACTTTCTTTGGGCCTTTTAGTGTTGCTTTGGCTTCAACCACTTTCTGAGCAGCATCAGCGGCAGCTTTTTCTGCAGCAGCTTTTTCTGCAGCAAGTTTTGCAGCAGCATCTGCTTCGGCTCTACGCTTCTCTTGTTCTTCGCGTTCACGCTCGCGATCATTAAAGAGCTCTTCTTTCTCTTTACGCTTCTCCTCGCCTACTTCTTTGGACTCTACTTTTTTCTCTTTGTCCTTTGCAAATCCTTCTGATAAGAGTTTGTATTCTGTGTCAGAAATTTTTGCAGTCGGGCGCGCCTCTATTTCTATGCTTTTAGATTTTAAAAAATCTACCGCGCGATCTAGAGAGATGTTAAACTCCTTAAGTACCTTATTGAGTCGTATCGATTTTACTTCAGCCATAAAAATGCTTGTCTGTTCTTTTTAACTACTTTAAATCTTGATGATAAAAATACTAATATGTATCCTACTCGTCAAATTCTTCTTTCAATATATTGATAACCTCTTGAATCGTTTCCTCCTCAAGGTCGGTACGTTTCACTAGATCATTAAAATCATAATCTAATACACTCTTGGCTGTATCAAGGCCTATTTTGTGAAATTCTGCGATGATCCACTCATCTATTTCATCACTAAATTCTCTTAACTCTACATCTTCTTCTGCTCCTTCACGCAATACATCAATTTCATATCCTGTTAACTGGCCTGCAAGTCTAATGTTGTGTCCTCCACGACCAATAGCCTTACTTACTTCCTCAGGACGCAGAATAACCTCAGCACGCTTGGTCTCTTCATTAATTTTAATTGAAGTTACCTTTGCAGGGCTCAGAGCGCGTGTTATAAATAGGTTTAAATTAGTAGTGTAATTAATTACATCAATGTTTTCATTCCCTAATTCACGAACGATACCGTGAATTCTTGAACCTTTCATACCCACACAGGCGCCAACAGGATCGATACGATCATCATAGCTTTCTACGGCCACTTTCGCCTTTTCTCCAGGAATACGCACAACTCTTTTTACGGTAATTAAGCCGTCAAAAACTTCTGGAATTTCTTGTTCAAACAATTTCTCCAAAAATACAGGATTCGCACGTGACATAACAATGGCAGGCTTATTTCCTTTTAACTCAACACTCTCGATAATTCCGCGAACATTATCTCCTTTTCTAAAGAAGTCTGAAGGGATTTGTTTGTCTTTTGGCAAGATAAGCTCATTTCCTTCATCATCCAACAATATAACCGCTCTGTGACGTATGTGATGTACCTCTGCTGTATAGATTTCACCCTCTAGGTCTTTAAATTGTTTATAGATAATGGTGTTATCATGCTCATGTATTTTTGAAATCAAGTTTTGTCTTAATGCCAAAATAGAACGACGCCCTAATTGCATTAGCTTCACTTCCTCAGAAACATCCTCGCCAACTTCAAAATCATCTTCGATTTTTCTAGCCTCCGTCAATGATATTTCCTCGTTGGGATCCATCACGTCTTGGTCTGCAACAACTACTCTGTTTCTCCAAATCTCTAAATCTCCTTTGTCTGGATTTACAATAATATCAAAATTATCATCACTCCCGTATTTTTTCTTTAGAGCATTTCTAAAAACATCTTCAAGTATCGCCATCAGGGTTACTCTATCAATCTGTTTATCGTCTTTAAATTCTGAAAACGAATCAATTAACGCTAAATTTTCCATATCATTTTAATTAAATGTTACCATAACTTTTGCTTCTACAATATCTGTGTAAGGAAGTACCGCTTGTTTTTGAACCGTTACTTTTCCTTTTCCAACAGGCTTTGGCTCACGAGCTTTCCACTCTAGGGTTACCTCGGCATCTGTTGTTTGTGTAATCTTACCTTCTATGGTTTGGCCCTGTGTTGTTTTTACTTGCAGGTTTCTACCAAGATTTTTCTTGTACTGCCTAGGCAAACTAAGTGGGCGTGAAACACCCGCAGAAAGAACATCCAAAGAGAAATCTTCTTCTTCTCTATCTAAATTATGTTCTATAGCCCTGCTTATTGCAATACAATCTTCTACTCTTACTCCCTGATCACCGTCTATAATAACAGCAATTTTATTATCTGAAGCAATTTCCATATCAATTAAGAACAAATGGGTATGTTCTTTTAATGCTTCATTTAATAATTGGGTGACTTTTTCTCTCATTAAATTTTAGTTATAAAAAGAGGGGACTAGCTGTCCCCTCCTTTTCTCGTCATAAATTCTGTGCAAATATAGTACTTTATTTGATATTAAAAAACCTTAGCGCAGCACATTATTTTTTTGTATCTTCATGTAAGAAATTTTTATTAATCCTAATATACAGCCTATGAAACGCATCCTTGTTCCCACAGATTTTTCATCACAAGCAGAAAATGCATTAAAAGTAGCTGTAGAGATTGCAACCAAGCACAATAGTGAAATTTACCTCTTACACTCCCTAGACATGCCATCTCAAATTCGAGGGGTGCAAAACAACGCAAGTATGCCAGAGTCTTTATACTTTATAAAACTGGCAGAAAAAAGCTTTGAAGCGCTTTTAAAAAAAGACTACCTAGGCCCTATTGAGATACATGAAGCGATTGGGCATGACCAAATATATAGTGATATTAATAGAACCGTTGAAGAAAAAGACATTGACCTTATTGTTATGGGATCTCATGGCGCTAACGGCTTTAAAGAACTATTCATTGGTAGCAATACAGAAAAGGTAGTACGCACTGCCAACATACCTGTCTTGGTCATTAAAAACGAGCATACAGATTTTAACATTAAAGATTTTGTTTTTGCCACAGATTTTGGAGAAGAGAGCCGTTGGAGTTTTACCCAGGCACAAAAATTTGCAAAAGCCATGGATGCAAAAATGCATTTACTATACGTAAACACGCCTGCAGGTTTTAAAACTACAGAGCAGGCAAATAAACTCATGCAAGATTTTATTAAAGATTCAAAACAAGAAAACCACACCATCAACATACACAACGCCTACTCTGTTGAGGATGGTATTTTGCAATTTGCTAAAATGAAAGGCGCAAAACTAATAGGAACAAGCACCCATGGACGTAGGGGGCTTTCACACTTTTTTAATGGTAGTATAAGCGAGGATTTAGTAAATCATGCCAACATGCCTGTAATTACCTTTAGGATACAATAACTACATCCCTATGGTTTGCTTGAAAAAAATCCTTACAATATATAAAGGCATAAAAAAACCCAGATAGAATTTCTATCTGGGTTTTTTAAATTGTACTAAATGCTACTTAATTGTTGTGCAAAGTAACTGTACCATAGGTGCCAATATCCACTTTTGGGATAGAAGCATTATAGGTTGTGTTGATTACATCAATAATTGTATTTGCTGTAAAAGCATATCCTCTTGGAGTTGGATGTACTCCATCTAGAGAAAAAGCGCCACCAGTTACATAGGTTGATGTTAATACACCTCCATTATAGAAAGCGCCATTTGCAGCAACTTCTGATAGAGCAGATTTCATGTCTCCGTATCCAAGCTCATTTGCAGCAGCTAATCCTTCGATAATAGCATTGTATGCTGCTCCAGCTGTAGCAACACGGTCTTGCTCTGTTGATGTAAGAACGAATTGGTTTGTAAGTGGTATTGATACTCCTACAATACCTAATGGATTTGAAGGGTCTGGCACTGTACCTAATACAGAAGATGCTGTTAACACCACTAAATCATCACTTTTTACTTGACGTAACTGACCTAAAAGTGCAGCTGTTTCTGAATCTAAACCAGCTCCTATAAGGATGGCTGTTACATCAGTTAAATCTACATCTGTCATAATAGGGTAGTTAACACCTTCTACAAAATTAATTGCACGAATAGCAGCTTCTTCAGGAGAAATAAACCCACCTGCAACTAATTGTCCTAGTGCACCATTATATAATGCAAACTGTGCATTAACGGCTCCAGCTGTTGCAGCATCTAAAGGTATAGATCGCGGTGGTACTGTTGTAAAGTAAGGAATTGATGTTACATCTGGGATGTTTAATAAAACTCCTTTTGCTCCACCAGCTACAAGTGCATCTACTTGAGCGCTGTAAGCTGCTGCAAATACATTAGGATCTGTAATATCATTACCTCCATAGGTAGATGGATCTAAATTTCCTGTTTGATCAACACCAGATCCACCAGAGGTAGCATATCCTAAAATATCATTGTTTCCAATCCACAAACTAAAGAAGGTTGGGTTTAATGAAGCTGCATCTGCAAGAACTGTAGAAGATTCGCTGGTTGCAAATCTTGCATACCAAGGGTTTGCAGTTCCGTTAGCAACACCAGCAACAGATCCATAACCTGGAGTTACAAGATGATAACTTTTTGCGCCTGGAACTCCCATATTATTGAAAGGTCCTGCCTCGCTTGTTGTTACATCTGTAGTTGGTGTTCCGTCTAATGGTGTTGGAAAAGGATTCCCATTCTCATCTGCAGATAAAACTAGTCTATTACCAAGGATTTGTTGACCTCCTAATAATAATCCACCTAAATTATCTGAGGTAAGTGGCTGGGTAAAATCTCCACCGCCAACAAAACCAAACTGCTCGGCCATAATATTAGGATAAGAATCTTCTTGTCCAGATCTATATAATGCACCATCTGCATAACCTGCAGTTAAAGAATTTCCTAAGGATACATAGTTTGAGAAATCTGCATCTCCTGCGTCGTAGAAACCTTCATCGGTTACTGCATTTTCAAATTCTGGCTCACAACTCACCAAACCAATGGCAAGCAAACCAATCATAAATTTTATAGTATTTTTCATATTAATTAGTTTTTTTTAGATTAAAGTTTGTAAGTGATACCCAAACCTGGTACAAATACACTTGATTTATAGGTTCCTCCAAAACTTGAGTACTGATTAATTAAACCAGCAGGTCCTCCAGATCCTTCAACGAAGTAATCATAAGAAGCATCTACTTCATCAAATTGTAAGTACAAGAAAGAAGCATCAATTTCTAGACGGTCACCAACTTTAAAGGTTAAACCAGCAGTATAACCGTTACTATCGTTACGAGGAGTCTCTGGTGCAAAATATCCAGATTGTACAGGAGATTCGTCAAAGTAGTATCCACCTCTTAGGGTGAAAGACTCTGATGCCTCGTACTGTAATCCAAATCTGTAGGTAGAAGCATCTCTGTAATTTCTAAGAAGTACAGAATCTGGTGTGTCATTTCCAAAAACAACAGCTAAAGATTCATAGGCACTCCAGTAGGTCATGTTGTAATCAAAGGCAAACAAGAAATCATTGTGCTTGTAAGAAAGACCCATTGTAAGTTCTGCAGGAAGTGGTAAATCTGCACTAAAGGTTGTGTCTGAGAAAGGAGTTAGTGGAGAATTTGGAATGTTTTCAAAAGTAGCATCTCCATCTTCTGCGCTAAGAACTATCTCTGAGCGGTAATTAGCACCAACAGTTAAATTCTCAGAAGCTTTTAACATGGCACTTGCGGTCCAACCCCAGTTACTAATTCCAGTTTGCTCTAAAGTTACCTCAGATCTATTTCCGTCAAGGTCTACTAGAGTTCTGTTAAGGTTTTTATTAAAATTAACACCACCTGTTGCGTAGATTGGTCCACCACCGACACTAAATTTGTCAGAAAGTTTG
>Ga0206682_10002684_pt1 | contig 15903 bp, 15 predicted proteins | sample M240m12015metaG_FD_155444 | JGI IMG/M metagenome (GOLD analysis project Ga0206682, IMG submission 155444) | Ammonia-oxidizing marine archaeal communities from Monterey Bay, California, United States - M2 40m 12015 | ecosystem: Environmental > Aquatic > Marine > Intertidal zone | place: USA... | reverse complement strand
GTGATGAATTTATTTGGAAAGGAAATTTCAGCGTATAGTCTTCACCTATTAAGGCGTTATTAATAGCCATAAAATTATGAACATATTCATCTGTAATAATTTTTTTTTCACCTGTGTTATGGAGAAAATAATTAATAGTAAAACTATTTTCAGATATTGAAATTTCTTTTTTTAATATATAGGAATAGCCATTTACAAGTTCTGATTTACAGATAATTATAATTTTTCGATCTTCGTAAGTAATATCAAAATGGGCTGGTCTTATGACATGTTTTCTGTGAAAAAGATATTGCTTATGTTCTTTCTTTAGGAGCCCAACACCTATTTTATGAAACCACCCGCCCTTGGGAGTTTCATTATAACCTACTGGATTCGTAATTCCAAATTCGTTGTAAAGCCCTTTTCCTAAAAAATTAACATCTTTAGACCCTGTGTCTTCAATTGTAGTTAAAGGAAGGTCTTTAAACCTAATAGAAGAAATTTTTCCAGACCAATCAAATCTTGACCCTTTGTAGTTTTCTAGGGGTAGATCAATAGCAACCTTTAAGCTGTTACTTTTAAGAATATGAGCCATAACTATAGATCAGACAGAAAGCAAAAAAAGTTTTTACAGATAGAATCAAGACAATAGTTTAAAAATTAGGATTCGCTGACAGCTTGATTTGTTTTTAAATCTTCATAAAATTTTGCATAGCTAACTTGTATGTAGGGGCTTAGCCATAAAAAACCAATCCCAAAAGTTAATATGCAAAGTAAAAACCAACCGATAAAACGCAATACTAGACAAAAATATTTCCACTTGTAACCATTCATCATTTCTTTACTCTTACGTAAAGCGTCCATAGAACCAATGGTATCATCTTCTGCTAAAATATAAAAGGTTTGTGAGTAAGCAATTGATGCAATTATACCCGGTATAATAAGTAATAACATCCATAGAAAGATAAACAAAATCATTAAAAGATAGGCGCCTAAGACCGTTCCATAATTTCTAAAGCCTTCAAAAATTTGTTCTAACCGTGCATTTTCTCCTCTAGACAAACTCAAAGAAAACATACTAATTCCAACCGCCATGGGTCCAGCAATAAAAAGTCCTAGAACTCCCCCAATAGTAGGAATTACTTGAAGTGATGCAACGATTATTATGTATACCAAAAAAGTACCAATAGCAAGTCCCCAGTTTCCTGAAAGCGACGCTCTAGCTTCAGCCATTAATTCTTTATTTTCTTTCATCATTTTGTTTTTTTAGAGTTAATTATTTTATTGCGATTTTCATTGTGTGCCAGCCAAGATAGTAAATAAATTTCAAGATAATAAAACAATAGATTTTTTGAAACTCTGTGTTTCAGAAAGATGAAATTTATTTTTATAGCGTAAATTTCATAACCAACCCCAGAAGCTACCGTAGGTCTAGTTCATTATTCAAAATGAGTTGTTCTAATTTTTTATAAGGTGATGTAATCAATTAAATTTTAATTGAAACGCTTAATTAAATGATATGAGAATTCTATAATTTCTTTATAATTCTCTTTGCTTATTTTTTCATCAATCCCATGAAAACGAGTCATTGTTTCTGGACTTAATCTAATAGGATAAAACCGGTATACATCATCTGAAATATCATAAAAATAACGAGCGTCAGTTCCACCTCCAACCAAACCAGGAACTACTATACTGTTAGGAAACATACTTCTTATTGTTTTTTCTAATACCTTATAGGCTTCAGAGTCAATTTTTGAAACCGGCGAAGGATTGGTTAAAAAACCAACAGGGGCAACCTTTATTTTATTAGAAATGGTATTTTCAATATGTTTTTGAACAGATTCGATGGTTTCTCCAGGTAGAATTCTAAAATTGATAGTAGCTTCTGCTACAGTAGGGATTACATTGTTTTTTACACCACCATCAATAATAGTTGGTGCTGTAGTTGTATGGGCATTTAACGCTTCAAGAATTGGTTTTTTAAAAAGCCAAGGATTTGCAAAAGCTACTTTTTGAAAAAAAGGTAATTCTGCTCCCATATACTCAAATTGGTAATTAACGGGAGCTACCATTTTGTATGGTAATTGATTATTTTCAAGGTCTACGATAGCTTGAGCCAACATACCAATGGTGTTCTCTCTTGGTGGTTGTGAACTATGACCTCCTTTTGTCTCTACAGTCAGTTTAAATGAAGAGAATCCTTTTTCTGCTAAATTCACCATAGCAACAGGGTTGCTCACTCCAGAAACCATGTCTTCTGCTAAAAACCCACCTTCGTCAAGCGTCATTGCTGCTTGAACTCCTTTAGACTTTAAATATGCCGCTATTTTAGCAGCGCCATTTGCTCCACCAACCTCTTCATCATGACCAAAAGCAAGATAAATTGTTCGAGTTGGTATAAAAGACTCCTCTAGAAGTTTTTCAACTGCCTCTAACAGTCCAATTAGGGTGCCTTTATCATCAATTGTACCTCTACCAATAACAGATGTTTCAGACACCTTACCTTCAAATGGGCCGGCCTCCCAATCATTTAATGTTGGTTTATCTACAGGAACAACATCTTGATGTGACATCAATATTATTGGTTTTTTTGACCGATTTGTTCCTTCCCAGGTATATAGAAGACTATAGTTGTTAATTTTTTTAAGCGAAAGTTTCGCATGGGTTAATGGAAAAGTTTCTTTAAGAAAACGATGAAAACCAAAAAAAGCAGTTGAATCAGGGATTGCATTTTCACTTAAAGAAATTGTTGGATATTGAATCCCTTTTGAAAGATTTTGAAATATATCATTAGGTAGTGATACTTTTTCTAAACTTTCTGATGTTACTTGTTTAGTGCTTAGCGTGAGGGTATTAAAAAGTAAAACAACTATAATAATGACAGCTGCTGTGACGATTAAACGAATTATTTTTTTCATACTGTTAATTTTTTAAACTAAGAGATTCATTTTATTTTGTGAATTCTTTATAATCTTTTGACGGATCATAATCATTGTTTGTTTTTATTGAATACAATTCGCTTTTTGGATTTTTAGAGGATATTAATGGGAAAAAAAGTTGAACGTACCAAGGCTCTTTTAGTTGGTTCCAAGCGCCAAATTTAGAGGGGTATTTTCGAGTAATTTTAGCCGTTCCAAAAATAACATCCCAAATAAAGAGAAGGTTGCCATAATTTCCATTAGGGTTTGAAACACCATCTTCTGATGTTAAACCATGATGAGCAAAATGCGTACTTGGAGTAGAAATTGTTCGCTCAATAACCCACGCTAACGGACTCAATATCTTATAGCGATAAAGAAATCTATCCCATTTAGTTTCGCTATGAGCTAATAGTATAACAATTAATTTTATAGGCAGATAAAATAAGTATACATAACCCATTCCTAAGTAGATTAAAACAGCTGAAAACCAAATTCCCGGCATAAATGCATAGTATAATACTGCGTTTCTATAGGTAACAAGTACTCCCATTTCCTCTACCACATGATGAGGCCTATGAAGCTTCCACATTTTTTTGTTTATATGCGATAGTCTATGCCACCAATACTGAGTTAGATCATCTAGAATAAGAAAGGCAACAAGGTGCCACCAAAATGACGAGTTAATATAGAAATCTTCTAGTTCAGGGAAACTTGCTCCCATAAACCATAGAACAAAAAGAAAGATTCCTGGTTGAATGAATGTTGGTAAAGTGAGAAGACTTAGAAGCTCTATAGAAAAGTCATTTCTTGACCTTTTATCTTTAAAATACAGTCCACCAATAGATTCGATAATACCCAATAAAAATAACACTGTTACAGGGATTAGTTTACTTAAAGCCTCATTTTCCATTGGTGTGATAATTATTTTATCTAGTCCAGATCATTTCAAAAACATCTAATGTAGCAAATTAATCACAGTTTCTAATGATTAGCTTTCTGTGAGTTTAATTCCGTCAGAAATTAGAGAATCTAGCTCAGGATGTAAAGAGATAAGCTCACCAAAATAGGTTTTAATCAACTGATTTAGTTTTGCATCATTAGATAGTTCAATAATTTCAATAAAAAGAAGCCATTCTTTAGGGTATAGAGTAGACACTTCCAGGAATAAGTTTTTCAATAATTCACTATCATTTTTCTTTTCTTTTCTATAATTTCGAACCACTCCATAATATTTTTCTAGTTTTATTATAGCCTTATTTTTCGCAGGTTTAATTGTTAAGGTTGAAGATTCAGCATACAAATTTGGAAATGAATTGCTATCGGCAGCACCAGCAAAAGCAGAAACAATATCCTTTCCTACAATCATATCATAAATTCCGTGTTCAGGTAAAAATAAATATTCATTTTTGTAGGTAATGGTACAGTCTTTCAATCGTATTAAAATTAGTTTTCCCTGTGCATTTCTGATACCGGTAATATTTAACCCCTCCACTTTAATTCCACTTTCAAATTCAAATGAAAGCCATTTACCATCATAAAAATGATAGGTTTTTAAATCACTTGGCCCCATATCTTCAATGGCAAGATTAATATTTTTTAACTTTCCCAAAGGGGAGCTAAAGCCATTTTTATGATAGTTTATTCCATGACCAATTAATTCTTTCTCTCTGAATGCTAGAGCGGAAGGACCTTTGGTTTGAAAGAAAACAACATTATTGTTGTTATCCAATATTACCCTAGAAAATTTACCTGACACTTGCAGTCCGGTTGTTAATTCTATACTCCCTACCATTTGAGACTCTATAAGCTTTTGAATTCCTTCGCTTCCTCCTCGTCGTAAACTTAAGGTATCTGCAAATTCCTCTAGAACTTGCATTAAATGAGGAAAACTTGGAGTAACATATAATTGTGGTTGTGGTTTTGTAACATCAAACGGTTGTTGGGCAGCAGCCATTGTATAGGGTATTTTCTTCACATCACTTTTTAAACAAGAAATACTTTCTCCAATTGAAGACAATAGCCCTGCGCCGTATATTTTTGGATTAATAAGATCTCCAATTAATCCATATTCAACAGTCCACCATTGTAGGTTTCTCATTTGCGCCATCTCTGAGAGTTCTACTTTCTTACTTTGTAACTCATGAATCTCCATTTCTACAGCATGAATTTCTTTCTCACTAACACCCTCAGCTTCTTTCAGGATAGATAATTTCCTAACAGCTTCGTATAAGTCCATATCATGTTTAGAGAGAATTGCTTTTGATCCAATATCTCCTAATCTTCTTAAATATTCTGCATAATCGGGATTTGCAATTATGGGCGCATGGCCAGCAGACTCATGGATTATATCTGGCGCAGGGGTGTACTCAATATTTTCAAGTTGCCTTATGTCTGAAGCAATAACTAGCACTTTATAGGCCTGAAATTCCATGAATGCATTAGGAGGTATAAATCCATCTACAGCCACTGCTGCCCAACCAATTTCTTTTAGAATTCTATTCATCCCATACATGTTTGGTATTTCTTGGATACTAACACCTGTTTTTTCTAACCCAGTTAAATAAGATGAGTGAGCTACCTCCGTCAGGTAATTTAATAAGCGCCTCATTACATATCTCCACACAGCTTGGTTTACAGGAGAATAATCTTGGTAGTTTTGGGGTTTGATAAACTGTTTAAGGTGTCTAGGCAGTCTATCAATTAATTCATTACTTCTATAGTCTTGTTTATTTGACATTCGAGTTTTTCTGTTTATATTTTGTTTAAGTACGTAATGATATCTTTTTTGTAGGTTCTACTGATGGGAATCTGAGAGCCCTCAACTGAAATAAATTCACTATTGTAGCTACTTACTTTCTGTGAATTTACAATAAATGATCTATGTATCCTTTTAAAATAAGGAGGCAGTCGACTAATTATTTTACTAATTTTTTCTTTTGTAACTATTTCATCATCTAAGGTTACCACTTTAATATAATCTGAAAGGCTTTCAATGTATAGAATATTCGATAGAAAGATAGAATGATTTACTCTATTGTATCGAATAACTATCTTTTCAGCGAACTCTTTTGTGGTATTTTTTTTTGTATTCTTTAAAGATTTTATAATGGTTTCTTTCTCACTAAGCTTTTGAATAATTTCAATGATTACCTTAACCAAAACTAGTACGTACATTGTTAAGCTTAGATTACCAATGTTTAGAGAAACTAAAGATGATTTCCCAAATTGAAAAGAAGTAAATACAATGAGGGCAATAAAAATGACAAGATATTGTAGATAGAGAGAAATGATTATAGTATAAATAGAATATAAAATAAATATGCCATTTTTCCCCCTTAATAGAAATTCTGGAATTAATTTTTTATTTACATAAAAAGATGTTCCAATTACAACAGGTAAAAGGCAAGTAATAAAGTAAAATACTATACCAAAAGAATGGCCCTTACTAACAAAAACCCCCAATAATAATAGTCCGGAAAACCCCCAATACCAACCAGTCTTTAAAAATCTAATAATTTTCAGAATCATCTATCAAAACTAAGCAATTTTGGTAGTTTTTAAGAAAATTATCGATAGATTACCTCTTTCGAGACGGATTCTACCTTGATTGTGAGCAGCTTTTCAGTTTATCTTTGAGACGTTAATTTATTTATGAACCTGGAGATGAATACATCTCTTTAAAAATTAGAATTATGTTTGATATATTTTCACAAGGAGGTCCCTTATTTATGGGAATCCTTTCTCTTATTTTGCTTTCTCTTATGGCTGTTTTTGCGGTATCTATTAGTAAGAAAAAAGATGAAAAACAGCTTTTACAATCTATTCAATGGTTAAAATCATTAGGAACTTTGGGTTTGGTTGTTGGAGTTCTAGGTCAGTTAATAGGACTGTTTAGTGCCTTTTCAGTAATTGAAACTACTAAAGGAGTTTCTCCAACAATGTTGGTAAGCGGGCTTAAAATTTCCCTGATTACTACCCTTTATGGTCTAATAATTTACATTACTTATATCCTATTCTCAATGATTTTGAAGCGAGTTAAGTAATGTTGTTTGTATGAAACCTAGCATTCTTATCAACTTCTGAGAATCTACGAGTATTTTCAGAAGTTGGTGAGAACAATAAATTTCTTGTTACCATTGTGATTTGGTAGCGTTTTTTTTAATTCTATTTATTCATTTTTTTCTAGAGATAGAATAATAAATGAAAATAGAATTTCTATTATTCCGCCAGTGAGTCCAATTACATGAAATGGGGTATTAAAAAGAAATCCGCCAACTCCTGACAAAATTAATACTGTCCCAAAAACCCAGTATACGCGCATTCCATAAATTGAAGAAAAGATGAAGTATCGTCCACCAATAATTAAGATCATGATTGAAAAAAACCAATTAGGACGAATCTGTAGTGATAAAAAGGCGATAAATAGTCCAATAAATAATAAAAAGGTACTTTCCAAAGCAAGATGTGACAATGGGTTCCCTTTTTTATGTTTCCCAGAGCGTTTTAAAGCCCTAGAAATTAAAATTCCTAGAGGATGAATTAGCATTCCTCCAAAAAAGAAAACCAATACACTATTTTGTTTTGTACTAAGTAATGCAATAATTCCAGCTGTTAGCCATACAACTCCGGATGCAAAAGCCCCTGGGGCACCACCAAAATAGGAATTACGCATGTCTTTTTGTGCTTCTATAAATTTCATTTAGAATTCATGATTTAATGTATTGGAATTATTTCCGGTAATATAGAACAGTTCGTTAATGGTAAAGCCCATATGCCAACTACAGAAACCCAACCAACGATCTCAAGGACCTTTTCAGTTTGTTTTAATTGTAATTTTATTCTTGGTCTTTTATTCATATTGATATGGCTCTTTATTATATATCATTCCCTTAATATTTTCCAAAACTCTTTTCATATACGTTTTCCAGAAAGTTTTGCCAAAAATCCAACAAAATGGGAAAAGTAAAAGATTGTTAGAATGTAAACAGTACGTGTAGTTAATTCGAATTTTTTCATTCGCTAATTTTTCCGTTTCCCATCTTCCAACAAACTTGTAAAAACTTAGCATCCAAGATTGAAAATTATCTACCTGAATTATCCAATATTGATTTTCTTTTCTTTCAATTAGATTGTCAACAGAAGCAAAACCTCCTTTTTGGGTTATCGATTTCGCGACATATACTTTTTTACAAGAGCCAGCTTTTCCCCAATCCTTGTCGTCTGTTGTATGTGTAACTTTCGGCATAATTCCGAATCCAGTATGAATTTTAGAAACATCGCAAAGCATAGGTGTTTTAAATGCTCTTTCGAGGGAACATTCGTAAATAGTTGAAACATTAACTTTTGTAATCATTTTTTGGTATTCGTTTTACCTGACTGGCAAAGTACTTGTATGTGTTTTGTTGTGTGTTTTAAGCGCTTCTATTTTCTAATTGGTCTTCATTATTTTTTTTACAATTATTTTGTCTTTCGCATACACGTTTAATATGTATGTGGCTTCACTTAGATGCTCTATGTTAAATTGTGTTTCTAATTTATTTATATTGTTTTGCTGAATTATTTTTCTTCCTCTTAGGTCATATAATTCAATTTTTAATATATCTCTAGAAGACTTAATAAACATCTCGCTAGAAGATGGGTTTGGAAAAACACGTACTATTTTATCACTCCCATTAAAATCTTCAATAGCTAAGCTATTGTTTATTGTTATTAAATAATCCTCTACTTCACCAAAAGCATTCCCACATGGGTCTATAATATTATCATAAACATTACTAACACGTATTCTTAAATTTTGTCCAATAACTGCATCATTAGGAACTGTAAAGGATCCGATTGATGTGTTGTTTGTGTAATTAGACATGCTAATTAGTTCTAAATCATCAAAAATTCCATTTCTATTAAAATCAATCCAAGCCGCAGCTTTATCTTGTTCAAATGCAAAATCTAGTCTTACAGATAATTGATACGTTTCCCCTGAGACTAATTGAATAGGATCTAAATCATCATATAGTGTATAATAATCTTGAGATGAATTATTTACAAAATCCCCAAGGCTTACTTGATTTATGAAATCAGATCCGGTTCCGTCCAATCCTTGAGAATTACAATACGAAAGCTCACGAACTTCAAACATAAATTTATAAGTACTTGAAGTGTCATTATCAGAGCCCGTAGCTAAAACTTTAAAATATACTTTATCACCTACATTTAATGTATTTGGCAGAGGTTCATCAGAAGTCCACACATTATCAGTAATATTGGACATGTTTGTAGAATTATCAAATAATTGGTTGTTTATAGAAAAAAGTACTTTTACGTCAGTTAAAGTCCCATTATAATTAATTATAGAAGTTACAAACTGATTATTTCCCTCTAGTGGAGAATTTAGTGAAGCAGGATCTGTAATTGATGTGCTCTCTATTGAAGGATAGATATCTCTACGAAACAAATCGTATTCCCAAAGACCTCGTCCCCAAGTTGCCGCTTTAATAGTATTTGCACCATAATTAATTTCTAATTCTTCAACTGCAACGTTAGGTAAATTAGTATTGTATAGTATCCACCTATCTCCGTTTAAAGGCATGTAGTAAACCCCCACCTCTGTTCCTATATAAATATAAGGATTACTTGTGTGATCTATAACCACTGTATGTATGGGGATATCTCCAATATTGAAGGTGATGTTGGTCCATGAGGATCCTCCATTTATAGATCTGTAAACTTTTTGATCATTATTTTGATAGCTAGCATTAACAACAACAATATCATTATCATCGTTTGGATTAATAGCTATATCTTGAATCTCGTGATTAGGTAAATTGTTCTTAATATTAGTGAAATTAGCACCTCCATCCACTGACTTTTCTATTTCACTAGCTCTTGACACAACCATAATATTAGAATTATTTTGTGCGATTTCAGCATTTCTTATCTGCCACCAGTAATTACCAGGGTTTGAATTTAAAAATGAAGGGGTTCCCACGTAAGAGTAATTAAGACCAAAATCAGTACTAACATAAACACCATTTCTAAAATCATAAATTTTAAACTGATCATTAGGGTCATACGCTAATGGAGCTTCCCACCAACCATCTGTTCCATTTGAAGTTACAATAGTATTAGACATTCCTGAATCGAGCGTTCTAATTCTTCCACCAAACTGATAACTTCCAATCATATATTCAGGATTAAGAGGTAAAACGATACCTTCCATACCGTCTGCTCCATATGCTTCAACCCATTCTGTAGAATTTTTTATTGTTGTGCCATTATCTTGAGAACCACTAATTGCAACATTATTGTTAGATTGACTAATTCCTAACTTGTAATTTTCTCTTATGGGTGGAGCATTGGTTTGCATTAAATTTTGCCAAGTGATACCACCATCCTCACTTTTTGCTAAACACCCATCTGTAGCAACATAAAAATCACCATTTATAGATTTTGCAGTTCTTAAATCTGCATGAACATAAGCTGAACTATTAAAGTAATTTTCCTCCAAAGAACCATTTCCATGTATTGAACTCGCTAAATACCAATCTGTTCTTTTTGTAAAACTTACACCTCCATTGGTAGAGTTTGCACCATCAACACCTCCAATCAATAAATTTTGATTGTTTTGGCTGTTTACCGCAAAAGCATCAGTACCTATGTAATTAATATTGTTAAACGTGTCTGAAATAAAACTAAAATCTAATCCAGAGTTGGTAGATATATAAATACCCGATTGTGAGGCAAAATAAATAGTGTTTGGCGCGTTATTTGAAACAGCTACTGTTGCTGAAGCATTATCATTTTGACTAATAGTAGTTGTAGAATAATCATTGGTTAAAAGATTATTGATGTAAACTTCATTTTTCTGAGAATTATTATAAGCATAAACAATATCATTATTGGTTGGGTGAAATTCTACTTGCACTATATCGCCTGTAGAAATTATTTTTATCCAAGAACTAAAATTATTGGTAGTTTTATATAAACCATCAGAGGTGCCTACTAATAATAGATCTACAATTGATGGATGGCATCTTACAGTATAAATTCTAAAATTTGAACCCATACCCCCAAGACCCAGATTTGTTGGATTAAAACCTGTTTCAGTAAAAGAATCACCTCCGTTTAAAGATTCGTAAATTCCATAAGAATAATTATTATTAGCATTTTGAAGCGCTACATACACGTGATTATAATCTGACGGATCTACAGTTATTGAATTAACTCCAGAAGCGGGGAGAGTCTCAGTACTTGATGATTGCCAAGTTGCCCCCTCATTTTCTGTTTTCCACAGACCACCACTTCTAGAACAACTGTAAATTTGTTCATTATTATTTGGATTTACGTAAAAGTCTTCTACCCTACCCATTCCTGCGGCATAATGCCCCGTTATATTATTTATTGCTAATGGTCCAATTTCTCTCCAACCGCCAGTTATTGATGAGCTATTTAATTGTTCTACTCTATTAGACATATTTTTCTTGTATGCCTTTATAGCAAACTCTGGGTCTACAGATAACCTATCTCCAGATGGGTAATACTTGTGTTCATTAGCTACAGCCCACCGCATAAATTGTTTATATCCAGTCCCTTTTTTGGTAACATCTATTGTCTTAAAGTAACTTTCTGCTTCTTTTATTACATCATAAAAATTAATAGAATTATCATTTATCATCTCTTTATATTTTTGACTGTATGCAATATGTTGATATAAGAAAATGAATGTAAAAAGTAAAACTATTTTAAATAGTTGTTTCAATTTCATAAAATTTGTTGTTGGATTCTAAAAAATGTGGTTTATCATAACGTTTTTTGTGTTTGATTTCGTTGTGTATTTCAGCAACTAAATTAGCAAATACAAACCGAATATAAAACATGCAAGAATTTCCGTAAGTAGGCTTAAACTAGCAATAAATTAGAATCGTATTTGGTAGTGTTTATTTTACTAAATGTAAAGTTTATTTGTCATTTAGTATTATTTAATTTACATTTGCTCAAAAAATACATGTGTATAATATGAAGTTAAATTTTTTATTTCCAAGTAAGTTTAAAAGAATTGGGTGGTTTACTCTAATTCCATCTGCAATTATTGGTCTGTTAATACTTATTTATGAATACGAGCCAAGTTTTTTAGATTTTAATGTCCCTGCAATTTTTGTTGATGAATTGTTTTCTGTCAATAGGAAAACTTTCAGAATGGTTGCTAATAATATTCTAAATGAAATTCTAGGTGTTTTGATTATTATCAGTACATTTTTAGTTGCTTTTTCAAAAGAAAAGTCAGAAGATGAATACATATCTAAAATTAGATTTGAATCTTTGGCTTGGGCAGTTTATTTTAATTATGCTATTCTTATATTAACACTTTTATTTATTTATGATTTCGCTTTTTTATGGGTTATGGTGTTCAATATGTTTACGGTCTTACTATTTTTTATAGTTAGATTTAATTGGCAAATCTCTAAATTAAAAAAATCAGCTTCTTATGAAGAATAGCATCAAGGTAGAAAGAGCAAAAAAGAATATTACCCAAGCTGAATTAGCTAAATTGGCAAAAGTTAGCAGACAAACAATTAATGCAATGGAATTAGGGAAATATGTTCCGTCAACAGTTTTAGCTTTGAGATTAGCTCAAATTTTTGAAGTTGAAATAAGCGGAATTTTTACTTTAGAAGATTCCGATTGGGTATAGGTCATATTGCTGCAAACGTTCTGTGAATGGTGCGTACCCCAAAGGATGTGCACTATAAACCGTGTTAGCTGTTGTCGTTTTTCAGATTCCTGATTTCTTAAATAATTGGTCTTTACTGTTTGTAATTTGAATCATGGTTATCGGTTATTTGTTTTGCGATTTCGTGTAAATCTGTATTGAATCCTGTTTCATAAGTATTGGTATTTAGATCAACATGATAGATACTATTTAACCATATAAGACCACCTGTAACGCGAACTATATCACCTTGATGTCCTTTTGGATCTGTAAAAATAGATGTTTCGCGCGCCCCAAACATATCAATATCATCAAGCAATAAGCCATCAATATTCATTTGTGCTAATTCAAAGGTTGCCAACCCAGTTGGGATGGTGAATATATTGGTAGAAGGAAATTCGATACGCAATTCGTCTACAATTTCGTTATGTATGATCTCATTTATGTAATAATCATAGAACTCCTGTATTGAGTTGAATCCATTTTCGATTGCAAATGTATTCCAATTTGGTCGAGTACCATTAGGATCTCCGTTGGGAAAGTCAAAAGGTGATAATGATATAAAAATAGTTACGTCTGGATTGTTTTGTAATGCATAGTCTATCCAAGCGCGATGACCTTCAATTCGATTGATTGAATCGTGCCCAAAAGTCATCCCAAAGTATTTAATATTACCCGCATCAAGTACAGACTTTATCTGTTGATGTTCGGTACTAGTTGAATCATTCCAAAAATTGATAGGTCTTCCATTTTCGCCCCCACGAAAGACAGTCGTACTAGTGTGATTTTCAAAACCAGCATCAACTGCCATTATATCAAGTTTTTCTGCATAAGGTCTAAAAAAGCTATTCCCTATAAGAAGCATATTATACCCTTCTGTTTCAATTGGTTCAGATTCCTCTAATGGATTGTCGTCTTTGCTGCATGCAAGAAATACTAACATCAATGCAATTATCCATAAATTATTTCTGGTCATAATTTGTGATTTTTGATATTAGACCCAAATTTTCTTATTTGGTTTAATTACAGCTAACGTCTTGTGTATGGTTAGTTGCGTGTTTAAGCAACTAATTTAGTAAACAAAAACGAACGCGATAAAATTGCGAAGGAATTTTCTAAATAAATACTTGCCAGAGCAATTAAATATACACGTTGTTGTACCTAGTTATTATTCTTTATAATCAGAGTCAGATTACTGTCACATTTCTGTCAGAGTGAAGTCTTATTGATTGCAAAATAAAGAAAGGTTAATACTTATCTTTGCCTAATAAATTATAATATTCTATAGTATAATGAATCCAAAAACAATTAATTTAAGAGATATTAAAAAATTGAGATTAGAGCGTCATTGGTCTCAAGATCAATTAGCAGAAATGAGCGGATTAAGTATAAGGACAATTCAAAGAATTGAAAATGGAGAAAATGCAGGTTTAGAATCTTTGAAATCTTTGGCAGCAGTTTTCGAAATTAATATTGCAGATTCAGATAAGAAAGAAGAAATAGAACAGATTAGAAAAGAAGAAGAGTACTTTCAAAATCTGAAAGGGTTTTATAAAGTTTTAGCGATTGCTTTATTGAGTTTATTAGTTCCGTTTATTCTTGCCGTATACGATTCATCTCTTTGGAGTGTTTTTTTATGGATATTAGTTTCTTGGGGAGTTTTACTTGGAATTTATTCTCTTAATATTTTTGATTTCTTTGGAGAAGAATGGAAACGAAAAATGGTTAACAAGAAATTTAAAAAGAAGTAACGGATTTTAATTAGGCACAACGTGTTTGTGTATGATTTCGTTGCGTGTTTAAGCATTAAAGTTAGCAAATAAATCACAGATTGAAAGTCCGCGAGGACTTTCGTAAGTAGGCTATAACTAGCAATGAATTATACACATCGTTGTAGCACGTTTTAATCAGATATTGTTATGATTTCAAATTTCCAACCCTTATCTGTTTTATGATTCTTATTAAAGTTTGGTGATTTTATTCCGGTATAAATCATTCCAGCAGCTGGAATAGTCAGCCAAAAAGCTGCTGAATCAGCTAAAACACCAATTAAAACTCCAAATCCAGCTGTTATAGCTCCTCCGTATATAAGAAATCCAGAGGTGAGGATGGATGTTAAAAGTGGATTACGTTTTAATTCTTCAATATCAGTTAAATTAATTCGAACATCATCAATTATAATGTTGCTATTATTTTCAACTTTAAATTGACCTTTAATCTTTCTTCCATCAGAAGTTTTTAATTTTATTTTCCTATTTTCCTTGATAATTTTTTCTTTATTGGTATTTAAGTTTGTGATTTTTAAAGCATTATTTTGTGATATAGCCACGTTGATAAAGAATAATCCAATAATGAGTAATAATAATTTTTTCATAAAAAGATGTTTTTTAATGCGTGAGTTTTTTAAGAATAAACCAATTTTTTTCTCCGTACTATTGGCGTTTAATAATCTTATTTTGTGAAATTAGTTCACCCTTGTTTTTTATATGGTAATAGTATATGCCATTACTGAGATAGCTTAAATTAATTTCTAAATTGCTTGATTCTAATTCAAAAGATCCTACAGACTGCCCTAAAGAATTATAAATAATAAATTCTAAAGATTCAGTTTCTGACGAATCTAATGTAATAGTTATACGGCCATTTGTAGGGTTTGGATACACTAAAATATGTTGTTGCAAACGTGCAACATCTTTTGTTGAGAGTGTTTCTGAACTTGCAATCCAGTTACTCGCCAAACTATTGTCCGAATTTAAATCAACCAGTTGCAAATACGGCCCATCTCCGTCTGCACTTTCAGGCCAAGGATCACTGTCTGTATACCAAACTTCATCTATAGTATTTCCGTAAGCATCAGATAAAATAATTTTATATGAGCTATTGCTCAAATCTCTAGTAAATTCACCAAAAGGTGCAAAACCATAGAAATCTTCAAATGCAGCAGCATCACCACTTAGATAAATCTTTTCATTTGCTGCCACAGTAGCATTAGATAGAAATTGATATGAAATTCCTAACTCTCTAATGTAGTATCCTGTTAAATCTCTTGTTCGGTTGCTATTGTTTGTTAGTTCAATAAACTCTAGTTCTTTACTAGAATAGCCTCCTTCCTCTAAGGGCTTGTAGTGTATTTTACTAATCACTAAATCTGGAACAAATACATCAGAACAGTCGTTTGGAGAGCCAATATTAGAGTTCATCCAATTAATACGGTTTAAAATCCAATCTTTCATGGCAATGATATTTTCTTCTTGATCTGCTACCGTTGGCCAGCCTTCTTGTGGAGGCCATCTT
>Ga0206682_10002681_pt1 | contig 15915 bp, 32 predicted proteins | sample M240m12015metaG_FD_155444 | JGI IMG/M metagenome (GOLD analysis project Ga0206682, IMG submission 155444) | Ammonia-oxidizing marine archaeal communities from Monterey Bay, California, United States - M2 40m 12015 | ecosystem: Environmental > Aquatic > Marine > Intertidal zone | place: USA... | reverse complement strand
GAACTAAGTCTGCACTGAAGCCTTGTACTGGATAATTAAGTATCTGAGTGGCATTCGATACTCTGTCTGCTTTGGTTCTAGTGACATTCGGCCAGAAATACTGACGGCCACTAGGTGTGGTTACTGTGCCATCTTTTAAGGTGCCATTCATTAGTGACTGATGCCAGCCGTATATACCCTCATAAATCTCATAGAAGCGGCTGAAGTATGCCTTTATATGCTCTGGTTGACCGGCTCCAGTGCCTCCAAATAGTGGTTGAAAGCTGGCCCACTTATGACCCTGCCGCTCATCCTTGCTGACTTCGTTAGGCGGCTTCTGTAGACATATACTTGCAGTCTGTCTGTGGATGTCCTTACCCTCTAGTACGTCTGCCAAGCCTTGACTGTCTCTCGACAACTCACACGCCGTTCTAAATTCAAGCGCGGAGTAGTCCGACTCTAAAAGTAGACCGTTTGGGAACCGACTGACAAAGCACTTACGAACAGGGAAACCTCTCTTAGGCTGGTTCTGTAAGTTCAACGACATACCGCCGCCACTCGACAGTCTGCCCGTAGAGGCAATGCACTGATTGAAGTTTGCATGGAGAAACCCGCTTGCGCGAGTACCTCTCTTAATACCAGCCACGAAGCTATCCAGATAAACAGAGACCGCACTTAGGCGAGACAGCTTAGTCAGGAACTCTACGGCTGTAGCATTATCCTTGCGCTCTGCCTGTTCAATCAGACGCTGTATAGTAACCTTGTCAGACTTAAACCCGCCGATACTGGCATCGTAGGCTGTACTAGGAGCCATCTTCAGGCCAGCAACTACACCCGTCGAGGTGTATATCGCTCCTACGCCATTACATACAGCACACCGAGACCTATTCTTATAGGGATCACCCTGCACACGATACTTCTTACCTAACTTAGTCTTAGTTTTGACCTTGTACTTCTGGATAGTACCGGAGCCGCCACAGTCAGGACACTGCGAGGCTGACTGCTTCATAACAACTCTGGTTGTGGTCCGTACTGCGTCCACAAACTTATTAGGATACTTGATGAACTCGAAAGGTGGCCTGAGTGACTTACCGGCTTCGTTGGTTCCGATGTTAAACGTCTGCTTGTGTATGGCCTTGTCGATGACTTCCCGCGAGTAGATCACTCTGGTCATATCATCGCCAGAATTTAGGTTAATGGGAGTGTCACCCATCACCTGTTCAACAATACGCTTCAGGTCTATCTCTAGAGCGGCCTTCTCTTCGGTAAACTGCACCTCAACTTCTGCCAGAGCATCCCTATCGATCTTGACCCCGTTCATCTCTATCTCGCAGAGAAATAAAAGCATCTCATTCATAAAGGGAATGACCTTCTTCAGGCTGAGATTATGCTCACGGGCTAGGATGTCTTGCTGGGCAATATACAATTCACCACAGGCCTTAACGTCAGCCTCTGCATATTCATTGACAATATCTAAAGGCATCTCTGAGAAGTCGATACCTTCCCTGAACATATCATCAATCAATTCGGACTTTTTAAGGCTCTTAACTTGCCGTCTGATTGCACTCTCTTTTAGAGACAGTGGTCTACGCTGACCTTTGGCAAGCAAGTACTCAACTATCATAGTGTCATACACCAGCGGCGGTAATTCAAAGCCCATCTCTAGCAGCCACTCAGCATCGAACTTCGTATTGTGGCAGATCATGCCCTCTGCTTCAGCGAGGTGCTGCTTCAGGCGGTCTATCCCGTCAGGCGACTGTAGCTCCTTGTGATACCAAATGTCTTTGTGAACCTCATCCACAGTCTCCAGCCCCAGCCAACCGTAGTAAGCAGACACACACCGATTGTCAGGGTTCTTGGGGCTGTTATCTATGCGGCCATCTATTCTCTTAACCGTTGTCTCTAAGTCTAATACAAGCCATTTCACCACGGTGGCTCCCCATTCTCATCCAACTCTGGACGTTTAAATGAGAGGTCACGCACTACAGGCTGCGGCTCAGGCTCAGGGTTAATTACGCCAACTTCTTCCAGAAGCAGCGCAAGGTGCGGCGGCAGATCATCACACTTCATAGCGAGAGGTCTGTGAGTTCAGGTTACAGAGAACTGTACCGTGCCAGCCACTGATCTTATTCTTCATCACTGTGATCCATCGACTAGGGTCATCAGGATTATCAGGATCATTCATTCGGCCTATGCCTAGCATGACATCACTCTCAGCCGCCTTACCCAGCTTACTGCCTTCCATCATGGACATGGTGATACGGGTCTTGCCTTCAGCTTCAGCGGATGCTTGTGATAGCCCTAGTATAGCGCAGTCAAACTTCTTAGCGGCCTCACGTAGACGGTAGTAGAGTTCTCTCAGTCGTTCATGCCCAGAGTTAAATTGCTGAGTGAGTGCAATCTTGTCTGCCATATCGACGATAACCACATCGAACTTCTTCTTATTCAGATAAGCCTCAAGCATCTGGATATCCCAGCCTTGAGCATCGACAAAGGTCAGCCTCTCCTTTATACCAGCATACCGTGCAGCGGCTCCACGGCTGTCAAAAGCAATCTCATCCTTAGTCATACCAGTGTAGGCTTGCACCGCACGTAACTTGGTACGCTTACCAATCTCTTCGTTGGCTATGTAACCTACTCTAGCACCTTGAGCGCAGAAACCTGCCGGTGCAGCACACAGACTTATAGCAAACGCAGTCTTACCTACATTAGAGTAGGCAGCTATGACACCAAACTCTCCTCTACCAATTCCGTAGACCTCTCTAGAGAGTGTGTCGATGTTGAACTTGAAGCGGTTATCATTACTGACAACGGCCAGTAGTTCATCGATGTCATCAGTTACTTCGTTAGCGAAGTCATCAGGCATGTATCCCTCAGAGACACGGTCTAGAAGAGACTTTAGTAGGTCCATTGCAGAGGCATCACCCTCAGACATCTTTATGCCAAGGGTGGCTATGTCGAGGCCGATATGCTGACGCCATAGGTTTTCGATGACATCAACAGCCACTACATCATCGATCACTTCGGCACTGGATACTGAATTGATTAGGTCTTGAATATCGGCTGTCCAAGCACCTGTGCTAGTAGGATTGTTGGCCTTCCAGTAGCTGAATAATTCTAGTGGGGTAAGGTCTTTTTCAAATGTATCATGCATTGATACGATGGTTGTGTAGACTTCTTTAAGTGTATCATCAAAAAGTGAGGGTCTAAGCTTTGCCTTGTTTTCGCTATAGAACGAATTACTGAGGCAGCTTTTAAGTAATGATTGGTCCATTTAACTCTCTTAGCTGTTAACGTATTAATAAGATGTCATTGTAACACAGCCAATAGAATAAAAAAAGCCCCCACCGAAGTGAGGGCTAAATTTCTTTTTCGTTTAGTTTTAGTTAGTTAGCTCTGAACTTCATCTTATTCAGATCAACGGCTCCGGGTTCACCCCTACGCTCCCTAAGCTCAACTTGATAGTGTACTATGCGTGGATTGCCCTTGCAGTAATCTGCTATCAGTTTTTCCAATGCTACTTCTTCTGCGGCGGCTTCCTTGAAGCCCCCATCAATTGACATGTCAATAATCGCTATGCCTCTGGCTTTCATGTTACCATTCCCTTTTCTTTAACGTCTGTACTGGTATCGTAGACGAATACTTGATGTCGCAGCCGATTGCCTGCGCCTATGTTAAATTATGTTAAGCGGAATACTGGTGGAGCTAAGGCAACTATTGGACTGCACCAAACATCTATACCCGCCCAATCAGAAGTAGTTCTGAGAACTTTCTTACTAAGTATGCGGAGATATTTTCTGTAGTGAGCGCCGTAGTTCTTTCTAAGATACGAACCTGTCCAGTGATGTGTTACAAGACACATATGAGGTGACCTCATACATTCAAATTTTTCACAGTTCATTACTTAACACCTCTACAAGCTGGTTAACTGACAGGTTTTTTAAATCCTCAGAAGTAAACCTAATCAGTAAGCTTTTATCTATACTCCTAGCTGTTGTTATAGCCTTAGACGAAGCGTCTTTGTCAAGGACCAAATAACAAGCATCATATTTATTTAGCGACTTTTTTAAGCAATTACTTACGCGAGTACCTAGTAAAGCTATCCCTACAAAGCCGTTAATTCTACTAACAGAACAGGCTGATGGTGTATCCTCAACAAGAACGGCTGTTGATCCAACACCTACGTGTATGCCTTCATCCAACACACCGTAAGTCAGCCACTTAGGTCCATACTTCTTTAAGGATCTACCTACAGCGCCTGTGTCTGTACAGAATAGTACTCTGTCCTCTGCCGGTGCGTATCGGACATCTATGTATCCAGCTTCGTAAGCCTCTAGGCTGTTGTTCTGGTCTAGATAGTCGATTGCTGGCTGATGATTACGGGCTGGAGTAGTGATCGAAGGGATAGGCTTTGGCTCTCTAGTCTTTTGCTGTACAGCATCTGCTAGATAATTCTTAGCTGCCTGTAGACTTCTCTTGCCTTGATATATGCCTTTGCCATTACAGCTTGCTCTAAAGCAATACCACTTTAGCTGGCCGTCTACTTTAGAAATAGACAGCTTCTTCAAGCCACCACAGAAAGGACACTGGATTACTTTAGTGTCTCCTTCCCGTATGGGGATAGCCTTGATGACTTCTAGTTGTTCGAGGTAGGTCATTGGTCTCTCTTAGTCATTGGTTGGTAGTTGGTTTGGTATTCTGCCTCTCCAAAGAGACAGCGTCAGCTTATACAGTTATTCGCATCTGTCAACACTTAATTAGGCGCATTTAAAAACAATTAGTGTTAACAGGCATTTTGCAGATATCCCGAATTATCCAATGAAATCAATGGGTACGGTTAATCAATTGGTCGTAGGTTCGATCCCTACCGCCGGAGCCAAATTACTGATATTAAACAATAAAATGCCTCCGACATGGGTAAAGTGGCATGGCAGATTCCAGAGTTGCAGACTGCCACTTTTGCCATTGTGATCAGTATCCGTCCACTGATTCCAAACGAATGTAGAAGTCAGAGCCGTTGATATAACTCATTTCTTGTTCAGCCACCGACTTATGGATAGTCTTGTGGGCCAGTAGCTGGTGGGTACGTGAGCAGTAGTAGCATAGCTTAATCATCACCACCCCCTAAGCATGGCAGAAGAATCGTCTGCTTACAGTAGCGCGGGAACTCGTCATAAGTCATAGCAATCAGTATCGGTAGGCCCGCTATGAGGAATGCGACTACGGCAGACGCCTTGATTGCGCCGTTGATGTTACCTGTCTTCTTCATCTAGACCTCGCTTAACCAATGCTATGAAACCGGCTTGGAATATCTCCTGAAAGACTTCAGGGCTAAGTTCTATCTGTATAGTCGCTGACCCGTCTTCATGCTCTTCCAGTTCTATGATTTTGATTTCGTTATTCATGCCGCCTTCTCCTTGGCTCGCTGCCTCTCATCATCACTCATTGGCCGTATGTACGGGTAAGCCTCTCCCATCAGCGCAGCCCAGCTTACTGGGAACAGCCCTCGCATGATGTCGCTAATCTGATTGGCTACTACACGGCTCTCATACTGCGTGTCAGAGGCACACCGTAGGCTGCACATCTTGCTGATGGCTTTTAAGCTACCGCTCCAGATCCAAGACGATAGCATCGACTGCGGCAGAACCATGCGAGCCATCTCTGGAGCTACACCTACTTCCAGTAGAGTCCGGTAACTGATCATAGCGCCATCATAGGAATCCTCTATGATATCGTCGGAGATAGTGATGTGGCCCTCGCTACCCTGCTTAGAGTTGCCCTTGCGAGGACGGCCTCTCCATTCATTCGGCCAGAAGAACTCAGGCTCACTGTCCACGTACCGGCGGCTTATCTCATTCCACGGCATGTACTCGCTCTTCTTGAGTTGAGCCATAGCGAACAACGGCGCGGTACACCTGAAAGTGACGAAGGCATGGTTAAATGGTGAGTAGTGCTTATGATCAGCCAGATACCGAATGAGCTTCTTATCCTTATCATGTAGCTCAGGAACCATAGGGCCACCTTCTTTACCCGTATAACCTAGAGCCTCACTCTTAGCGTCATAACTCACTCTAGCCGCATCTACGACTGAGAGATCATCACCTGAGTGACGCACGTACTGAACAGTAATTTGTTCGTGATCCATTTATAGTAGTCCTCGTTTTATATTGGCATTGGTAGATTCAATCTCGCCCTCTACTGCATAGACAACCAGCATCTGAGGGTTCTTGTGGCCTGATAGAGCCATTAGCTCTCTGTCGGAGCAGCCAGACTGACTGGCATGGGTTATCCCCGTTCTTCGTAAGTCAGCTAACCAGATAGTAGAATACATCTGACTGCCATCTTTATTGAACTGACTGTGTAAAGGCACTTCAGGTAGCCCGTAGCCGTCAGCCAGCTTACGAAAGAACTTATTGCAGCGATCCTGCGTGTATGGACGCCCAGTATTTTCGTATGCGAAGATGTAATCGTCGGAGTTACGGTGCTGATGTAGATGTAACCTATCCTGAACGGCGTTGGTTACCTTGATAGACATCTGCTTGCCGGTCTTTTGCTGGATAAAGTTAGACACACCAGTACGACCGTCGATGTTGGACCACTTCATGGTGCGTACATCTACAGGTCTCTGGCAGAACTCATAGCACATGACGATCATAGTACCCATCGACGGGTAGCCCTGCTCATCACAGTACTTCACCATGCCCTTGATCTGATCGACGGTCCACATAACCTGCCTATCAGGAAGCTTGGGTATCCTGACTAAGGAGAACGGGTTAGCTTTAACTTTCCCCGCACGTAAACCCTCGTTCCAGACTAGCTTCAGCACCTTGAATGTGTGGTTGGCTTTGTGTGTAGATACGTCAGACTGTATGTGTAGCCACAATCTTTGTGCGTATTCGTAATCCACCTGTGACACAAACATCTTGCTAAACTGCTTACCGCTTATGTGTACACGTTGAACATGACTGAGATGACCGTCATAGGACCGCTTAGTAGAAGCGGCCTTGATGTTTGTGTACGCCATGCTGTCTTTATAATAGTCCACCAGCGCAGCGACAGAGCGGCTGTCTGCTCGTACCTCTACTTCTTCACCAGCTTTGTGTGCCTCGAACAGACGCTTGATCTCATAACCACGGGCATTGGCATCTCTAATACAGGTGTAGTTTTCACGAGGTTTAACATTCAGATTCGGAAAAGTCTCTAGCACTTCATCAGTAGGCCTGATGTCGTACACCCACCCACTACTTAACCTGCGCGGCCTGACGTAAGGAGCTTTAGCCATTGGACTTCTCCTTTATGTATTCTTGCCAAGGCAGAGTATAGTTGATGCCATGATACTGGCAGTAACCGATAGCAGCATACATAGTCTTTGCATCCGTACTGTCATCTATCTCTGCGTAGACACCGTCTTCCCGCATTTCTAACGTGAACCAGTAGTTCTCATCGTCGTGCCAGTGCAGTGCTGTAGCTTCATTGGTGGTGCTACAGTGCATTTGACCGATTACTTCAGTCAAACCGCCAATAGCCCATATGAATTTGCTGAATACTTCTTCTTTAGCCATTAGCCATCTCCTTCTGTAGCTTGAGTCCTTTGATAAGCATCTCTTCTGCGTCCTTCTTCTGGCCGTGCTGTAGGCGTTCTAAGGCCCAAGACACCCAGCTAGTTGCGATTGGGGATAGTTGATCAGGGTTTGGCTCTGGCTTGTGACCAAGCGCCTCAAAAGAACCCACTGCGTTATCATTCAGGAAGGCAAGCAGATTGGGCTTGTCTACCGGAACCTCTACTAGGCGCATGTCATTCTTAAAACGCTTGCGAGCATCAGCCTGAGTGCCTGACCACTGTCCTTGATTGTTTGTGTACAACTTCATGCCGCCTCTCCTATGCGTTCACGTACTGGCGTCGATAGTTGATGGTGTATGAGATACCCATTTCACCGGCATCACTGTCATGGACGTAGACAGCCTCTAGTGCGCTAGCCACGGCCTTAACCTTCTCCAGAACTACATCTTCAGTCAGTTCGGCTGCGTAGTCGAAGTTCATGGGGATGGCGGTCAGAACCTCTTGCCAGTGCTTATGCTTGATGCAGTCTTTATCCTTGGGATTAAGCTTCTCGTGCCGATGCTCATACACAAACACTACGGCATCGTTGTGATCCCAGACTTTAACCTTGTATGTCTTATCCCCAATCATGCCGCCTCTCCTGCAATCAGACCTAGCTCCAGTTGGTAGTTGGAAGGGTCAGAGGCTGGGCTGAAGGTTACAGTATCACCGGCCTTTGCAAACAGCTTTAAACTGCCGATAGATAGCAGCCTATCCCCGCGAGGTCTTAGATACAGACGTACCGGAGCAGGCCAATCATCGGCATGTGTCCATACACCAATGAAAACCAGCTTCCTACTTGGCAGGGTAGCTATGTAATCGTAGTCGTGCGGCAGATACTCTTTGGCGAATTCCACCACTGACTTGTTCGCATCGATAATGGACTTGTTCAGCATACGCTGAGTGATTTTAATACTAGCTTTCATCTAATTGGTCCTTGTTGGTTGGTTGAGTTAACAGTCTACAACAGCGCCTAACAGGCTGTCAATCAAATAAGTTAACAGTTCGATCAAGAAAATTACTTGCGCGACCAAATCATTATACACCCATAAAAATAAGGATACTCAGCCTTTTAAGCGGATAGAGTACTCATAAGGCCTTCTGGCGCTCCTGTCAGGGAGAGGAAAAAAAAATAAAAATCATTTTGCAAAATCGTTTGTTGATCAATTAGTCAGGTTATTAATTATCAATTTAACTGTTGCAATTGTTAACAGGTTTTTTGTATACTTCCGACAGGCGCTGGATTTGCGTCTATCAACCAACAAACGAAAAGGACCAATTAGATGACAATGATTGCAAATTATCCCAGCAAGAAAGCTTGCAAAGAAAGCGTAGGCAAGCCGCTCTCTTTTATTGAGACCAGTTTATTCGGTCCACAGTATAAAGGCGATGGTGAGATCACTGTAGCCAATCGCCCGCATATAACCGGACAAGGCCGCGAATGGTTTGGCATCATCACAATGGAAAACCACCTAATAAAGGCGGTCAGGTAATCAAATACTTCTTCGCCCTGTATGGGTTTTTATCGTGCTGGCTCGACGTTTTGAGCCTCATTTTAAACTGACAAACAGAAGGACCAATATGTCAAACGACTTACAAAAAATGCCAGAGGCCATATTTTTTATGGGTTTGGATCGAATGTTTAACTGGCTGGATGATCAGGCAGAAACCAACGAGCAAAATGAAAAGGACCAATCAAATGACTAAACGCACACGTAATGCCATCAAATTGAAATCAGCCAAATCCTATGCAAACGAAAAGCGCCTTGATCATGCGCTGCGCGGTTATCGGCTGGATCAATGCAATTATATCGTTGTCGAGCGTAATGACCGCATCGTGCCGATCTTCGAGGGCCGGTCAATGAAACAGTGGCAAATTGCAGAGGCGCAAGAGCGCCTGTTCATGGTTGCATAGTCGAAACAGGCCTACGGGCCTGTCGTTCTGGGGTGATGCTCAGGCCTGACGATGACAGTCAGCAACCAACGAAAAGGACCAAATAAATGACAGATGAAGTAATCCTCGAAAAGAATATTCCGCTTCCTGAAACCATTTTAGGCAAATGGGTAAACCTGACCAAGCCAATGGCCGTAGGTGACAGCCTCAAGGTTCCCAACGCAAATGTGAGCAGCATCATAAACGCGATGAAATCACACGGTTTCAAGGCCACTTGCCGCAAGATCGATGACGATAGCTCGCGCCTCTGGCGGGCTGCTTAATTAAAAAACCGGCGGCTCCATCTCTGGGGCTGCCAAGCCAACGAACAAACCAACCAATCAATGAAAGAGAGAAATATGTTAGATTTTCAAAACTTCAGCCAAGACCTCGAACTGCCAACCGCTTTAGACTTCGATCCGGTGTTTGAAGCGAGCCGACAGGACCGGCACAAATTCGTGATCGATGGAAACACCGGCAAGGTGCTGGGTCACGTAGGCGACACGTTTTCATGCGCCAGCCACCGATCATTTTTTGAGGGCGTCTGGCAACAGGTGACCGAGAACATGGACCCGTCCGACACTGAGGGCGCGCAGCTAAGATTTCAGTCTGGGCGCAATGGTGCATTCGGGATGATGGACGTCCAGTTCCCATCTATCGCAACACAGATCGAAACCGACGAACACCAGACAACCATCAAGCAGCGTATCATTGCCTTGCACTCGATCGATGGTGGCTCTGGCTCGAACACAACGCTATTCGGCGCGATAGATGCGTTTTGCCTCAATGGCATGGTCTCAGGCGAACACTCGAAGGTGCGCCGTAGGAATAGCAGCCAGTTTTCAATGGAAGGTTTCATTAAGCAGCTTAGGACAGCGAAGAATGATTTTTATGCCGACAGCGCACGGCTGAAAGTATTTGCCCAAACCAGCCTGACTGATGGCACCGTAAAGGCGCTGCTCAATTCTATGATGGCTCCAAAGCCCAACCCCGACAGCAAGCGGCAAGTCGAAAACAAAGCAGACAAAATGTATTCGCTGTATCAGTCAGAGGCCTCAGTCAGAGGAAAAAATAAGTTCGCCTTGCTCAGCGCTTGGACCAATTACGCCACCTATGCCGATGATCGAAACGGCTTCGCTCTGCGCCAGACTGATGCCGCTAATCAGAACCGCGCAGCCAATATGATGCAGCGTGAATTAGAGGTTAATAAGTGGATCTCTGACAACCGTTTTCTGGAGGCAGCATGATGGGAAAAAGCTTCAAACATAAGTCTGATTTTATGACCGGCCAGTTTTCATATGCATCCACCACCCCAGCCCGCAGCCGTCGAACTGAGAGACGCCGGTTGCTGGCATTGCAAAGAAAAGCAGCCAAGCTAAACCGATCAATTGACCGGCTGGAAAAAGTTACCGGCTGACCAGTAAATTCTCCCCTGAACTGGCCCTGTCTTCGGATGGGGCTTTTTTTTGGCAAAATTACCCCGAAAAAACCGAAAATCGCCACTGAGTGGGGTCTAGCAGATTTCATGAACTCTAAGTCGCAGAACCTGCTAACTCACTCAGTGGCGCTTATATGCGCTCTACAGGCCTGTTAACTTATCGCGGTCTGTTAACATTTAATTGTGGACATAATTAATTCAGACATGTTAACAGGGGTGACGGGCATCTGTGCCTGAACAAAACCAACCAACGAAAGTGAGAGACCAATGACCAATCAACCAAACCCCAATCTGCTAAATGAAATGGCGCAAGATATTATGCTGATGGAAAACGGGATGCGGGCAGTCGCGCTGCGCTCTGTTAAAGAGGGTGAATATTTCAGACGCAAGCCAAACGCTAAAGGCGAATTTATCCGCAACCACTACAACCCAAAATCCCAATATGGGATGCCAGCCTTTGCCAATTTCTCATGCACTTCGGCTGACGATGTTTGCAAGGAAATATTCCTGAAGCCTGACACCATCGTTTATGTAGAGGTGTGATCATGTACGGCATTAGAGAACCTCGCATCACTAGCTCAAACACTGAAACAGCTTTCGAGGCGTTCATGGAAGCCGTGAAGTTTGACTTCATGTTCATGGGTGAAAAGGACGGCGTCTATTACTTCAAACACGCCGAAACCCGCTACACCATCCAAATCCCAAAGCAGGAGGGTTGATCGATGAAAACCATCCAAAAAAATATCGGGCCGGATTATAAAATTTCCATCCATGAAAGCGCAGCCGGTAATTGGGAGCTTGCCTTGATCGATGAGCTAAGAGATGATTTCTTCGAAAACCAATTTGTAGCGCCTCAATTCTGGGCATGGTCCGAAGACGGGTTAAAGCGGCTTTATCTTGATGGTCAGGTCTTCGAAGACGATGACATCATCCACTGCGTTCGTATCGATCAACTGCCTGATCTGTGGAAAGCAGCCCGCTCGTATGCTTTTGCGATGTCGATGGCAAAGGCAAAAGAGCAGCGTGACCAGCCGGTGACCGTGTCGAGAGTTCGAGCGTGATCGATCCAATCAAAACAATGCGGTGGCTCAATAGAGCCGCTGCTTCACTGGTTGCGGTCTTGTTCGTGATCAATCTCATCAATTTATTCTGGAGCATTTTCTAATGGAAAAACTATTTCTCGAAACCACCACCGGCACACAAGCAGCCCAGTGGTCAGCCCAAGTGCAATTCGCTGAAGTGCAGGAGCCTATCGACATCGAAAGAGATGCCGACATAGACAGCATTGTGATGGATGAAATCGGCCACTTGCCCAACGCAGCCGCTTGGATCTGGAGCAGCAAATGATGGAAGCGCAAAACCGCTCCGCAGCCGTCAGCCTCGAAGCTTTGCCTGACAGCGAACTTGAGCATCTGACCAACGAACAGATCATATCGATCTGCAATTTGCATGACTGGCATCAGGTAAAGCAGCCGCTTTGTGAGTTCCTACTATCAGCCCAGCCTCAACTAGGTTTTAACGATGGAAGCGTGATGGTGAACACCGGCCTCATGTGGGTGGGCATCGAGGCTGATGGATCGAGGCATTCCTGATGTTAGATTTTAGAAAACGCCAGATGCAAGGCGTGACCGGCATCAGAAAACGCCAAAGGCAATTGGTCCAGATTTTAAACACAAAAGCTTTTCGTGAAGAGGGCTTGGACGGTTTAAAACCTAGCACCAAAGAATTGCTTTTTGCCTTAATCGATTTTTGCAGCATGTATGAGAAATTTCCCTCAGGCAAAGATTTATAAGCCCAAACAAACAAACCAGAACAACCGGCTTTCGAGCCGGTTTTTTTGTGTCCGATGACCAGAATGTAGTATGCTCTGAGAGGCGCTGTGAGCCTCACACAGTAGCCAAACAGTTAACTGGCATAATTATACCCAAAACAATTGCACCTACTCAGTGGCGCTTATATCGCCTGTCAGAGCTATATAGATTTCGGGGCAAACACCCTGTCAGAGGCTCAGAGAACGCCGCACAGAGCGGCAAGCAAGGCGCAGCATATCGGTGGTCATGGGCTGATAGATGACGGCTGCGGGCGCAGATATGGCGCGGGCTGATGTAGGCTGCTCAGGCTGGCTGTTCGAGCCGGTGACTGAGGGCAGGCAGGAAGGTGGCAGAGGGTACACCGGCAAGGCCCGCGCTCGCGTCATATGCACCCGTCACGCTCTGGCTTGGGGCTGGCTGCTCAGAAAAAACCGGCTGGAAGACAGTATTTTTTAAGCCGTTTGCAGAAGCTGCCATTATTTTTATGAGAGATTTATTCCAAGCGTATGATTTTATTACACAAATCACGATCAGCCTATGAACTATTCAGTCACCGGTTTATATTTTATCTAATAAAATCAATGGCTTAAAGAAATCAGCCCAGATCGACGGCCAGCGCAGCCGACCCTGCATGTGCCACCCCCCCCGGTACTGGGTCCGTATACAACTCCCACCTATTTTTAGAAAATAGCAACTGTAAATGGCCCCCAGCCGATTACTCCAGCAAATAATCCGTCAACGTACTACTCCTGTAGTTAGCAAATTAGCAAAGGCACTTGTAAAGTGTTGCTAAGTTGTATATACTTGGGGCATATTTTATTTATTGATTTGGATTACTTATGTCTAACCAAGATGATTGCGGAGAAGACGGCGTATTATTCCCTGACGGGTTGACCTTCTTCTTGGACCACGACTTACAGGTCACCGATAATGGATCACTCTACTTGCAGACTACTCTAGAGATAGGCGACTTGGAGAAGGTTGTGATCAATAAACCGTTTTGGGAGATTACTCAGTTTTTAATCGACCATGCGGAAGATGACTATCAGGAACTCTATGCGATAGCTAACGAGCTAATTAGGGAAGCTGATAGGTTAAAGGACTTAGCTCAGACGATAGAAGATAGCGACCACACGGTGGCTGATCTTTTTGACACTGACTATGACCCAACAGCTTAGTCTATTTTCCCAAGACGAAGTACCTACAGAAGAAGTCCTCAGTAAGTGCTGCGTAGCTTGTGGTGAAGACAAGCCGTTATCTGACTTTCCTATGCTCAGGCGGGGTATAGGTGAGCGGAATACGCTTAGGTCTGTCTGCAAGGAGTGTCACTCTAAGGCGGTGGCTGTGGTGGGAGACTACCGTAAGAAGAACCCTCTCCCGCAGGATCATTGCTGTCCACTTTGTGGTAGGGATGAGAAGGCATTTCATAGAGAGGGGCGCTACCGGACCCAGTCTCCCTTTTCAGTGGATCATAATCCTGAGACTCTGAAAGTCAGGGGCTGGATTTGTAATCCGTGCAATAGTTCGATGGGCCTAGCCAAGCACTCAATAGACGTATTGAAGAACATGATTGATTACCTGAAAGCATAGCGGGTATTCGCCTTATCTATCTACTACCTAGTTGGCGTAGTTGGTATAATGATACCACATACAGCTAAGGAGATAGATATGTTTGGAAAGATGTTTGCAGTGATGGTCCACACCTTTGTAGGTGACGCAGCCATAGTCAAGAAGATGCAGGATATGCAGCAACGGCGGGTAGACTACTGGCAGTTGAAGAACCTGTCAGACAAACAGTTGAAGGATATGGGAATTAGTCGGGGAGAAATCTACCACAAGGTCTACGGCGGGTAGATTACTTAGAGTAAACTACTACACCCCATACTAGGGTGAGTTAGGCTATCTATATAGTTAACCACTCAACCGACAATTCATTATACAAATTAATCAGCTAGTTGTCAATAAAAATACTTAACAGGCTGATTAATTAAGCCCTTGACCGAGGGCCATATAAAATGTTACAATGAAGGGGTTAGTTAAATTATGACATTTAATCTGTACTATATTCGTGCAGCGATCCAAGAACGAACAGGACAGATCCTGAAGTTCGATCACATCAGAAGATTACTACTGGAAGAAGGCCTGATCTCTGAAAAGGAGTTGAGGGATAATCCCTTAGCCCAAGAGTTCGACGGCTACGGGAGATACTTCGCCACAGAAGACTGTTCAGTAGATGTTCCATTAGATCCAAAGAGATTCATACCAGAGTTATTAGAAGAGGAGTTCGATGATGAAAGGTAAGAAGTGTGGGGCCGACATGCCCCCAGCAAAGCAGCGTACTATGCCTAAGTTTAACATGGGCGGTATGGCTATGAAGAAGAAGCCAGCTATGAGCTACGGCGGCATGGCTATGAAGAAAAAGAAGAAGTAATGTTTATCGGTGCGTTACTGGTATGTGCGTCTATGACAGACGTAAAGACCTGCGACGTTAAGATGAATACTGAAAACCTGTACGAGACTAGGCGAGAGTGCGTACAGGAAATGCAGGGAGTAGCTAAGTACGTTTTCGATATGCTTGAGCTTAACGCTAGGCCGTACTGCTTCCCGATAGGACAAAATCACATCTAGTTATTTCTTCGGGGGGAGAGATGATAGCAGAGACACTGGCGGTAATAGGAGCCGCCAATGCCGCTATCGGTCAGGTAAAGACACTGATCGGGCATGGACAAGATATATCTGCTATGGGGCGACAGCTAGGGGCAATCCTTACCGCTGAGGAGACCCTAAAGGCGCAGGGTGAGCGTAAGAAGAAGAGTTTATTCTCTGCGGCTCTAGGCAAGGACGAGAACTCTTTCGAGGAGTTTCTGCACCTAGATAAGCTCAAGCAAGCACGTAAGGAGATTGAGTCTCACATGCGCTTGTACGGGCGTCCGGGTCTCTACGATGACTGGGTAAAGTTTCAGGCTCAGGAGCGTGTTCGTAAGCGGGAAGAAGCTGAGGAGCAAGCTAAGGCCAGAGCATTCCTAGTCGAAGTTTTTCAGTGGTGCGTAGTGGTTGTACTAGTTGTCGGTGGATGTGCTGGGTTAATTTGGTGGGCTTGGGTAACCAGTGGCCGGTGAAACTCTCATAAGCCACTTCCCGCTGCCTTCGATGC
>Ga0206682_10002677_pt1 | contig 15929 bp, 13 predicted proteins | sample M240m12015metaG_FD_155444 | JGI IMG/M metagenome (GOLD analysis project Ga0206682, IMG submission 155444) | Ammonia-oxidizing marine archaeal communities from Monterey Bay, California, United States - M2 40m 12015 | ecosystem: Environmental > Aquatic > Marine > Intertidal zone | place: USA... | reverse complement strand
CCAACATGATTGGGTCGCCATGAGTAAGGGCGGCTTTGTATTCCATGACATCGCCGACAGAATTGACGATGAGTTGGAACTTTGTCGGATCCTTAGAGCGTCGCTTCTTGTGCTTCTTGTAGTGATGAACATACACTTGGTATTGTCCAGCAGGAGCGGTCCCTTCCGGCCAGTAGACGTTCTCGACAGGTTTCTTGCTCTCTGGACGAACGTTCGCATCAACATCCAGTTCGCCACCGCATTTCGAGATTTTATTTCCACCGTGAATTCGCTCACCAGATGGACAAACGATGTGCAAGTCCAAATCATTGAAGTTATTCCACATCAATGAAACTTGAACGTCTGATGATCGGGCGCCTTCACGTTCAAGTCGCTCCTTGAGTTCCTTCATGGCAGCCTTTGCTGCTTGCTTCGATTGAACGGCTTCTGCTTCCCGGGCTGCATTGATTTCAGCGAGTCTTGCCGCTTCAGCGGCTTCGAGTTCTGATTGGCGTTGTGCTTCAAGTTCAGCCAGTTGGGCGTTCCGAGCTTCGGCAAGGCGAGCTTCTTCGCGCTCCCTTCGCCTTCGTTCGGCTTCATCTTCTGCTTGACGGGCTGCTGCTTCTGCCTCGGCTTGTGCGTCGGCAATTGCAGCAAGACGGAGGCGTTCGGCTTCCCTTGCCTGCTCTGCAGTTTGGCGAGCAGCGCGCTCTGCGGCCTGCTTCTTGACGTTCTGTTCTGCTTCCAGTTGAGCAAGTCGACCACGAGCGAGTTCTCGTGCTCTTCGGCGTTCCTCGACGACCGCCAACTTGGCGTTGAGTTGTTGCTTTGCGTTACCAAACCCAGGTTGACCGCTGTTGTAGCGTAGTCCTTCCGGGCTCATCCCATGACGCATGTTCAATTGGGCATCCTTCCGAGCCACAATGTACCAAAGGCCAATGGTGAAACCACCACCGAACACAGCCAACATCCCAATTGATTGAGGGTCCATTGAATGACCCTAAGCAGAACTCGTCTATTGTAGCATCGGTTGGATGGAAACGTTTCAAGCAGACAAATCCTTCACTTTTTCAACCAAGTCCATCTTGCGAAGACGCCATACGCCGAATGGGGTCATTGCTACGGCGATGAGAATGACTCCAGACATAAGCTGCCATGCTACACTCGGGACAATCGTCACAGGAACGAAGAACTGCCAGGAAGAAAACGAGGCAGCAAGTCCAACAGCTCCACCATAGGCAAACAGAACACCGACAATTCCACCGATGATGCCAATCAAGAGGCTTTCGAACAAAAGCATGGTTCCAAGACTGCGTGTCGAGGCACCAAGAACACGGAGTGTTGCCAGTTCAAAGTCTCGCTCAGCCACGTTCATGATCATGGTATTGAACATGACAACGACCGTGAAAAGAAGTCCCAAATACATCATTGTCTGGAAGATTTGAGTCTGTTGATCAAGTAAACTGTTGATTCCATTGAGGAGTGTTTGACGCTCAATGATCCCTGTTGAAGCCTCCCCTAAAGCAGAATCAATATCGACACCTTCGGGAAGATCGAGGTAAATTGAGGTCGCATTAACGCCTAAAATATCACTCAAATCATCACGAACAAAATACATCGTGCGTGCTAATTCTGCGGCAGAAGTTCCAATGATTTCCACATCTTGTTCCGCTCCGTTGATGTTCACGGTGCGCTGATCGCCAACCTGCCAGTCAAGGAAACTCATGCTCCCCTCGTCCATCATAACTTGGGGGATGGTGGAGTTCGCCGAAGGAGCATCTCCTTCTAAAACAGAAACTGAACGCATACCATCCTCAAATGAACCAAGGCCTACGAGCGTGAACACTCTGTCAATTCCATCGCTGTCAGCAACTGAACCAAGTGGCATTTCAATGATCATCTCATACGAGGCTGAATTGTTGTTCGCCCAATCAACGACAGGGCCTTCAGCATCTGGCAGAATGTAGACTTGGGCATCCCATGTTTGGTCGTCTTCCAAACTTCCTACCATCGTATCTTGGAGTCCAGCAGACATCATTTGAATCGAGCCGAAAAGCATCAATGAGATCCCTACAGCGACAAACGTCATCGTCAAACGAATTGGCTTACGCATGCTCGAGCGAATCGAGAGCCCAAGCGTTGTTGGCATCCATGAAGTCAATTTCCGAAGCAGATTTGAGCCAACTCGCATTTCGTTTTGACCGCTAAGAACTGCCAGGGGGTCAAGACGGCTTGCCTTCCATGCAGGGAATGCTCCAGAAAAGAACACAACAATCATGGTCGAACTTACAACTGATCCAACAACTGAAGAAGGAACTGTTCGTTCCACAATAGGAACCCCCACTAAATCCTGGTAGAAGTCCAACATCCCATTCATACCGACGGGACCGGCTAAAGCCCCGAGTGCACACCCGATCCCTCCAATCACCAACGGAGCAGCGAGATAGCCGGTCATGAGCGAAGAGCGTTTGACCCCCAATGTTCGTAGGACTGCAATCTCTTTTGCTTGACTTTGGACCAAGCGTTGCAAACTCAATACAATCGTGATTGATGCAATTGATGCGATCATCACTGTAAAAGGGACGGTTGTTCGCTCGGTTCCTTTGAGATCCTGTCGCATGACTTCAACTGGTTCGTTCTGTCCGCGGTCACGTATTCGAGCATCAAGTTCTGATTCGGCAAGAGCAACATCAACCAACGCCTTCACAGCGTCAATTTCCTCCCCCTCATACTCACTTGTATCGGGCAAGTCAAACGATGGTGTTCCTTCGACATCCAACATGATGATGTTGCTGATCCCAATGACTTCGCCGGTCAATCGAGCCATTCCAGCGTCTGAAAGGTAACCTACGACGTATTCACCCGATTCGGGAGGAAACAGCGTTCCTTCGGGCGCCATTAGAACGTGAAGAGGATGGTATCCCATTCCGACAAGCGTGAACTCTGCAGTGGCGTTTCCTGCTCCAATACTTACTGTATCTCCCAGGCTGAGTTCAAGCGCTTCGGTGACGTGAGCATCGATGACAATCTCATCCGCAGCCACTGCTGTTCGGCCTTCTGAATGCCCTTCAGGCATCCATACACGGTCTGCATTGGCGCCGTCAGGTATACCGTGCCATAGAGAATTAATGATGTGTTCACCGGTGTCGTTGGTGTGGAACATCGCACCTTGGGCAACAGTGCGCCCTTCGCATGAATCGAGGGGTTGAGAAACCGTCGACGAATCCCAAGCGGCTCCCAAAGCATCGCAGAATGTATTGACTTGCTCTGGCGTCCACGCAGCACTGCGGTTGTCAATCCACAAATCAGCAAGATTCGCACCGCCTTCATCATCGGCTTGCATGGTATCGTACATACCACCGAGGTTGTAGGCATAGCCGCCAAAGGTTATGCCAGCGAAAACGCCGACAAACACCATGAGGATTACAGCGGAAAGTCGAAGTTTGGTACGCCACAAACTTCGGGCTAAGCGTTTGTTGAGAAGGGCAGACATCAGAAAGCCTCACTCTGAAGAGTCGTTGTTTGTCTGTTCATCCGAGACAATTTTTCCACTGTCAATTCTGATCACTCGAGTCGCATACTTGACCAAACCTTCGTCGTGCGTGACGAACACAGAAGTGATGTTTTCTTGCTTGCAGGCACTGACCAAGGCTTCCATGACTTTGTTCGAAGTCTCGGTGTCAAGGTTACCTGTAAGTTCATCACCGAGCAAGAGAGTTGGCCGCTTTGCAATGCTTCGTGCAATCGCAACGCGCTGTTGTTGTCCGCCGCTAATTTCTCCTGGGAAACGGTTGATTTCTGATTCAAGGCCGACGAGTTTCAACAGTTCTTTCGCCCGAGCAGGGTCTTTCTTGCCAGCCAATTCCTGTATGAGGAGGATGTTCTCGAGAACCGTGAGATCTTGCAGGAGATTAAAAAATTGGAACACATAGCCAATGTTCTCTCTTCGGAAAGAAGTCATTTTCTCGGAACTGTTACGAGGAACTGCATCCAACCCTTGGGTTTGACCGGACATGAAGGTGTAGTCGCCTCCGGTTGGACTGTCGAGAGCTGAAAGACAATTGAGGAGAGTGGTCTTTCCAGAGCCAGAAGGACCCAGAAGAATGACCCGTTCTCCTTCATGAATTTCAAAACTCACACCGTCGAGTGCTTTGACGACCCCCGCAGGAGTTTCATAATGTCGTTCTAAGTTTTCCATTTGCAATAATTTGTTCATTTTTTCACCTTCTCGCTTCAAAGAGTTCCTTAAACATCTCAAAGAATTTGTCAACCACTTGTTGTCTATCCAAGCGCTCTTCTTGCAGTTCTTGCATTAGCCACACCTCATATTCGGTGTTCATACGAATGAGCACATTGAGAGGAACATCATCACGTATTGCCCCAATCTGCACTCCATGTTCGAGAATGGACATAAGGTCACCATACTCACTCAAGCCTTCGCATAAGGAGTTCAACTTACGGAAGATGGGGTGATCGGTCCCCAGTGAAACCAATTGACGCATCAGGGACATTAACAGCGGATGCTGAAGAACATCATTCCATTGCTTTGATGAAATCATCTTAATAGAATCCCAATACGCTTCCTCGTCATCCTCAAAGGAGAATGAAGCGTAACCAAAACTTCCCGTTGCATGTGCAAACGCATCCAGAAAACACGTGATGAACAGGTCTTCTTTGTTTTCGAAGTAATAGTACATCGAACCTTTCGAGATGCCGATTTTTTGAATGATTTTGTTGTATGAAGCCCCTTCATAGCCATGCGTGGCAAACTCTTGCTTAGAGACATCAAGAATCCTCGTTTTCAGGGATTCATCAATGGATTCATAGCGAGAAAGAGGCATTCGACCAGTTGGTCGGACCGGGCGGTCTAATATAAATTCGACCCGAAGAAACAGGCCATAGAAGACTGAATAGCACATCGAAAACGCTCCAATGGAAGGGCAAGCCCATATACCATGCGTTCTATGGATGGGCGTATGAGGGAAATCCATCTGCGATGGACGGCTGAGACCGTTGCTGGTTCAGAGTATGCCCCCATAGCAAAAATAGCGCATTCATTGGAAGTTGTTGGCCACTTGGACATTGGAGAGGACGGTATACGTCAATTGATTCGCGCCTCTTTTTGCGAAGGTTGCGGCCCGGACGATCTCAACTCAGTCCCGTTTCTCAAGGTTGAAAGCGTACTTGGTGTGGGCGACGGCGGGCACATCGTGGTGTGGAACTCACATCCACTTTCCATCGCCGCTATCAAATTCGAAAACATCCACATCCTTCCACCTTACACCTATGGAGGCGAAGGGATTTCGATCAAAGTTCGCGGCGTCCCAAGCGGAATCTCGAGTTTCTTAAAAATCGCAAGAAAACTCCTCCCACCAGATGTTGTGAAAGTTGTTGAGATGGAAAGCAACAAGAGCATTGTTGAGACATTGTTGACAGAGCGTCAAATCGAGTGTATGAAACTCGCCGTTTCGTCAGGGTATTACGAGCATCCAAAAAAGATCAACCTACGCGAATTGGCAGAGTTGATGGACACGCCGAGGTCAACCCTCCAAGAACACCTCAGCAGGGCCGAAATCGCCCTCATGCATTGGGGTTCTGAGCAAACCAGCTGAGCGCCTCTGGGTGCGAAACCTTGAGAATAGGGACCGTTTGGAGAAAGCATGGACAAAGCAGAACGGCTCGAACGACTGTTGCCCAACGGGCGCGGCGTGTGGATTCCTATTGACCACGGAGCCTCTGACTTTCCAATTCCTGGTCTGACCGACACAGAGGGCGTCATCAAATCGCTTGTTGCTGCAGGCGTAGATGGAATTGTGGCTCAAAAGGGGGTCGTGAACCACTACAGCCACCTTTGTGAGGGGACATCCACCTCAATGGTCATTCATTTTTCAGTCTCCACTCGACATGCAGGACCTGATGTTGCAAACAAGGTCATCGTCGGTCATGCAGATGAAGTCATTCCAAGAGGCGGTATGGGTGTGTCGTGCCAAGTCAACATGGGAAGTCCAAATGAGGCCTCTATGATCGAGCGCATGGGTCAATTGAGCAGAGAGGCGCTGCATCACAACCTGCCAATGTTCGGCATGGTGTACGCTCGTGGTGAACACTTGAATCCAATTCAAGGCGACCTCACAAACTGCAACGCACACGCTGTTCGACTCGCTTTCGAATTGGGCTGTGATGCTGCGAAGACCGTGTGGACGGGTGATGCTGAGTCGTTCAGTCAAATTGCCAATGCTGCACCAATTCCAGTCCTCGTCGCAGGTGGACCTTCAACAGGCGACAGCGAGGGCATCCTAACGATGGTTCGCTCAGCGCTTGATGCCGGAGCATCTGGCATCTGCATGGGAAGGCAGGTCTTTGCTCACGAAAACGTGGAAGGAATCGCAAAAGCACTTGTGATGCTGGTTCATCACGATGCATCGGTCGCCGATGCGATGAAGGCGTGCAACCTATGAGGCATAACCATGGAGATTTGGCTCGATGTCCGAACCCACAGCCGTGGGAATGCACCCACTCCAGAGGGCGTCAATCGCCTCATCGATGGAACAGAATCCTATATTGAAGGCAGCAAGCTCTATCTTGACAAGAACATGGTGGGCGCTGCCATTCACATCACGGACAATCACGATCAGGAAAAGGCAAAATCATTGATCGGCAGCGTAGGATGGCTCTTGTTATCGTTTGAATCATGGTCGATGATTCCTCTTGAAAACCTCATCGCAGCCAACGAAGGCACGCCAACAAGGATTGCTGCTGTAATAACGACCCCAGCGCAGATTCAAGGAGCGGCTTTTGCACTTCAACAAGGTGTTGACGCAATCGTCATTCCTGATGAGCAGTCCATGCTCGAAGCAGCATCAATTGCAAAGGCTCAGCGCCTCGAAGTGCACGGCGAAGCCGATGCTGCTCCGGAAAAGAATGCCCCTGCACTATCGCTTTCGAAGTTAAAGATCAAATCAATTGAAGAAGGTGGCATCGGAGAACGGTATTGCATTGATTTTACTTCCATGTTGGAACTTGGAGAAGGAATGCTTCTCGGCTCAAATGCTTCCAGTTTCATGCTTGTTCACGGGGAAACTGTCCCTTCTGAGTTTGTTCCATCAAGACCGTTCAGAGTGAATGCCGGCTCGCCCCAGTCGTATGCATTGATGGCAGATGGATCAACAAAATACTTGGCAGAATTGAACTCCGGAGATTGTGTTACCATCGCGAGTAAACAAGGCATAACTCGCCAATTGGTCATCGGTCGACTCAAGATTGAACAGCGCCCACTTTTATTATTCAGGTGGGTGAATGAAAACGATAAAGAGGGGCATATGTTCTTACAGCAAGCAGAGACAGTCCGGGCAGTCGATACAAGCGGGAATCCAGTGTCAGTAACATCGTTACGAACAGATGACCTAATTCTTGGTTGGGACGACAACGGTGCCCGCCATATCGGCGTCACCATCTCGAGCGTGGTCTCTGAGAGGTGATGATTTGGCAGTACTCGGAAACGGCAAGGCGCATGGCGCTTGCAGTCTTCTTCATGCAGCTGGACTAGGCTATGGCGCGAGTATGGCGTTAGACCTTCCAGTGGCAGTTCGCCTTCTTGATTCTCCCAGCAAACGAACTCTTGACGATCCCGATGGTCTTCTTGATGGCGTACTCAAAGCATGGACCGATGCTGGCCATTCACTCCCCAAAGGGAAAACAGCAGAAGACCTCCACTGGGCTGTCGCTTCAAAGATACCACCTCGTCAAGGCCTCAAATCCAGTGCTGCAACCTCGATTGCTGCGCTCCGTGCACTCGCAGGAGCAACCTCAACCGAACTTTCAGATGCTGACGTCGTCGGACTTTCCGTCCAAGCACAAATCATCGCAGGTGTGACCCTCACGGGCTCGGTCGATGATGCGTGGGCGTGTGCGACACCTGGGTGGAAACTCATCGACCCCCAGGCGGAAAGCATCGAAGATGGCGTCCTCATGGAGAGCAGCGGCCCTAATGCCGACGATTGGTACCTGTTGATCGTATGCAGGGGCGATCGTGGACACAAACCCGCTTTGGAGGATTTCGTACCGCACCAAGATGCCTTTCAACAAGCCTTGAGCGCCCTTCAGGAAGGAAGAGAATTGGTGGCATTGACTTGGAACGGTCGGGCGATGCTTGGCGTCCTTGGCGATGTCACAGGCAGAAAAATCACAAATGACTCGTTGCTTAATGGGGCGCGTGCTGCCGGAATTTCCGGCTCAGGAACTGCGCTTGTTGTCGTTACACCGAAGGTTAGCAAACCAACATGTGAACGCCTGAAAAATTTCTTTGAAACGAGGGTGAAGGGCGTCACGGTCATTGAAGCTTCATTTCTTAATGGCGAGCCTGTCGAATAAAACAGCATGGTTAAGCACGCACCTTCTTGAAGGAAGCACCGTTGGAACAATTGAGTCACATGCAAATGCAGCTGGGTGAACACCTTCGCTTGACCCTGTTTGGGACAAGCCACGGACCTCGTGTGGGTGCTGTGATTGAAGGGGTCCCAAAGGGGCTCTGTGTTGATGAAGCAGCAATTGCACAAGCCATGGCCACCCGAAGGCCGGGGGGGCGTTATGCAAGCAAACGTAAGGAACAAGATTGTGTCGAGTTTCTAACGGGAGTCGCTGAAGGGAAAACCACTGGTGCATCCATTGAACTCTCAATCCAGAACCAAGACGCAAAGTCGAAGGATTACAACTTCCTTCCTCATCACCCACGCCCAGGGCACCAAGACATGGTGATGCACAAACGAACAAATGGGGAAGCCGACCTTAGAGGCGGAGGCATGTCCTCTGCAAGGCTGACAGCCCCCCTGGTCGCAGCTGCTGCATTTGTTGCCCCATTGCTAACCCCACTCGGAATAAAAGCAGAGGCACAGGTTGGCGCCATTGGAAGCATTGAAGCCGGCGAAATGGAGCGCCAACCAGCACGTTGGTCCACAGATGCCTGCAAAGAAATGCGTTGTAGAGACCCTGATGCTGCTGAAGAAATGGTCAAATTAGTGGAAGCTCAACGCATGAACCTCAATTCGATTGGATCGAGGGTCGACCTCGTTGTCACTGGGGCTCCGCTTGGCCTTGGTGAGCCATGGTTCGATGGCATCGAACCCGCTATGGCTCGAGCCATGATGTCGATTCCAGCCGCCCGTGGGGTCACGTTTGGTCGTGGATTCGACGTTGTGAACATGACGGGTTTGGAACATAACGATGCATGGGGTGGTTCACCCGAATCACCAACTCCGATAGGCGATCGGCCTGATGGCGTGTTGGCTGGGCTTGCAACAAGCGCCCCCATTCGCTGTTCTGTAGCGTTCAAACCACCCTCAAGCATCGCATCTGAGCAAAAGACACTCCATCTCGAAAGCGGGGAGATTGAGCCATTGGTTGTCAAGGGACGTCACGACCCTGTCTTGGGCCCTAGAGCCGTTGCTGTCGTCGAAGCAATGGCCATCCTTGTCCTGACCGATCTAGCACTGCGGGGAGGGTTCATCGATGGCTGAAACCATTACCGTTCACAAGTTCGGAGGCTCGTGCCTTCGTGACTCCTCAGACCTTGATCGAATTGCTGAGGTCGTTGGAGATTGGAATGGTCGTGCCGTGGTGGTGGTCTCTGCTCTCTGGGGCACGACTGACCGCCTAATGCGAGCAAGTAAAGAACCGAGGTATGCAAGCCGATTAGTCAACGATTTATCCAGTCAGCACCTTCGATTTGCCCCCGGGTTGCTCACCAGTGAACTTGGACCATTGTTCACCAAAGTTCTCAGCGGCATTGAACAATCCCTCGTCGAACTTGCAAGCCAACCAACCGACAGGATCGCAATCAACCGATTGCTTGCAGCAGGAGAACGACTCTCTGCCTTGGTCGTGGCTCACAGACTCAAACAATATGGAATCGAAGCCCATCCAGTTGGCGCCGAGGATATTGGCCTTAGGCTGAATGGAGTCAACCGGGCCCCAACCGTTGACCTCGAGGCATCAATGAAGCTCCTCGATCGCACCTCATTACAGGGAACGCCTGTCATTACTGGCTGGTTCGGTGAAGGAAAGGACGGCGAGCTGGCGTTGCTCAGTCGAGGCGGCTCAGATCACACTGCCACTTCGATTGCGCGAATTGTTGATGCTCACAGAGTCATTCTGTGGAAGGATGTTGCGGGAATTATGCCACTGAACCCAAGATGGGGCATCAAAACAGAACCACTCGCCTACCTCGGGTACGGAGAAGCACTGGAACTTTCTCGACTCGACACCCCTATTCTCCATCCAGCCACGGTCGAACCGTTGACGGATACGGGAATTCCACTCGAAGTACGCCACCTGCACGGGGCTTTCGAAACGAGCGCATCAACCGTTGTTGGCCCCGATTTGTACGAAGAAAACGCCATCAAGGCCATCGGGTGCATGCCAAGTGTCGTCTCCATCCGCTGTCAGAGCAAATCCTTGGAACAACAAAGCCGACGCCTCGGTGAGGTGTTGCTCCAGTTTGATGAGGAAGCAATCGCTTGTTGGCACCTCGACAGCCAGCCTGGGGACATTCGCTGGATTGTTTCCCAACATGACTCCTTGATTGCAACGAGGCTAATCGAAGCGCAGTTTGGCCCTGCTGACCTCGAAACTCACACAGCAATCCTTTCGCTTGTTGGCAACCGTGAAGAGCCCCAAGAGGCATTAAACGAAGAACGAGCGAGTGCCATGGGCATCGAGATCCTCTCCGATACTGGTCATGCTGTACGCATGCTCACACAAACAACCGACATGGTCATGCTGCTCAAAGAATTAAGCCAATTGTGCAATTTGAAGCACACGGTGCAGACACGAAAGTGAACTTCAATCTGCTCGCTTTTCACGGAAGTTCTGCAAGTGAGTTGGAAGGTTCAGAGCGAACAGTCCACCAACCACACAGAATACGAAGAAGGTCCCAAGCGCCACACCGTACACGGAAATGAGTTCTACAGACTCTTCCATTCGAAGGGCGGTATCCTTTGAGAAGATGCCAACAAAGAACGGAAGGATGGTGTTTGCGGAGAGCACAACTGTCGCAAGGACAACGGCAATGATTGGGTTGATGATGAGGGAGCGGTGGTACTTACCCACGATTTTCTGAGGGTTCATCACGTACACTTCGTTGGTTCGAATGCTGGTATCCAGCATTGAGTAGCGGAGAACACCGTTGCTGAGTTCGAAGTACATGATCAAAAGAACGGCGTACACGACCACAAGACCAGAAAGGAGGAATGGTTTGTCTTGCAGGCCAAACATGTCACTCGAAAGGGTCACCTTCGAGGATGCAAACCTGAGGATTGCGAGGATGAACATGAGATTGCTCACAAGGGTAAATCTTCCATCGCGTTGGAAAGTACCCCAGAAGCCAGTGCCTGTTGCGGCCACAATAAGAACCAATTGAAGAACAGTCGCAATACCAAGGCTTCCAGTAATCATGTACCAGATTGTGCCTTCAGGTGGCGAAATCATGTAGGTCAACATGGCAAGAGCAACGAGCACTCCATAAACGACCAATTGCAAGGTTTGCACCCACTTTGCGGGTGGAAGGAACTTCGCCTTTGGAACAAGAGGTCCGCCGAGCAGGCTTTCAATGAAGGTTGGGATTTCGACGGTTGGAATGGCATCCTTAGGGATGTCACTCCCTGCACCAATTTGACCTGCTGCCTTCTTTCGGGAAGGAGCGGAAGATCGAACGGTTTTTCCATCGTAAAGGTGGGCGGTATCGCTGGATGGCTTACTTACAGTCATCGTATCACCTCAGAATCCTCGTGCTCCAGCAAGAGCGGTTGAAAGGAGCATATCTGGCTCCCAGTCCATGATGTTGACACCGAGCCCACGCAACTCACTGATGAGAACGTCTCGCTCGGTCTTCATGACCTCATACCCAGTTCGGTCGATACGGCGTGCATCGAACTCGAACTCAAGCGATGATGGTGTCAGGACGGTCACATCGAAGTCACGTGCTCGGAAATCCCGGAGCGCACTGACGATGGTTGGATCGTCCTCAAGATTGGAAAGGAAGATGATTGGGCTTCCTTTGTTGATGTGCGGTAGAATACGGTTCACGACCACTTGCAGTGGGATGTTACCACGGGCAACTGCACCAGCAAGTTTGGTTAGAATGACGTAGAGTTGTTTCTTACCAGTATCACGGTCCACGCTGACCACTTCATCACCGTAAACGATGACACCGACGCTGTCACGGCGGCCAAGGAAGTACTTCGCGAGTGAAGCTGCTGCTCGAGTGGAGTACACGAGTGCATTTCGAGATACAGGACCGGTTTCCGCCACTGAGCGAGAATCAACAATGATGATGATGTCCGAGACAGCGTCACGCTCACGTTCGTTGACCATGAGTTTACCAGATCGTGCGTATGCAGACCAGTTGATTGCTCGGAAGGAATCACCTTCAAAGTACTCACGAAGGGAGTAAAACTCCGAACCGGGACCAGGTTGACGGATGTTGACCGCACCAGTGAAAATCTTCGGAACACGGGATTTGACAAACGTCTCTTTGAGATCTTCCATCTTCGGGAACACAAGGAAATCATTGTAGACATGCAATTCCTTTTCCTTGTGGAACAGACCAAACGGGTCTTGAATCCTGACAGCCACAGGACCCACGCTGTAGAAGCCTCGTAGAGGGCATTCAACGGTGTATTCGATGAGGGTTTCACGGCGAGGTCCGAGTTCCATCAAGATATAATTCGCACCATCTTTGATGCGCATGACTTCAGGAACACGGTCGCGGACTTCCAAAATCTTGGCGAGTGATGAATGATTTTGCATCCTCAGTATGATGTTTAACTCACCATCTTCGAAGATTCGGGCGCTTGAGAGTTTTCGCATGGCAGTCACGCTGCCAAGGGCCACACCTTCTTCACCCGTCCATTCGTCTGCGCGTCGGCCGCTCGAAGCGACATCTGCGTGACCGCCAAACAAGGCAGCCCAAGTGAGGAACACGAAGATGACAACCGCGATCGTAACGAGTTGAGAATTTCGCAAGGTTAAACCAAGCAAATACATGGCTACAGCCAAACTTCCCAGCATAGCAGATTTACGGCTCCACATCCATCATCACCTCAATTCAAGTAACGTTGGCCAACTCAAACGGTTGGCACAGGAACTTCTCGTAGGATTGCTTGAATCACTTCACCAGCTTCAAGTCCCTTGATTTGATGTTCAGGCTTGAGGATGATTCTGTGCGCAATAGCAAGTTCAGAGACAGCCTTGATGTCGTCAGGCGTGACGAAGTCACGACCACGAAGGGCAGCTGCTGCACGAGAGGTCTTGAGCAAAGCTTGGGAACCACGAGGCGAAGCACCGACAAGAACACGAGGATCTTCACGGGTTCGGGACACGATTTCAACCATGTACATGCGGAGCGCTGGGTCGACGTACACGTCTTCACAGGCTTGCTGCATAGCGATCACACGTTGTGGGTCAGTGATGACATCGACGTCGACTGCGTCCTTACCACGTGAGATACGTCGGCGCAGAATTTCGTCTTCGTCAGCACGGTCTGGGTAACCCACGGACATCTTGAACATGAAACGGTCAAGTTGTGCTTCAGGAAGCGGGTAGGTACCTTCTTGCTCGACCGGGTTTTGTGTGGCCATAACAATGAATGGAGCTGGGAGTTTGTGGGTAACCGTACCAATGGTCACCTGCTTCTCTTGCATAGCCTCAAGCAAAGCAGCTTGGGTCTTTGGAGGAGCACGGTTAATCTCGTCAGCAAGGAGAAGGTTACAGAACAAAGGTCCTGGCTTGAAGGTGAATTCTCCCTTCTTTGCGTCGTAGATGTTGGTACCTGTGATGTCAGCAGGGAGCAAGTCAGGCGTGAATTGAACACGCTTGAAGTCACAACCAAGCGCATCAGCGAAGGTGTTGGTCATCAGTGTCTTTGCCAAACCAGGGTAATCTTCGAAGAGAAGGTTACCGTTCGACAAGATGTTGATCAACACATTGTCGATGACGTGGGGCTTACCGATAATCACTTTCTGCACTTCAGCAGCAATCGCTTGAGAGATTGCGCCGACGTGGGTCAAGCGGGCTTTGACCTCGGGGCTGGCTTGGTGCTTCGGCTGGGCCGGAGCGGCCGGTGCTGCTGGTGCAGGGGCTGGAGCCGCTGGTGCTGCTGGTGCAGGAGCAGCCGGCATTGGTGGTGCTGGCGCTGCTGGTGCGGCGGGGGCGGCTGGAGCCACAGGCATAGGCGGCGCTGGCGCGGGCGGGGCTGCGGGTGGGGTAGGGGGTTGCATGTCTATTATCCTCCAAATTTCAATTTCCCCAACGTCTAATGTGCGGGATTAACTCTCGCAATTCGTCGTTGGAGTAGATACGGGTCGAACTAATGAGTTCCACCAGTCGCGGATCACGCACCATTTGCATGATTTCCGCTGGGCTTTTGCGCATGAATTCATCACGCGTCAAATCGTTGAACTGGCGCACCTTCGAGAGCAAAGCTTCCCGTGTGCGCATTTGGTACTGAGCAGCATCGACCTTCGTCGGGCGCTCTCTGAATCGTGTCAAATCGAAGACATGGCGCCAGTTTTCTTTTTCTGGAACCACCATGATGGCGATGGCGAGCAAGGCAAACAGGTTGAGAATGATCAACCACTTGAGGACGACGTCGCTGGTGAGGAGGACGATGGCACCCATTGCCTCTGTGAAAGGAGAGGAAAGTGCGCTGACCACGTGACGGCTTTCATCGAACACGATGACGAAGTTGTCATTGAATCGTGTGACCTTGGTGGAAATGTCTTCGTTGTCTTTTTCCATCATGTCCATCATGAGGGCTTGGAAGTACTGTGAGTTGCCGTTCCAAGTGGTATCGCCTTGTGCATCGGAGAGGCCGTTGGAATCGGAGTTCCAGCAGTTGTGCCCTTGTTCGACGTAGTAAGGAGAACTGCATTGTTGGTAGCCGACTTCTTCTGCAATGTCTTTGTCCCAAAGGTGGTTGGCAAGAACGGAATGATCGGCGACGAAGACAATCGATCCTGTGACGGATACTTCGCCTTGTCCATCGGAGGTCTGATCAAGCACTGTGATGCCAGGATAGTCTATACGAACGATGAGTCCGGTCTTTCCTTCACCCAGCGTTGGGTTCTTGTCGCTGTTTATGTCGAGGTTGCTCGAATCGGCCACTATCACTGCTGAGGTGGATGCTGCAGCGAGCACATTGACATCTCGGTTTGTGTCGGTTTGGTCGTCAAGAACTTGGATGGCGGTTGGGCGGTGGAACAGAACTGGCAATCGGCAGTTATCATACTCTCCAATATCGAGGTTTCCTTGAGCGCAAGGAATCAATCGCTCATCGCCCATCTCTGTCACATTCGCCCGGAGGCTTGCAGCAGCCCACAAACGGCGGTAGTCGCCAGGTTGGACTTCATCAAGTTCGTTGGTCATCTCGTAATACCGTTGGTCGTCGAGAACCATATCGCCGAAGTACTTGACACCAAATTGGTCAGCAACAAGTTGAGCATTGACTGAATTTGCTGCAAGGATGACTTTTCCGCCTTTCTTTGTGACGAAGTCGTACATGGCAGAAGCTTCTGCAGCATCGAATGGCTTCTCAGGGCCAGCGATCACAAGCATGGTCCGGTGAGGATCTTGCCAATCGTTGACAAGCATAGGGGTGGACATTGTATTGGCGATAGCGAAATCATTGCTAGCAAAGTCATCCCGCATGGAAGTCAACTGTTGATTGGAGTAGGCGTCATCTGAAGTGGAGTAGGGAGAAAGGACGGTCTGCTTGTTTAGGCTGACCAATCCGATCAAAGCGACTGAGACAACCAGGGATGCCATGAGCCCAACTTTGAGCCAGGATTCAACGGAGAGTTTCTTTGATTCTGTTTCTGCCAATTTTATCCCTCCTTTTGCTCATCTCGCGTTGCATCTGCTCGTAAAGACATTCGTCGGAACTTCGCTCCACTCATAAT
>Ga0206682_10002674_pt1 | contig 15950 bp, 20 predicted proteins | sample M240m12015metaG_FD_155444 | JGI IMG/M metagenome (GOLD analysis project Ga0206682, IMG submission 155444) | Ammonia-oxidizing marine archaeal communities from Monterey Bay, California, United States - M2 40m 12015 | ecosystem: Environmental > Aquatic > Marine > Intertidal zone | place: USA... | reverse complement strand
TTGTAACTTCGCGTTCGGTCCGAACACGCACACGTCGGTGTACGCGGGTGGGATACCGAGTTTCTTCGCGCGCGTTTGGTCCGCGTCGCCCGCGGGGCGTCCGTTCTTGGTGTAAACGCCTCGCGTGCGGGTGATGATGCACGACATCTATCTAGTTTAATGTGATATATTTTATTTATCGGCCGTAAAAGTTGGTCGCTTTGCGAACGCGACCGGTGCGTCGAGGCGCGTTCTTCAAGATCTCTTGTTGGCGCTTCACGAGTTTGTCGTGAGCGGCGGTGCCACGCTTCGGGATCTTGTTGAATGCACCCTTTTTGAACCCGATCTGTTCCTTCACTGCTTTGGACCATGCCTTGACGGCGGGCAACGCTTGAAGTCTCTTGCCCGCTGCACATTCTTTAGCGGAGACGACACCGGTCGGGTGTTTCTTGGTTTTGCGCTGTTTTCTGTTGCGGCACTCGGCCATGATGTTGTTGGTATGATATATCACAAGATTTTTATCCTAGTCACTGAAGTACTCATCTTCGTCTGGATCTTCGGCGACCGCGCACGGTGGCGGTGGCTTGAGTGGGCGCGGGACGCGCACCTTGGGTGCGGGAATCTTTGATTTGAGCTCGTCGAGGTTTTGCCTATAGTATTCAACTTGGTCCCAGAATTCGCGGAAGATGGGCAGGCAGCGGGTCATCCACTCGCGGTCGCGGGGCACGTGGACGACGGTGAATTCCATGGGCGCGGGCCAAGTGATCTCCGAGGGTTTGTACTGCACAAAATATCCGTCGTCGAGGTCGAGGATGTCCATACAGAGTTGCAGTTGGGGCATGTAATGCTCGGGAACGGTCTGCCCATCCCCTATTTTGCGCATCAGTGGACACTTAATCTCAACTAGTGAGTTCGACGTTTCCGTCACGCCGTCGGGTGAGCCACCGAGGAATTTGTGCACCGGGTGTTGCACGACGCCAAGCTCGTACACCTTGCCGACCTCTGGGTATTTGCTTTCGAATATCTCGCGCGCCTCATCTTCGTATTTTTCGCCGTGTTTCGTCGCTTCGTTTCCTGTGAACTTTTCACCCAAGTTACACTTCTTTAAGATGAGATCGAACGGGGTCTGATACTTGTTGCATCCCAGCGCTGTGGCGGCGTCGCTCGCCGTGAGCATCCCATGGCGAAGATCGAGCCACGCCTGTGATTTTTGCGCGGGTGCGTTCTTGTCGAGCTCGATGAGTCTCGCGACGTTCGGATGCATCTTCCTTTTCTTGGAGATGAATGCATCTCTTTAAATCACTCACGACTCACGTGCCAATCACATATTTTTCCGCGGGCGACGGCGGCGAGTGGAGCAAAACTTCGCGGGATTTTTGACCAGGAAGTCGATGTCCACCTTGATGCGCTGCTTGATGCGCCGCGTCTTTCGGATGGTGTATATGAGTTGGAGACGGTCGATCAGCTCACCTCGCGTCCAACCACCCTCCTTGTGCGCGCGAACGAGCGCGGCGTGACGTTTCTTGTGCGGTGTCACCGAAATCGCCGTCGCTTTCGGTCCCTCCTTCGGACCACCGTACCCAAACTCTGAGAGCACCCTCTTCGCGATGCCCTTCTGCACCCGTCGCTGCGCGCTAAGACAGGTCTTTTGAGTCATCGTTTCCTACTGTGAAGGCAATATTTTTCGCACGGCCGTCGGTGGTGGGGGCCCGGGCGGGAGCGGTGGCGGTGGCGGCGGTGGTCCGGGCGGGAGTGGCGGGGGTGGTGGCGGAGGCACGTTGATCGTCGGTGGTGGGTGGAAGTACGCGCGCGCCGCGAACTGTTCGGCTTGCTTTTTCGACTTGGCGGAGCCGCGCCCCATGAATGTGTTTTGCACGAAGACGTCGACCGTGAACACACCGTCCACGTGCGCGGCGACGCGGTAGTCCGGTAGGTCGAGACCACTCGCCTGGCAATGGCGCATCAGGCGGTCCTTGAAATTGTCATCGACCTCCAAGACGCGCATGTCCACCATTTCTGGGTTCGTGAACACGCTGAGGACGAATTGCTTCGCGTGTAACAGGCCCTGGTCGAGGTACAGTGCACCCACGAGCGCTTCGAAGACGTCCTCGAGGATCTTCGGGTTCTCGTTCCACGAGTTACGCATGCCCTTCTCATCCATGATGACGTGTTCGTGGAGTCCGAGCTTTCGCGCGATCCCCGCGAGCATTTCACCGCGCACGAGCTTCGTGCGCGCCTTGGTGAGAAACCCCTCCGCGCGCGATTCGTAGCGATCAAACAGAAACTTTGTGATGACAAATCCCAGGACGCTGTCGCCGATGAACTCGAGCGTCTCGTAGCTCTCGGTAATCCACTCGTACTCTTTCATCGCACTCTTGTGCTGGAAAGCTTTTTGGTACACGCTCAGGTCGTTGATGCGTGTACCAAGAAGGGACTCGATTTGGGTGTGTGTGATTGGGAGCATAGTCCTTATTAAAAAGTATAAAATTCTTGTGTTTAAATGACGCGCTTACGCGACAACTTCCTTGATGAAGTGCGGTGAGACGAACTTTTGGAGGTTCAGGAACGTCACCTCGACGCCTTCATCAGGGCGAAGGAGCGCGCGAAGATTGTCGTCGAGGTTGATCTGACGACCGTTCGTCTTGTCCTTCAAGCCGCGTTCTTTGATGTACACGTTGATGGCCCTGGTGACCTCGGAACGGGAGATTTTGTCCTCCGGACCGAGGTTGAGGAATCCTCTCAATTGTTCGGATACGTTTTGCTTTCGGTTGAAGCCGCTGTTCGCGCTGCGCGCGGCTTTCTTTTCGCCCGTCGGGTCCTCGATGTGACCCTTGATCTTGCGGACCATTTTCGTGAGAGATTTGATTTCGGATCGGAGTCCGTTGACGTCGGTGGAGATTTGTTCGATGGACATGATGCTTGTTGGTGTTCTGCCTCTATGGTTGCGCTTCCTTTTAACTTGATCTTCATCTCATCTTCATCTCAGTGCGTTTTTGAGTTAAAGAAATGATGTACACATAAGGCACAGAAAGAAGATGATCTTCACGGACACCCCGACCCAGAGCGAAGATGGCACGTACTACGTGCGCGCCACCGCCGACGACAAAAAGAAGGTCTTCGTCCAGTTGAACCGCATCGCAGTCGCGGAAGAAACCGATTTCGAAGTGAACCCGGCATCCACCAAGAAAATCGCGGCCATCGACGCGGCGTGTCTCAGCGCGGCGTTCGAACACGCCGAAGCTTGGTTCGGGAAGCCGATGACCGAAGCTCAACTCACCAGGGCGTACCAGGGCAGCGTCGACGAGGACGGCGTGCTCAGTTGCGACGCCATCCCACCCACAAAAATTTTCGATGCTGATCTCGAGGTGGTCGGTCTGGATGGTCTAACCGCAGGCCGAACAGTCAACGCCATCGTCGAATTCGCTGGACTGTGGTTCGGACGAAAAACTTTTGGACCAGTGTGGAACGTCGTACAAGTTAAGATGCACGCGCTCCCAATCGTCGATGAGTACCCAAGCGAGTATGCATTCGGCGATGATGACGACGAAGAAGAAATACAGGAGGACGAACCCGTCGAACCCCAAGACGAAGGTGAGGTCACCGAAACCGAAACCATCGCCGACGACGCATAAATAAAAATATCTTCTTTTATTAACATATATAACATACCATGCTGAATCGCATCCTGACCAAAAAAGCGCTCATGATCGTGGCCGTGGCTATCCTCGTATTCATCGCCGTCAGTATGCAGGGCAAGAAGTCTGGCTTCGAGGCGGAGATCGTCGAGGAGGAAGCGGCGGCCCCGTCCGAAAAGAACGCCATGCGCCCGGGAAGTGGTCTCGCGTCCGCGCTCTTGCCGCGTGAAGTGTCCCAGGGCGAAGATTTCGGTGAATTTGCGCCGTCCGATTTGCTCGCCGACCAATCTTTCCTTGACCCGCGATCCCAAGTTGGCTTCCCGGAGACCGTCGGTGGTGCGTTGAGAAACGCCAACCAGCAAGTTAGATCCGAGCCGCCGAACCCGAAGCAATCGTACGTGTGGAACAACTCCACCATCACCGCGACGGACCAAAAGCGTGCGCTCGAATAGATCAATTTAAAGCTTTCATTTAGTTAGATACCAGCAGATGGCAGAAGAACTCTCTGTCACCGTGAACCGTCTCGTCGAGTTGACCAAACAAATCGCCGAGGCCAAGAAAGACGTCAAGATCCTCACTCAGGCCGAGAAAGCTCTGCGTGCCCAGGTCCAGGGGTCGATGGAAAAGAGTGGCATCGACCAAATCAATCTCAAAAAGGGAAAGATTAACTTGAAGAAAAGCAAGCGCAAGGCTGGATTCACCAAGGCGACCGTCCGAGAAGGTCTGACCAAACACTTCCAGGGCGACGAGAATACGGTCGACGCCGTGTTCGCCACGATCCAGGCCAATCTTCCGACAAAAGAAGTTGCATCTTTGTCACTCACTGGGATAAAGGAGAAGTCTGACAAGTGAGCAAGATGGTGTGGAGTCAATACGTCTACGAGGCGACGGTTGGCCTCGATGCTGCCGCAGACGACTCAGGCACCGACGACGCGGACGCGCCAGTCGCCAGCCCCCCGACGATTCACGATTTCTGGGACACGTACTCCGATGAGTTATGGTACTTGTTTGACACCATAAACACACTCATTCACGACGCGTTTCTCGAGCACTATTTACGACCGCGTTTTGACGAATTCGTCGAGTTGTGTTATTATCAATTCGAGGAGTCCACCGACCCGTACGAAGATTGTGAGTTCAGGCCAAACGCGGAGTACATTTTGAGTCGAGTCGCGCTGTTAGATTCACAGGATCTCGTCAAACAAGTGACGACCGATGATTTCATACGGTTTCTAAAAAGAAAATATTGATATATTGTAATGATCGACATCACCACATCCAAAGTATCCCTTCCCGCCACTCTTTTTTTGTTCCTGAGCCCAGGCGTTCTGCTCCGCACAACGGGCGCGGACGTCGAGGTGTTCGGGCGCACCACCGATCGAGCGGCCGTTTCATTCCACGCCCTCGTCTTCTTCCTCGCCTTCGCGCTCGCGGCGAAGGCTCTGGGTCTCGTTTTGACGCGGACCGATCTCATCGTGACGACGTCTCTGTTCGTCGCCCTGAGCCCGGGCATCCTGCTCACGCTTCCGCCTGGATCAAAAGCTGGTGGACCGGTCGCCGCCGCGACGCACGCGGTGGTGTTCGCCCTGATCTTCGCGAAGCTTCGCAAGACGTTCCCGCAGTACTACTGATGACGCGGTATCTCATCTTAGGCCCGGCGAGCATGGGCATCTTCGCCCAGGTGGGCGCGCTGAAAAGAATTGGATCCACTCTGGAAGATGTCGAGGCGATCAGCGGGAGCTCCGCGGGTGCAATCATAGGTCTGATGTTATCGGTGGGCATGTCCGTCGACGAAATCACAGAGGTCGCCATCGATCTCGATATGCACAACTTTGTCAACGTTTCGCTCGGGACGTTTTTTCGAAAGTATGGGTTCGTCGACACTGATGCGATACGGGCGCAGTTCGTCAAGATATTGCGCGGACGAGATCCGACGTTCGCGGAGCTGGATAAGAGGTTCTATGTCTCTGCGTTTTGTCTGAACGACGGTCGCACGGAATATTTTAGCAAAGATACGCATCCAGACATGCACGTCGTAGATGCAGTTATAGCGTCGATGTCGATCCCTGTGGTTTTTTCAAGAAAGATCTTGAACGGTCGGACGTACGTCGACGGCGCGACGGTGGAGTTGGTTCCGATGGCGCCGTTCTACGATAAACGGGACGAGGATATCACGGCCGTGTGCATTAAGATGCGACGGACGTACACGGAGACCATCGACAACCCCCGTCAGTACTTCGAGTGTCTCGTGCGGGCTTCTCTCGCCAATCGCATCTCGTCTGTGCCGAGAGAATGTAAGTTAGTGGAGATTGACGTCGGCGAAGCGAATATCTTTGATTTTAACATGAAGTATGAGGACAAGATTCGACTGTACAACATTGGGTATGATGCACTTAAAGAATAGGCTATGTAAATTAACAGAGAAGATGAGCTGTGACATCTGTTGTATAAAACATAACAAGACCACGCACAAGGAGGTTTGTTGCCCTTACTGTGCGTTGTCGTCATGTCGCGCGTGCACGCAAAAATATCTTTTATCGACGCGCCAAGATCCTCACTGCATGGGATGCAAGGCGCCGTGGACGCGGGAGATGTTGGATGGGTTCTTCACCGCAAAATTCAGAGATGGAGAGTATCGCGCGCATCGCGAGGACATCTTGTTCGAGCGCGAACAAGAATTCCTACCAGAGGCACAGGCGGAGGCGGAGTTTCAGAGGGAACAACTACGACGACGCGACGAGATCAATCGACAACGGAACATGTTCTTCACGCTGTTCGACGCGCGTGGACTCAGCTTCGGCACCATCACGCACGGTGAGATGCAACGGGACCACCCGGACGTATTCGAGTTGTACACGGCGCTCGTCAACATGGAGATCGCGTACGAGGAGCTTCGACGGGAAGGTGTCCAGCACCGCGCCGTGGATGCGTCGAAATCGTTCGTGCGAAAGTGTCCCACCGCGGAGTGTCCCGGGTTTTTAAACCAAGAGCGCCACTGCGGTCTGTGCAAATCAACATTTTGCCGGGAGTGTAATGAACTTCTCGTCGAGGGTGAGGAGCACACGTGTGATCCGGGTGCGGTGGAGACGATGCGACTCTTGGAGCGGGACACGAAACCGTGCGTGAAATGTGGCACGATGATTCAAAAGTTGGATGGGTGTTCGCAGATGTGGTGCCCACAGTGCCACACCGCGTTCGACTGGAGGACCGGACAGGTGGTGCAAGGGCGGTTGCACAACCCACATTATCTGGAATTCAAACGCAGAGGAGGCGTGCTCATGGGGAGGGAACACGGAGACATTCCTTGCGGTGGGGCGCCGACGCTCACCGAATTACGAGCCGTCCCGGAATGCGAGGATCTCTACGACCACTACTTCAATCGCGCAGACTTTGAGAGAGAGATCGATTGGCGCTGGAATCCAGACAATCACTGGGAGAACAACCGCAGGTACCTGCGAGTGTCGCTCATGTTGGGGCGATTGAGTGAAGAGGGATTCAAGTCGGAACTGTATAAACGAGAGCGGCGGAAAGAGAAACGTCGAGAGGTTCAGGATATCATGCAAACGTTCGTGGATACGACGGGCGATCAGTTGAGACAATACGTACTAGATCCAACCGAAGAGACCTTGGACGATGTGTGTGTGAGACTAGACCTATTGACCGATGTGGTGAACGACGCGTTCATTGGCATTCACAAAAGGTACAAGTGTGGGACGCCAAAGCTGTTGAACAATAGGTGAGATGATTACAAAATGTACGGATGTTCCGCGCGCTCTTCCTCTGAGCGCATGAGGTGAATCAAACCGAGGAAAAGCATGGCCAAAAAGACCGCATTCTCGACGTCCGGCGACGCAAGGAAAGTGAGGGTCAACACGAAAAAGACACGAGCGACGGGCGTTTGCATGATCGACGTGAGCCGCGCCGGAGGGGTCGTGACCGCGGAGGTACGCGTCAAGAGGAGACTGATGATACCGATGATCAGCGGCGTGCTGATTTTCGGTCCGAGCTTCGTGTAGTTGACGTTTTTGTGCGTGGCGACACCAAAGCCACCGACGGCGGCTAAGGCAAGGCCTGGGATCGGCGTGGTCGAGAGAGCCATCTTTGAGTGTTGTGTGTCATTAGCATCATATTTTAATTTAGATGAACCCGTCTCGCCCGCGCTCTTCCTTGTTCTTGAGCGCGTACACGACGGCCAAAAAGGTGAGCACCGCGATCAGTGCGTTTTCCATATCACCACCCGTGCTTTGCAGTGCGATGAGGAACAGCGATACAAATCGGAACGCTGGACTGGAAAAGGCTCTCTCGAGTCTGGCTGGGATGGCGATCGCGTTACCAGAAAACATACCCTGGTACATTCCAAGCAAGGCAAACACGATGGGAATTTGGATCAATGGCTCGAGCGTTCGACTCGTGTATAGCCATCGTGGGTTGTTTTTGGAAACTTTTGCGGCAAATTGGGAAACTTTTTTCTGAATAACTTCGACCATTGCGACGTATACTAGTACCTAGATTTTTATCCTCCCAGGGTGAGCTTCTTCATCCCACTAAGAAATTTACGCATCGGCGACTTCGATTAGAAGGTGACATTTGTTGTTATGTGTCAATATTTCATTTCATTTTACGCGACCACCTGGCTAACCGCATCGGACACCTGAGAAGACATCACACTGACACTGTCTTCCTCATCGGGTTGCAAAGGAACACCGACGCCGATGTACTCGCGCACGTGGTACGCAAACTTCGTTTTCGGGTGCCAATCACTGAGCCACGTGCCGTGTGCGTTGAGGCAGCGCATTTTAAAATTGGGTGGGTAATCGAAGCCCATCACGCGCTTCGTTCGATCGTAGTATTCGGCAGCATTCTTTTTGCTTCGAAAGAGCATCACACTGCGGTCCCCGGTCGAGTCGTCGACCGAGTTCTCGTAACCGACGTGCGTGTACGCGCCCCCGTGTGCGCGTTTCTCGTCGAGGTCCTCGATGAATCTCAAAATTTCTAGGCAATATGGCATCGCACCCGGTCGTCGCGCAGTGCGGAGATGAAGGGTGCCCTCGGGGTGCCCTCGAGGCCGGGTGCCCGAAATTCAAACTAGAGGTGGGTGCCCCGATTTAAAACCTAAACCCTAGGATCCGCCGTGAAATTTCATGGGCCACCCCGGACGACCCTACCTCGACCGCGGGGTCCGTCGATGCGTCATTTCGCGACGCGCGATGGCCGTGATGATGTCGCCCCACTCGAAGGGGGACGGTGGGATGCAGGGGGTTCCTAGCTCGAAGACGGTCGAGGTGAACGCGGTGTCGGTCACGGGCACCCCAGTGTCCAAGGCAACGGCTAGAGACCCCACGCGCGAGTACGTCCCTCTCGAACGCAACGAGATCAAAATCGAACGCCGCGCGCGAAAAGAGGATGAAGACGACGTCTGCCGTTGCAAACCCAACCCTGACGCGGGTGGGTGCTACTCATATGACCCGTGTGTGTTCAGGGCGGAGAGGCGGGAGTGCAGTGACAGATGCCCCAACGCACAGAATGGTATGTGTGGCAACAGGGTGTTCAGAGACACGAGCAAACACCCGAAGACGAAGGTACTCGATTGTGAAGACGATAGAGGACTCGGCCTCTTCGCGGACGCCGTCATCAAGAAGGATAGTTTCGTCATCGAATACATCGGGGAGGTCATCAAGCTCACAGAAGAACAGCTTGAAAAACGCAAGGCTGAATATAAGAAAGAGGGACTCGGGCACTCTTATTTCAAACAGCTGAGGGCTGGGGTGTACATAGACCCAACGAAGAAGGGCAATCGCGCGCGGTATATGAATCACTCCGATACGCCAAATTGCATGGGTGAACTATGGGACGTGGACGGTGAGGAGTGCATCGGTATTTTTGCAAAGGCAGATATTAAGGCGGGTGAGGAATTGACTTGGGATTACGGCGATGATTTCTTCTCTGATGGCCATACAGTGAATGAGAATGAATCAATCGCCGTGACAGAAACTCCTGGCGAAACCGTCACGGTTGAACCCGGTGAACCCGACGATGCGATGACGACACCGATGTCTAAGGTGTCTGTGGGCGCCGCGGAGCCCCCCGCCGCGGTGGAAACTGGTGCGGTGGCAAACGAGATGGATACGGATACACCAATGGTTTCTAAGGCGTCGTCCCGACGTTTGAGTTTCATGACACAGATGGATAGTCGAATTCAGGGTTCGTGTACGACCGGACCACAACACCATCCGCTTTGTCGGTCCCCACTCACGAAGCTGCCCCCTCCCACGCTGCAACAGCAGACGATTGAGAACGACGAGAGTGAAGATTCCGAATTACCGAGTGCTGACAAGCCACAGGCCGGGGTGGTGTGTGCGGTCTGGAATTGTACAACCGAGAATCGAAACAAGACTCCGACATGGAGACCAGGTCCAGACGGTTCGTCGCAGTTGTGCAACGCGTGTGGTGATAAATATAGTAAAGACAAAGATCGTGTGCAAAAGCACCCAAAGCGCGAAGGCTGGTACGAGATGCGCGAGGTCAGATCGAAGAGGTCACCTCAACCACGCGGTGAAGCACCGGCACCGAAGAAACGGGCGAAGAAGACGCCGACGACTACCCCACAGACGACGACTACCCCACGAACGAAAAAGAAAAAGACGCCTTGGAGTGAGAGGTCGGATTTTAAAGGCGACCACACACTCACGCGACTCAAAGGGGACGACGCCGTGTTTGACGACATCAGACGGGGGTTCATCGACGAGGGAAAAGATGTGCGCGAGACAGATACCAAACTCACGGTCACGGCAGAGGAGGCGAGTAGACAACTCGAGAAATGGGTTCAACAGAGTCTGGACACCGGCGTTACCCTGAAATCAGAAGAGGGGCCATACGCGAAAGGGTGTGCTCTTCACTCGAGACTGGGTGTCATGGTACACGGGAAAAAAACGGCGTCATATGGGTGTGGGTGCAATCAATGTGAAGACGAATGGAGCTATAACATAAAGAGTAGGCTCATCACCGACAAAGACAGCTGGTACATGGTGGGAAACTACGAGAACCTGCTACAAAAGAGTAGAGGGAAGAGGCCCAACACGGTCGATGATGAAGAGAACGAGCCGAGTGACGAATACATGCCCGAGGGAGATTTTGGTGGGACGGAAGACGACTCACAGACGTCTGAGGAAGACGCCACCGACGACTCGGAGTCGTCTGAGGAAGAAGAGGGAGACACACAGGTTGCACCGTTCGGTATGACAGCCGAGTGTGAACACCCATTCCACTGTATCCTGGAACGGTGGTTACCATGGGCCGAACGAAACCCACAACCAAAAGAAATAATAAGGTTTTTCCGTGAGATAAATGCCCATTTTCAAGCCACTGGCTTATACAACGCGGCATTGTCGGTGGCTGTGTCGATGGCTGACAGCATCGATAAAGTAAAAGAGACTGTGAATCAGATGTATAATGCAATAGACGAAATCGACCCAGGCGGTCTGACGGGCTATTTGACGAGCGGTGACATACCGAGCGATGAAAAGCGGTCGTCTACGTCGACTTCACCGACACAACGTGTGCCCGGGTCACCACCTCCATCGAGTGAAACTCTACAAGAACTGACCAAGGGCTCGTTTGAGAAAGTCATCAATGAGGTGGCACCCCTGATTAAAACAGGGGCGAGCTTCATCGACATAGGCTGCGGTCGAGGAAATTGTTGTCTGCACTGGAAGATATTTGATCCAAAGAGCAAAGTCGCGGGCGTGGACAGAGCGAATCACCGGATACAAATCGCAAAAGAGGTCGCCGGCAAAATAGGCCAGGACGTGAGTTTCTCGGAAGAGGACGCAGCGGACGAGGAAGGGGCGATTGAGTACGATGTCGTGTATTCCTTCGACAAGGTTTTCACGGACCACGATCGAGAAGCGATATACCGGCGCTTGAATGCGTCACCGCAATGGAAGGTTTTCGTCACGTTCCGTACATTAAAAGAAGGGGATGTGGAGGGCGCTCGACTGGTATCTACGCCTGTGTTGAGTGTCCAAGGGTGTAGAGAAAAGCACACGGCGTACGTGTACGAGAAGGATAGGCTTCTTGCCCTATACAACAAGGCTGTGAGGAGTAGTCAAAGCGTTGTTGAATAATAATAAAATTGTAGTTTTACTGTAGATGAACGCACCTATCAAACTCGTGCTTCGCGCCGGTAAGGTGTTTTATGAAGTCAGAAAGCACGTGACGTTCTCACTCGTGTCCGACGGTCTGCTCGGATTCCTGAAGAGGTTACGGTGCTCATTGCTTGATAACGTAGGACCTGCCGAAATAGAAAAGGGCGGCGGCGACGGCACCGGTGGTGGCGAGTCCAACTCCTGACCGTTGACCCATCTCGTTTAGGAATTTGGGAACGGACGTTGAAAGCTTTTGCTGCACGGGAGTGGAGATCGCGGCGGCGGTACACGCGGCGACGAAGAGCGCCGTCATCTGGTCGTCGGTCAGTCCACCTGGGTTCTTGGACTGGACGTGCGTTTGCATGTCTTGAGGCACTGGGCCGGTGGGGTTTTGTGCCGGTGCCTGCATTTGAAGCGATTGCATCGGCGACTGGTTTTGGATCACGGGCGGATCCAACATAACGGCACCTCCCGCGGGCGGACCGTGTTCCATCATGACGGCGTCGAGCGGCGTCGAGTCCATGGGCTGTTGTTGCTGTTGTTGTGCGACATTTTTTTCAGACGAATGAAACGCTGTTGTCGGCGCCTCCGCCCCCTGGCTCTGGGGAAGGGAAGACGACGCGACGGCCATGGGCGGTGGTTGAACGTCGGGCGGTGCGCTCGGCGCCAATGGGACGTAGCCCTCACCACCGTCGACGAGGTTCATGGTCTGGATCTGCTGGGACATCTTCTCTACCTAAGGGTCCATGTTTTCTAAAATCGGTTTCGACGCGCACTCTACCTGCGCTTGGTGATCTTGAGGCTCGTGCCCTTCTTCGCGTCCTTCAACTTGTTATTGTCCGTCTCAAAATGTCTCGGATTATACATCTTTTTGTGCATCTGCCAAAGCGCCGGTGAGCCCACTCTGAAATTCTTCCGCAGAGATGCTTTCCACCAGAACACACAATCGCTGATCTTGTTGGATCGGACGGTGTTATCTAAGACTAAACAGCCGTAATCCTCCGTGCACGCCTCCAAGACCTTGTTAAACATATCGAACGTGGGAAAGATGCCGAAGAAGTTCTTGTATAACTTTTCCCTGTTCGCGAGCACCGGCTCCTTGAAAACAAAAATGTAATCCGAGTTAGCCCGTAGCGCGGGCGGAAGATCGATCGCGTACTGTAGGGTCATCAAAAAGAACAGTTTATAGTGCCTACCGTTGAGAAAGATCGTTCGTAGTTGCGTGTCTCGGACGAATTTCGTGTCGTACATGCAGTCATCCAGGATGATGAAGGCGTTGTTGCCGGGCTTGTGTTTGTTAGACCCGTTGACGATCTTCCGCTGGCGCTGGATCACGCGATCGACTGCTTCTTTGTCGTAATCTCCATAGACGAATAAGTCGGGTACGAAGCCTCCGTAGAACGAGTTTCCTTCCTCCGTCCCGTTACACACGATGCCACACGGGATGTGTCTCTTGTAATACATGATGTCACGAACGGCCACTGATTTTCCAGATCGCCTGCGAGCGACGAATACGGCGGTCGCATCGTCTTGCATGTTCTGCGGTTGGAATTTCTTGAGTTGGAGGTTCACTCCGTCCGCTGTGCTCATGCTTCCTGCGATCAGTGTGCTTTTTTATTTCAGATATTTTCCCCGCTCAAAGTAGACTCACGATGCCTGCCGGCAGGTTACGACTTGCGGCCACCGCGGGCGTCGACGCGTGGATCACAGGCGACGCCACACACAGTCACTTCCTACAAAGGTTCAAGCGCCACACGAAGTTCGCGATAGAGACCGTCGAGACGCCTGTCGACGGTCGAGTCGATTTCGGTGGTGAAGTGTCTTGCCGAGTGCCGGTGACCAAGGGTGACTTGATACGAAACGTCGCTCTGAAGATCGTCCTGAGCGATCCAACACCAGATTCACCTGGAAAAAACGATGTGTACTGGACGCCGAGCGTCATTTCCCACCTGATCGAGCACGCAGACCTGTTGATCGGCGGTCAAACGGTTCAACGACTCACGGGTGAGTACATCTACATGCATCAACAGCTCAACAACTCGTTCGATGATGTCGATCAGAGCGTGTACTTTCTGAATGGTCACGGGAACTTTTTGCGGTACTCGAACGGCACATACACCTACTACATGGACCTCCCGTTTTACTTTTATCGCGAGTCGTCGCTCGCGATTCCCGTGTGTGCGCTCACGAAACAATTGGTCGAAGTACGAATCAAGCTTCGCCCTCTGAACGAGCTCATCTGGTACACCACACCGGCAGACATCCCGTCGGGTCTGACGGCGAAGATCGCGAACATGTCGCTCGATTCGGAGTTTGTCTACGTGACGCCCGAAGAGCGCGCGTATTTCATGCATAAACCGATCAGTTATGCCATCACACAGCTCCAGATGTCGCAATTTAAGATACCCGCCGGTGAAACGGAGCGGTCGGTGATGCTCAAATTTGCCGGCCCAGTTAAAGAGATGTTTTTCACGTCGACGTCGGATCGCGCGGTGGAGCTAAACACGCCGTATGATTTCAACACGATTCAGCGCGTCCGTCTCCGCTTCAACGACGAGGTTGTGTTCGACAAGACGCACAAACAGTTGGTATACGAACAGTCGCTGAGAAACCACGTGAACTCACCATTGGTCAGAACGACGACCATGGCGGACACGCGGAGTACGACGATCGGCGCGGGCGGTGCCGCGTACTCGTTAAAGAGTGATTTCGGCATGTTCTCGTTCGCCGAGTACCCCGATCGCGCCGCGCCGTCCGGTCAGGTGAACTTTTCGCGGATCGCACACAAGCTATTGACTGTGAACATCGACCATCTGTATGCCGGCCACCCGTCGACGGTTCGGGTCTACGCCGTTTCGTATAACATTTTGACCATAGCCGCGGGCTTGGCGGGTGTAAAATTTTAGATATGTATAGTAGATGGCCGGACGCGTGCAGCTCGAGCTCGCGCGAGGCCCACAGGAGCGGTTCTTCACGGTCGACCCAGAGTACACACACTTTCGGTCGATTTTCAAGAAAACGACCAATTACGCCGTGCAGTCGCGAGACTTCGAGCCACAGACGAGCACCCGGTTTGGGGAGACGGCGCATTTTCGAATTCCAGCGAATTACGGGGATCTTTTGAAGACGGTGGCGCTCAAGGTGACGCTCTCGGAGTTGAATCACCCCGATGGTCACTCGTTGGCCTGGATCGATTCCATCGGGCACGGCATCATCGAGTACGTCGACCTCCGCATCGGCGACGTCGTCATCCAAAGACTCACGTCGGACGTGCTCCAGATTTACAGCGAACAGAATTACACACAGACGAAGCAACAGGCGCTCAAACATCTCATTGGTAAGTACCCAAATCGAGTCGCCGGCACATTGGTGTCTGACAAATCCATCGCGGCCCATCTCGGCGAAGCGACGGGGGATACGGAGTTGATCATCGACCTCCCGTTCTATTTCTATAGAAAACCAGAGCTCGCACTGCCTCTATGCGCGTTGAAGCTTCAGGAGGTCGAGTTCGTGGTTAAATTACGACACTATCAGGACGCCGTGGATGGCCATCTCATGGTCTCCACAGTCACCGGTGGACACATCGATTTCACGACTAGTGGTGGACGACCCACGATCAAGTCCATGGCGCTCGCGACGGATATCGTATTCGTCGAAGACGCCGTCCGGGACCAACTCTTGCGTCGCCCCGAGCTCGATTACGTCATCACACAGCACCAGAGACACCAAGAGACGATTTCCGCCGGCACAAATGCGCTCAGGATGAAGCTTGAGTTTTCCAATCCAATGCGCGAGCTCTACTTCGTGATTAGATCGCGAGTTCCGACGGGGTCGTCGCCGTTCGATTACGATAACCGAGTCACGACACCTAACACGGGCGAGGGGAAGACGACGGGGATTGGTGGGCGACTCATTCTGTTTGAGCATCTCCGGCACCTGAAATTGAGTTTCGATGGTGAAGAAATTTTGGACGAGGTCACGGGAAAGGCGATCTTTCTCAAGGCGGTGCAACCGTACATGCACCACTCCAAGACGCAGCTCATTCGCCGATTCTATAGTTACGCGTTCGCGACCGAGCCAGAGGGACCGCCGTCGGGAACCGTTAATTTGTCTCTCATCAAGGACCAAATTGTCCAGTTCGAGCTTAATCCGCAGCCAACGTACGCGCGAGACGTGCGCGTCTACGGGGCGT
>Ga0206682_10002672_pt1 | contig 15959 bp, 23 predicted proteins | sample M240m12015metaG_FD_155444 | JGI IMG/M metagenome (GOLD analysis project Ga0206682, IMG submission 155444) | Ammonia-oxidizing marine archaeal communities from Monterey Bay, California, United States - M2 40m 12015 | ecosystem: Environmental > Aquatic > Marine > Intertidal zone | place: USA... | reverse complement strand
CTATATTAATCAATTACCAAATTCCAATTTACGAAATAAACTCGGTGAGTACTATGAGTGGTATGAGTTAGTGAGGAATGCTAGTTCGTAAGTATTTAGTTCTTTGATTCATTCCAAGAGATACGATTGGTCATTATATATGTATTATCTCAAATCTTTATCCGCTGTATAATATGTCTTACCCTTCATTACAAAACTATGGACGCGGGCATATCCCCATGCTTGTGGAGAAGCTCCTGGACGATGCCCAGTTCTCCATGCGGCGAGGCCTCTATTGTAAATTGTTTGAAGTGTCTTGAGGGGTATCTTTGTAGCCTTGGCTATCTCTGGAAGCGATTTCACTTCCGACCCATACTTCTTTCTAAACTTTTGGGTGTACGAAGAGGTGCGAGTCTTCATACCCTTATCAGTCTTGAAGTCTTTGTAATCTTTCTTGAGCATTTTCTTGTAGCGGGTCTCTACAGACTTTAGGGTTCTGAGACCACGAAAGTATTTTAGGGGAGCGTAAATCTTACCCCCGGTTTTACGCAATACCCTAACCTTTTTAGATATTTCCTGATCAGTGAGAGGCATCTTAATTATTATGTAGATTTAATTCAATGGGGTGGGGTGAAGAAAAACCAATTCCAGAAGATGAGAGATCCTGTAACATTTTCTGTAACTGCTGTTTACTAAGTTCTATAACGGGATTAATGGTTGGTGGTGTGATGGTAAAAATGTATTATGCTGGTTATTTGTGACGCAGATACTTAACAGCCGCAAGAATGTTTGGAAAAATTTTGTTACCAAAACGCACCCGTCCTGACTTTGCCGACACCCACCCCGCGTGTCCATTATAACAACACCTTTGGATATCAACCATTATAAAAGTATTAGATTATTTTAGTAGAAGAGAAAATGAGTTTGAAAATTGTGATGGGAAATATGTTTTCTGGTAAAACATCTGAACTGATCAGGCGACTTAAGAGGTATAAAGTCATCAACAAAAATGTCTTGGTCGTCAATTCACTCAAGGATACACGGTCAATGGAAGAAGTTTTGAAAACCCATGATAATGTCAAGTTCGATTGTATAAAAGTTGACAACGTAGCAAAAATTATATCGAGTCAATACTTTTATGGCGCCGATGTGATCGCGATCGATGAAGCTCAATTTTTTGAAAACTTGAAAAATTTTGTATACATCTGTCTCTATGAAGGCAAAGAAGTCTTACTCGTTGGTTTAGATGGTGATTACAAACAGAGAAAATTTGGTGAACTACTTGACTGTATACCCATGGCAGACGAAGTTACAAAGTTGACAGCTCTATGCATGGAATGTATGGATGGTACAGCCGGACCATTCACAAAAAGAACTGTGACGAGTGATATACTTGAACTCATTGGCGACAAGGATTCTTACAAAGCTGTTTGTCGGAAACATCTATGACCAATGAAAGTCTTGTCAATATTGACCTCTTGAAATATTTATGTGTGACCCGAGGATCATAAATTGTATCTCGGCCATCTTCAACAATTGTGCGTTTATTTTTCGTACTGAAAACACATCCTCTTCCACCTCTTAACACAAGTTCGTATCGCATCCAACCTCGCTCCCTTTTCAATTTTGGTGCACATGTCATCGAAAAATCCATGGCATATATTTTAGCTGTCTTTGAATCTACACCCGGAATAGTGTCAATCATCTTTTGAATTTCTGGAAAATTTTTTACATTGTAGTAAATTCTTTTTCCGTCGTAGTGACGTTTAACGTCATGATGTTCATCGTAGTATACTTCTTTAATTCTTTCAACATTGTCTCGAAGAATGTCAAATCTTGAAAGGTTATATTTTTTGGGCTTTGACAAAAATATTCTCAGTCCAAAGTAAATTAAGATGATGCTTACGACTCCCAGAATTCTCATGCTTGCGTTATTCTTGTTGTTGTTGATGACCTCTAAGAACTTAGGTAACAAACCCGCGATTGTTATTTTTAGTGCTGCCCTGGTGACTCTTCACTTGTATGATCATCTCTTCTTGGTCAAGCGTCGTAAAGAAAACTATTGTGGTGCCTGCAAGATGTAAAATCTATGAATGTCTAAAATAAGAACTACACGTCTTTGCTCACTCGTCTTTACCAATTCATGGTATCTCGCGTGATCAAAAATGAATTCTTCTCCGGGTAGATGAGTGTGGTCACCACTTTCTGTCTTGAGAACACAAGAGTCATCACCTTCGATGGTCAAGTGGTACCTGAGTTGTATATTACTCTCTGCTCGGTGTGGATGAATTTTCATTGGACCTTCGATGACCGCAAACATCGCAGACTCACTGTCAACTGATGGAATCATTTTGATTATTTCACGGAGGTACGGGTAGTCCTTGACTTTGTGGTAGTAGTACTTTTCATTATGTTCGAACCATGGACTCAAGTCATGAAAGTAATGTCTGGGTGCATCAACTTCTTTGAACTCCCGAACAATGTTTCGGTAGTTTGCCTTGATTAACCAAAGACCAGCAAAGTCTTCGACGTAATAATTGTAACGATACATCATGATGTCTACCAAAGTGTTTCGCATACCAAGTAAAAGTCTACTTGGTTTTTGAAAGTACAGACGATCAATCGGCGCCTTCAAGTAGTCACACAGAACCAAAGCAACTGGCACCAGAGCGATGTACCACATTATTTTCTAAGTATATAAAAATGCCTGGATACAAACGCTCTGAAAAGTATGAACCCGAACCCGAAGTCCCTGCCGCCGATGGTAAGGTTGAACGTGTGATCGAAAAGATCGAAACCCGCTTCGTCATGCCCCGTATGCCGTTCGGTCTGACGGTTTTCCAAGTCGTTCAAATTTTGATGTTGGCGTACATCATTTTGAAGTTAAACAAGAGAGTCTAAATAATTCTAAATGGAACGCTTAGGAACCAATTATGGTGGTTGGATCGTTCCCGACAATATGAAACTTGATGTAGTATACTCGGGTGGTGTCGGTGAAGATATGTCATTTGATATAAAATTGCAAACAAAGTATGACTGTGATATTATATTAATAGATCCAACTACAAAAGCAGTGAAACACTTTGAAGAGTGCCAGAAGTATTTTAATGATAAGTCATTTAAGTTTACGGGTGGTATTCAAGATGACTATTACACGTCAATAAAAAATGAACAACCAAACCTCAATAAATTTTTCTATGTCCAAAAAGGTTTGTGGGATCAAAAAGATCAACTCAAATTTTTTAGACAAGACAATGAAAATTATGTTTCACAATCATTGATTGATGGAATGTTTTCAAAAAATTATGACATTGTCGAAGTTGACACAATAAAAAATTTGATGGAAGCGAATGGTCACGACCACATTGATCTCTTAAAGTTGGATATTGAAGGTGCTGAAATCAAAGTGATCAATAAAATGTTAGACGATGGAATTCTCCCAAAGTATCTATGCATCGAATTCGATTTGTATCTCAAACAAAAAGACCGCGATGGATCCACACGAATGTTATTTGAAAGATTAGAAAAAATGGGATACGTTATTATTGCCAATGAAAATATGAATGTTACATTTAGAAGATAGTATGTTTAGTTTTCTCCAGACTGTGCGACTTCACAAACAACCTCCCTACGAAGAAGAGTATCTACCCATGGCAAGCACATATAGTAATAAGTTCCTTGTCAAAGAGATTGTAAAAGAAAAAAGTAACAAAATTAAAGTCAGTGAAGTTTTGGGTGAATATAAAAACTACGAAGAATTGATCTCCGACTATACACGCCTAGTTCCATTGTTGCCCTTTGTTATTAAAGTGTCACATTGGTGCGGTGACGCAAGGGTCATGATGACTGAAAAGGATTTGTTAGAAAACCAGGAAGTTCTTAGATCGCATTTTAATAAATTGATGTTGTCTAAGTATTCATCTCGCGAACCACATTATCAACATATTAAACCATATTTATTTATTGAAAAATTTTTGGGTTCAGATCTAAAAGAAATTAAGATACATTGTATACATGGAAAACCATATATACTAAACGCTATAAAAAATAAAACATCTGGAATAAACCCATATGCATCTCAGCCATATGTTATAATGTATGATACCAATTGGAAGAAATTACCGTTTACACGCCAAGATTTGAAAATTAGTTCGATAGACATACCAAAACCAAAAAATTTAGATGAAATATTGACAATATGTGAAGAACTTACTTCCGTAATTGATTATGTTCGTTTAGATTTGTACATTACAGATAATGATGAAATCTATTTTGGTGAATATACATTTACACCATTGGGTTTGGGTCGACAGTTTACAGATAAATCTGTCGAAGATGAAATGTTAAAAATCTACAGTATAAAGTAAGATGAAGGTCAAGTTGACTAAAAGTCCAAACCCAATGAAAAAGTTCAGGGTGACATTGGAGGATGGTCGCAAGGTTGACTTTGGTGGTCGTGGCTATACTGACTACACCAAACACAAGGATCCCTTGCGTATGCGTCTCTACGTCCAACGTCACGGAGGAAATGTTGTTCGAGGTGACAAAGATGTACATCGAAGAATGTTGCGTGTCAGTCGGAGTGACAAAGAACGTTGGAGTATCAATGGTATCGCGACGGCTGGGTTCTGGTCGAGGTGGTTACTTTGGAGCCAACCAACTTTAGAAGGAGCTAAGCGTTACATCTCACGACGATTTGGTGTTCGGTTCATTTGATCGCCCAATGACTGCACATTCAAGTCTTTTACCCATTTCACCACTGTGTACGATAACGGATCTACCCAAAATGGATTCTTTACCGTACAGAGTTATTTTATCTGTGACGAAGCGAAACCTTTTGTTGGATATTGTTCCGAGGTCTCCTGCATGACTTTCTTTGTCTCGAAGGCCACCGTGTTTCTTTGCGTCTCGCGGATTCCAATGTTCACCGCACGCACCAATGTCACCAAATTCATGAACGTGAAGACCATGACGACCACTCGTGAGTCCCTTGACGTGTCCACTGACTGTCACGGGTGATTTGGGTGACATCTGTGTAAAAGATATTTTGCCATTCATAGTTTGAAAAGTTGCGACTGCTTTCATCTTTGAAGTACCTAAAGAAATAATTCGTCACTTGAGTAAATGAAGGTACCATCATCATTCTGTACCATATGCACAAACGCATGTGGCAGAGAATTGATTGGGTTTTTATTGACACTCTCATTGCATCATCGCGGCGCGGATGTGTTTGTCACGTGTGATTCGGAAACAAAAAGTTATGTCGAACAGTCTTCTCCACAACCAAAGTTGAAGATTCATTGGGATGTCAGTCTCGACAAGTATTCGAATAAGGGTCGTTTTCAGATGGAACAAGAAGGAGTGTGGTCCGAGTTTCAGATGGAAAAGTCTCACGTGATCGCTCGAACTCTCGAATATTTCGAAGACACTATGTTCCTCGACTCGGATACTTTTATTCTTGAAAAGTTGTTTGTCGATGAGACCAAACAATTAGGTGTGTCGCCACAGTTTATCAATGACGAAGAATCTGAAAAGACGGGGTACTACAATGGAGGACTTCTTTGGACAAACCAAAAAGAACTACCGGAAAAGTGGAGAACCTTTACAGAAAAATCAAGATATTATGATCAAGCGTCGATTGAAGATCTCGTAAAAATCTACGATACTTTCGAATTTGATGAGACATACAATCTTCATACATGGCGTTTCAGGGTTGGTAAAGAAGACATCAGTCCACATTTCAATGCTGGACAAGGTAAACTTCTTTACAAAGATGAACCTGTGAAATTTTTACATACACACTTCAATCGTAAAGATCATGAAGAACAGAATCAATTGTTCATTCATAAAATGGTCAAAGCCCAGATGTGGCGTGAACTCATGATTGTTTTTAGAATCAATCAAGGATATTGGTGTCTCGTCGTACCTCAACAACCAAAAAGACATCCATTCGATCACATGAATGATAGTTTCAGAGAACTTGTTCCATTGTTAGCAAAAAAGAATCCAGATGTCGCGATGGCTGTGTCGGACTCGAATCATTGTTGGGTTTTACCATCGGTACTTTTGTACGATCGACCTACACTGTACTGGGCAGACAATGATGCGAGATCTGCACTCATGACACTTCTAGGAAATGGTGACGTCAATGTCGAAGGTGAGGCATTTGTGAATGGTGTCAAACCATGGATCTTTTGGCCGAGAAGACCAAGTGTCCTCGAAGAACATATAGACCGTCTCTCATGGGATGAACGCACGACTGAAAGTATTTTCATTGGCAACTTTGAAAATGATGTCCAAGAAAAGTTTAGGACTGGCACAGATTGGATGGATGCAGTCACCGAGTATCACTGCACCGCCGGTACTCAACATAAATTTACTCAAGAAGAGTACTTGGACATGTTGAAGCATTCCAAGTTTGGTCTTTGTCTCCGAGGTTTTGGAAGTAAGTGCCACAGAGAAGTTGAATTGATGGCCATGGGTACAGTACCTTTGATCACTGAACACGTGAGCATCGATTCATACTATGACCCACCGGTCGAAGGAAAGCATTACATTCGTGTCGACTCTCCCGAAGATGCAAGGAAAAAAGTTGAGGAGTTACCAAAAGAAAAGTGGGAAGAAATGTCAAAGGCGTGTCATCAATGGTATCTCGACAATGTTCATTCGGATAACGCGTGGCAAAGAATGATCAATTATTTGTTGTACGATAACCTTTCGTGAAGCCTTCTTAATAAATAAGGTGTCAATTCTACAATACTTCCAAATGGTACATAACGATAATCTGGAAAATCTTCACCCATGTGTAAAAGTTGGGCAATCTTATACCTATTGTGAGAAACCATTCTCGTATGTTTGATGTCTTCACTATTATGTGTCGCCACGAGTGTGTGCACATTTTCACCAGCCGTCAAAGATGTGTCGAGCCCTTGTCGAAAAGAACGATCGACCGAAGGTTTATCATGAAAAAGTCCACGTTGTTTTCGAAGATAGGCTCCTCGTACAAGTTTTACTCCAAGTTGAATGCCATCCGAGTTTGACATGTCGATATCTTTTTGAAGTTCTTTGAGTGCGTCTCTACGATACATCTGATACGTTTTGAAAACATGAAGTCCATCCTTGTTAAAATCTTTCATGAGACCATAACACAACTCGGGATACAATACTTCTTCGGCATCTATACACACTTGAACATCGTGATCAATTGCATGTTTGATGACGTCGCGAACCCATGTGTCCGCAATCCCTAGTGAACTTTTTGAACCAAAAGATGTATACTTGAGAGCACACATTGACCCAGGGATATATTTCAATATAGCTTTATTGGTCGCCGCAATATCATCAGCTTCCCACACATTACAGTTTTCACGGGCATAATCTAAAATTACTCTCGAACCCGAACGGCATACGTTCTGGATAACTCTTGGAAGTTCATGGTTCATTGCAGCATAGCGTAGCATTTATTAAAGATGTGCGACATTTAAAAATCACGATGGAGATTCGAACTTTAATCACACAAGTGCTCATGCCACGCATCAGACAACTCGAAGAAGAAATTGCATCACTTCGAAAACATACTTGGCCATACATTCAAGCCATGAAAGAACAGAATCAATTAGATGACATTCAAGCGAAGAGAGATTTTGCTCGTCACTTGGATGACACAACTCTTTTAGAATTGATTCGTTTGAAAGCACAGTATTCAAAAAATGGTGGCGGATCCGGTCTCAGAGAATACGATCTCGTTAGAAGAAATTGTCCGTCCGGTACATTTTAACTGTGTAGACTCCATCTTGACCAAACACCGTCGCCTGTTCACCATCGAAGAGTTCGGGACACCCGATGTCTTCGGTGCATTCGCGACCATTGATCGAGATTGGAATTGGGTATATTTGCTCACCTTGTGTCGTCGTGTGGTAATGGTATCGATCACGTCTTCCCCGAACTTCGCGACCATACAAAGGCAAAGTTTCACCAGCCTCGATAGTCAAGATACCCATCTGCTGAAAGCGTCCGGGTTTATACCTTTTGATCGGAGGACCTCGGTACTCTGGAACGGTTGGCGTCGGGACGGGAACCTTGACAGGAACCTTCACGGGAACCTCCACGATCTTTGGGTTTCTGACCAACATGTAAATCATGATGAGTGGGATAGAGATTAACGCAAGGGAGTTAACAAGCTTGTAGTTAATCTTCATCTTTATAGTAACATATGAAAAATATTTACCGGTTCATGTTTCTCAAAATGTATGTGATGGCTTGAATTTCAGGAGATGGGCTGACTAGGTTTTCAAGAAATTTCAAATTGTATTCGGTCGAAGTCATTTCGCGAAGATCACTCACAACTTTTTCATCCAATTTGAATTGCTTATTGGTCGTCTCCAAAACTTTTTCAAGTGTTTCAATTTCTTTGGGATACATTTCTCTCTTGAGTTGGGCAATTTCATCATCACCTTCGACTGCGTCCAACTTTTCTTTGATTTCTTCAATCTTCTTCTGAATGGACTCTACACTATCAATGTAGAGTCGCTTGTTGGTCGTGGAGAGTTGATCGATAATCGTATCCATTTTTGTTATTATTCAGATTTATTTTTTAAGTCCGATGATTGTTTGTATGCGTCCAAGTCTGAATTGAACTAAAAGCCAGAGAGTAAATGCAACCAATTTGATAAGTCGACCAGCCATGTCATCAGTGACGTTGTACACTGGGTCCAGGACACGCGCCACGAATGTCTTCGCTTTGTCTTCACCTGTGAAATACATCTCAAGTTGCGTGAGGCAACACGTGTCGTCATTCATGATCCAATGGAAAAAGACGAATGGGATAAAGAGTGAATACATCTCGAGCCACCTGATGTCTTTGACAAAGACTGGTACGATCACGGCTGCGACTAACATCACGACGTGAATCGCAAATATGACGTTGGATATCATTTATAGATAACTCAGAAATTTTATCGATGACTATAACAAAAATGGAGCGTCTTTGGAATGATGAACATGAAATTATTCTTCGACAGTGGGGTGAAGCCGCGGGGTGTTACAGGTATATGAATCACCGAGCTTACCTTTTGTACAAGAAATTGAGTATGCGTTTTTCTTTGCCGGTCATTATTTTGTCAACCATCACTGGTACTGCAAACTTTGCCCAGGAACAATTTCCAGAGGGAATACGGTCGTCTGTCCCATCTATCATTGGTGGTTTTAACTTGGTCGCGGGACTTATCGCGACGATTTCACAGTTTTTGAAAATCAATGAACTCATGGAAAATCACAGGGCCGCTGCGTTATCTTATGGTCTTTTGTCCAGAAATATTCGCCTCATGTTATCTTTGCCGAGAGCTGAGCGTGGCAAAGAAGGTTTGAAATTTGTTGAAGATTGCAAGTCAGAATATGATCGTCTCATAGAACAATCGCCAGCCGTGCCAACGCAGATCATTCGACAATTTGAAAGTGAGTACCCGGATGATGATGAGTTCACAAAACCAGAAATTTTGGATGTCCGAGCCATTCCAAAGTTGCCGAGTACGAGCACCTTCAGAGCTATCACGAAGAATACACCATTCCAAAAGATTGGTGAACTTATGGACCCGGTAAAGACCTCTGAAGATCCGAAAGACGTCGAAGAAGGTGAACAACCAGAATAAGTAATATGATATGAAACAGAATTCCACACACAGCGTACGGTAGAATTTTCTTTTTTAAAGGTTCTACGACACGTTTATGTAGTGCGTCATTTTCAAGCACCAAATCTATGGCCTGATTAGTAAGATCATCCATGGACCGCTTCATTAAAATTGTCGAACAAAAAAAGGATGAAAAGGTTAACACGGTTCACGTGGAAGCCTATGAAAAGCTGAAGAGATGCATCGATGAAAATAAAAACGTAATCGTGTGTGGACCTTCGGGTGTTGGTAAGACACATCTACTTAAACAAGTCCTCGCAGATCCAATCCGCATCGAAAAGAAAACACCTTTGACCTACATTCAAGAAATGCGAAATGCTTTATTGATTGAAGATTATGACACAGAACCTTTAGTTTACAAAAATATAGTAGATCATGTCGTTGAACATGGAAGTCCGACGGGTGCATCGGTTCTCATGTCATCGACGAGTGTGTATCTCTTACCAAATTTTGAAACAATTATATTGAAACCGTTGACGACCGAACAGTTAATGAGCATAGATAATCGCGAAGGGTCCACCGCAGCGGCTGAAAAATCCAATGGATCGATTCGAAGTTATCTTCACTATCTGGACAATTATGATTCAATGGATACCTTCATGTCATCCAAAGAATATATCGCGTCCGTTCTGTGTGATACAAAACCATTTAGTTGGTACATTTCTATTGGTGAACATGGGCATGTATGGGATGCCATGCATGAAAATTATATAGAGTCAAAAGGCGTTGACGTCATCCGAGCTATTCATGGAATATCGTGGGCCGATGTCATGGACGGAGTCATATATGATGGATATTGGGAACTTCTTCCATATTTTATACATCTTGGTATTCAAACACCGAAATCTGCGTTGGGTAAACCACTCGTACCAGAAAAAGTTAGGTCAGGAAGTGCATGGACTAAATTTGGAAATTATAAGATGCGTCTCAAAAAGTACAGTGACATTCGAACAAAAACTGCTGGCAAATTGAACATTGAAGAACTTTGTCTGTTAAAAAGGTATGCAGAATTTGGTAGGTACGAAAAACTTTTAGAGTACGGGTTGACTCCACAAGACTTTGATGTCATGAACCACTTAGCCATCGCAACTAAATTAAAACAAAGAGACGTGACAAATATAAAAAAGGGACTCAAAAATGCAAACGAAGCAAGAAGTTGAAGAACCCGAAGTCGTCAAAGTTATTGGCAATGAAGTTTTCTTTTATGGAGACATCAGCCAGGAATCTATTCTCGAGTTTATCGAAAAATTTAAAAAGCTTGAGATTAGCTTGTTGAAAAGTGCGGCCGACATGCTTGGCTTTGAACCCATGATTAAAGTGCACATCATGAGCGACGGCGGAGATCTCTTCGCGGGTGTGGCTGCCATGAATGTCTTAGAAAAGTCGAGAGTTAAGGTCGTCACAGTGGCAGACGGTGCGTGTTGTAGTGCCGCCACATTCGTTTTGTTGGGTGGATCAGAACGTCGCATGGGTCCGAACGCTCACCTTCTGATTCATCAGTTATCGACGAGTGAATTCTGGGGAAAGTTTGAAGATCTCAAAGATGAAATGCGATCTTGTACAAAGTTGATGCAGGCCGTCAAACTCATTTACATGAAGAAGACGAGCATTCCAGAAAAGAAATTCAAAAAGTTGATGAAACGAGACATTTACCTTTCGGCTTCTAAATGCCTAAAATATAAGATCGTTCACGTGCTTGACTGATGTCTACATAGCGTTTGTAAAGACCTAGAGCAACAATCACAAAAACTATGATACAAATTGTATTCAAATTTATTTTTTCGTCTTCGGGCAACCTAAGTCGTTCCATTCTACCATAGTTGACTACTGGAAGATCAGACATCTACTTAAAACCTACATTTTAATAATGCATAGAATGGAACGACTTATAAAGAAGGACAAGAATGGACGAGAGAGGTTTACGGACATTAGTGTTAGAGATTTGGGTGATGACACAGCTGAGATTATCAAAGTCACTGGCGTTGTCGATGGGAAAGCTATCGAATCGAAAACACTCGTCAAGACTGGCTACGAGAAAGCATTGTTGAGAGCTCAAACCATGTGGAACAATGAAAACATTAAAGGCACGGAAATTCTTCCGATGTTGGCCAATAAATGGGAAGATCGCCAAAAGTATATCTCTGAACCATTCTACGTTCAACCAAAATTAGATGGTGTCCGTCTGTTAGTGTCCAACAAAGGATGTTTTTCAAGAACTGGAAAACCAGTCAATGGTGTTGACTACCTTGGCAAAGATCTCAAAGATGGTGAGTACCTCGATGGAGAGTGTTACTTGCCAAATAAATCTTTTGAAGAGATTACAAGTTTATTCAAGGTGAACCCACGGGCTTTGGACTTTCACGTGTTTGACCACTTTGATCTGAACCGCCCGGACCTACCATTCGCTGAACGCCAAAAGAAAGTCTCAGTCCAGACGGTCCTAGTCAAAAAGAAGAGTGACATCGAAAAGTGGCACGACACATTTGTTGACCAAGGGCATGAAGGTATCATGATTCGAGATTCGGTGAGTACCTATGAGATTGGTAAACGAAGCAACTACCTTTTGAAATTCAAAAAGTTTCAGACTGAAGAATACGAAATTTTAGATGTCAAGGAAGGGACGGGTCGTGAAAAGGGGGCCGCTATTTGGGTGTGTGATGGTTTCTGTGCGAAACCAGAAGGGACATTGGAGTATCGAAAACAACTCTTCTTGGATGGACAAAAGTACATTGGTAAAATGTTGACGGTTCGGTTTCAAAATCTCACGGCACTCGGCGTGCCTCGATTTCCGGTGGGCGTGGCGATTCGTGATTATGAATAATGTTAGTGAATTTTAATATGCAAAGAATAGCTGTTGACATGGATGAAGTGTTAGTTCCCCTTTTGAAACCGATGGCCCAGTGGCATCGACGTGAACTTCCTCGAAAACCCAAGTACCCTTATCTGTATCGAGACATCTTTGGTGTCACAGAAGAAGAATCTCAGCGAATGCTCCATCAATTTTACAGGTCCAAAGACTTTTTGTATCTCAAACCCATTGAAGGATCCCAGCGAGCCATGGCAGAATTTCGACGCGGAGCGGACAAGATGTACATCGTGACTGGTCGACAAGACACGGTTCGCGAAACGACCGAACTCTGGATCGAGAGATACTTTCCAGACATCTTTGATGACGTGATCCTCACGAATAGTTTTACACCTCACGAAGTTTCCAAGGTTGACATCTGTCGTTCCTTGGCTCTCGGTGTTATCATTGATGACAGTATCGACACATGTTTAAAGTGTATCGAGACTGGCATGGATGCCATACATTTCGTAGGCGACGAAGTGTATCCATGGTGTGAAGAGAGTGATATTAGTTTGAATGGGTGGATATCACATGAATAACCAAGATAAGAAAATTATCTTCAACGGAACGAATGTTATTGGGTCAGAATTTTCACCCGTGTCCATAAGTGGTTTGGTAGGTTGGTATCTACCCCAAAATTGGACTGGAAGCGTATATGCAAATTAAACATGGCATATATTAACATTTAAAAATTAGAGGCGACGAACTTTTAAATGTGGATCGAAGGTGTCCTCGAACATTCCCAAAGAGAACTCGAACTCCTGGGACTGAACCACGTGGGTCTAGACACCGTGGTCATCGAGTTCATAAAGGGTCTCCACACCAAGTTGGGGAACCAGTCGGGGGCCATGAAAACCATAACAAACTACGTCGAACAACTCATCGACAAAAAGCCCATCGCAGCCATCACTGAAGCCGACTTCGACCAAGATGGGCGGTGTGTGCGGTACGAGTACATCTATAGAGCTTCGGACGGAAAGTACTACAACGACCGTGCCGTTGTTTTTAAAAAGGGGGTGAGCACACAATACATCTACCAAGGTCAATGTAGGTCCAAACAGGAAATTACCTTGCCATACATTCTACGCGAGGAGGTGGTCGCACTGGACACACATGGCCCGGATGCCACCCTCTAGTTCTCTCATGTGCGTGGGAACTTCCCTCGTTTGTAATGTGTAGTCAGACTGTAAGTTGGACGTGACGGGTGCCACCGGTTGTACAGTGTAGTCCGCCCTTTGTTCGGGGGTGAGAGTGGCGTACTGCTCCACACGAATCGTCGTGTTTGAGTCAGCGTTGACAAACGATGTGTACCCAGGAGTCACGATGTACTCCGTGTTCAAGTTGGCGTATTCCCCCGCAGTTATGTTGGAATACGTGACCTCCTCGACCACGGAGATGTTTGAGTAGTGTGTGATGACCTTGGTGTAGTCGGTGTACACATTGGTGTCGTACCTGTCTGAACTCACGTTGGAGTAGACGATGACCGGTGTGTACCCCTCGATTTCCACCGGGGACGTGTTGCTCGTGTAGACGGGTGTGAAGCCTTCTTGGGCGGTCTCGACGTTCGTGTACACACTAACACCATCGTACACGACCACGTTGGTATAATAGGCCACAGCGTTGCCCACGTAGCGGGACACGGTACTGGAGGTCCAATAACAGTTCTCGACGTACCCCTCCTGTTCAGTTTCACTCGTCGTGAGCACGTTAGAGTTGGTCACGGAGACGATGTTGGAATAGTAGGTCTCCGTCCTGGATGCGGCAAAGTCACAGCAATCACACACCGTGACCACCGCGGGTTCACCTTTGGTGAAGTAGCCCTCGACGTTGGATGCCATGAGTCCATCACCCGCCTCGAGGAGGCCATTTTCATCCGTGGCCCAGACGTGGGTGTGTTTCCACGCCTGGGTGTCTTCATCCCATGTATACTCGTGTTCGTCATCTGGTCGGGCGGCCGGACACTGCCAGTGGCACTTGTCATTGAGAGTCCACGACGCATAGGGCTTGGGTGGAGAAAAGTTTTCCCTGTCTGGGTGGTAGATGTATCCCTTCCCCGCGTAGTTTTGACCTTCCGTCCTTTTGTGTGTCTGGACCCACGTCCCACCAAAGGTCTGTTCACACCAGGTTTTATTATCCGCGACGATGACTCGAAGGACTTCATTGGTCTGAGGGTTTATTTCTGCAAAGTAGGGCATATTCTATACTTATGAGAGATATCTTATTATGACGATTCCGTCGCCACCCGAACCACCACTGCCACCACCTCCCCCGCCACCACTTCCGGTTTCATCTGTTCCACTGGTTGCATTTGCCACTGGGTTTTGTCTGCCTCCGATACCACCAATTGAAGAACCACCCGATGATATAGAAGAAGATGTTGATGAACCACCACCACCGCCACCCGCATAATAGGTTGATGTACCCGAAATACTTGATTCAAGACCGACACCACCATTACCAGGAGCTCCATTTTGTACACCATCGCCACCCACGGCACCTGCACCACCACCCCCACCGGCGGAGTATGTACCTGCACCATCTGTACCACTACCCCCGTTATTGCCTTGTCCAGATACACCCGTGCCACCCTGAGGTCTTCCACTACCACTCTTACCAGCACCACCTCCACCTGATCCACCATTACCACCACCAGCGTCCCCTCTACCACCACCACCACCACCAGTGGCTGTATACCCGATGGCAGAAGAATTGGTGCCATTAGTACCTTGTACGCCCTGAGCACCACCAGTACCACCTGGTCCAAGTGTGATTGTATACACACCCGCTGCCAGTCCAGAATATGTACCAGTGAGTAGACCACCCGCACCCCCTCCGCCACCGACATTACCACCACCTCCACCCCCACCCGCAACGATGAGATATTCTACATCACCCCCGTAGTACACCGTGAACGTGCCTGATGATGTAAAGGTATGAATGGTGTACCCATCAGCATTGTCGACTGTCCCACCTGTAGCTGACATACTACCCACTGACACCCAATTAGTCCCATTGTGCACCTGCAATTTACCCAAATACGTGTTGAATCTCACCATACCCGTCGTACCAGGCGTTGTACCGTCGATTGGTACACGTAAAGTTTTCTCCACTTGCAAAGGTGCCGCGATGTGCACCGGTTGCGCGATGACGTTCCCGAGGCGACCCATATCGTAGAGTCGCTTGGCCTCGTCGGCGGTCAAGACCGTTCCGGGGTAATATTTGAGATTTGAAATTTTACCGGTAAATTGTTCAGTATTTAATCCTGCTTCTCGAGCACTACCAACAATGATAGCCTGGTCTGCACCGACATTCATCACATCGGTACCCGCACTAGTCGTGAGTGTTTGTTTTACTCCATTGATGTAAATTTCATAAATATCATTTGAAACCGTACCGGTTCCTTTCTTTATGGCGACGATGTGATACCACCTATTTATATCATTCAC
>Ga0206682_10002671_pt1 | contig 15961 bp, 33 predicted proteins | sample M240m12015metaG_FD_155444 | JGI IMG/M metagenome (GOLD analysis project Ga0206682, IMG submission 155444) | Ammonia-oxidizing marine archaeal communities from Monterey Bay, California, United States - M2 40m 12015 | ecosystem: Environmental > Aquatic > Marine > Intertidal zone | place: USA... | reverse complement strand
ACTTGAGTTGGGCAACACAAAAGTCCTACGGATGATTTTAATACCTTATGGGATAGGCGTTAGATGAAGTAGGCAAGTCAGTGTCAAAAGTAGAGCTTAAGTCACTCTACTCTTGGCTTTGAACTAAAGTTGGAAACATAATATAATAAGATGGGTATACGTAAAATAATTTATTTATTAGAAATAGGTTGGTGGATTCAAGTATCTCCACTAGCTAATGCAGATTCAGGTTGGATATGTGGTATTTATAAAAGAGGTTTAAAGACAGGTAATTGGAGTACACAATACTCTAAGAAGTTTAAAACTCCCCTAGAGTGTTACGAGTGGGGTAAGGTAATAATAGATTCACAAATAAATAAACAATTATGATTTCAAACGTAGTAATATTAGTAGCGACCATTACATCTGTTGTAGTAGTAATCGAATCGTTTAACAACAAGAAATGAAAGCCAGTATTTTATTAATCTTAAAAAAAATAACTTATGCGTGGTATAATATCAAAAGTACTCCAAGCATCAATCAGAAAAGGTTTGACCTTAAACGTAGTCAAGAGATACCTGAAGATGAAGTACAAAATTGCTGTAAGCGTAGTTGTATTGACTAACCGAATTAAAAACCTAAAATAGTTATGGCTAAGTTTAAATGTAACGTGTGTAACTCCAATGTAAGAGAGATAAGTAAACACACAATTAAAGTAGTTGATGGTGAAGTAGTTTGTCCTGAAGCAGTTTGTTGTGACGAATATATGGAGTCGATTAGAGAAAAAGGAAAAGGACTTGGTGGAATTATTAAGCGACCAGGTGGAACAGTATCTAAAAAGTTTTAAATATGTTATATAAATTTACTTACGAAGATTCAGAGCTAGATTACAAAGATTTAATAATTCGGTACGTTGAAAGAGGGTGCGATGAAGTTAAAGAGTTTACTATACAAAACTTTGTGCCTGACGATTACGTTTTATCTGTTAAAGGTGATGAAGAATTTGAACTAAGAGATTACTATCCACAAGATTGGTTTAACGATAATGTCACCGAAAGATATTTGAAGGAACTTGTAAAAGAATACGAAAATGGAATTTAATCTGCTCCTCATATTAGCCTTTGTCCTGGGCTACATCCTCGGAAACGTAGACGTACCCTAGGGTGGGGGCAACCCCAACAACCCCTTTGGTATAGGCAGGGCGTACAAGAAGGGCGGGCGTTGGTTTCTAGGGTTTTATATTTTGTGATAAAGACACCCCTATACCGTTAAAAATATACTGCCTTGGATCAATTTATTTACTTGACGTTTTTTGATGCTATTGACACAAAAAAAAAGTGAAATTATTTTTAATTTAGTTTATATATATATACTTTTATATTTGTTGTACAATTACATACAGAACAATACACTACATATAATATAACACAATACAATACAATTCCAGGCATTTTAAGGCGTGTCTAAGCTCATTAAATAGATTAGTAATATATTTGTATACAAGCAATAAAAAAAACCGCTCAGAGGCGGCTTAAATAGATTGTATTAATATAGGGTTATTTAATACTGTTGTACTGGGTTAAATTATAGGCACAAAAAAAACCCTCATAAATTAATACAAGGGTTTTAATAGTATTTGAATTAGTTAGTTTTTATTCTTCATAATATACTTGCGTTGTATCAATTCCAACAGCATCAGAAATCTCATCTATTATGCAGTCGCCGTACTCTTCACAATTATAGTCTATTAATATATTCCTTATTGTTTCGTGTATCTCTTTTAGTTTTTTGTACTTCATTGCCCTAGTTATTTTGGTTATAGTATTCCTTAATTTGTTTAACTCTGATTTGAAGTTGCTCTATTGTTTCAATAGATAAATTATATAAATCCTCTTTACTGTTATATTCATCCTGTGCAAAATTTAATATAAAGTCTATCAGATTTTTACGTTCGTTAATTACTTTCATAGTCTAGTATTTTTTAAGTTTAGTTAGTTTATTAGATCCGATTAAGTAGAAATAATAGTTTGTTAAATTACATTTTACCTTTTGAGTCTCTAAGTAGTACATTGGATTATTTGTGGCAGCTTTAATAAACTGTTTTAATGTAAGATAGTTTTTGTACGTTTTGCGGGTTGTTTCTACTTTATCCGATACAATGCAAGTAAATTGCTCTATTTGTTCACTAAGGGCAAAAATTAACGCTTTGTTGTACGTTTTAAAATTATATACTTTTACTTGTTCCGATTCGAACCACTTAAAAAAGTAGCTTTTTGTTTCAGTTTGTTTTACTTTGTATTTATACATTTGTTTATTTTTTTTGGTAAGTGTCTATATTCAATTCGTTTGCTTTTAGTCTAAATAAATAATTTTCAAAAGTAATTAATTTACTACTTAATAAGAATTTTAAATATTTAGGGTTGTTATTTTCTTTTTTCATAACTTTTTTTTATTCAGAAATTAATAATTGACCTACTTTTTGAACCGACTGAATGCAAATTTTATGACAGCCAACAGTCAACGCCTTATTGTCTATTTTGTTAACTGTATAATAGCCTATTTTATTGCCTATTATATTAAAATTGTTTTTTATAGAAAAATACAACCTTTGTGCGTCACTTTTTTCAATACGTATATTTTGGCTAGTTTCTACAAATTTGCCGTTTTCGCTTAATCTTAAATAATCAAATTCGCCAATTTTAAAGCGATCTATTTTATAAGTGTTGAATTTATCCAGCTTTATTTTTAAATCCTTTTTGTCTTTTGCTTTTTGTTTTATTGCGTCCTTTTTGCCTTTCGCTTTTATTTTTTCGATAGCATCAGGCGTTAACAAGCTGTTAGCTATTTTAACAATTTTTTTATACTTATAATCGCTTTTATTTACTACAAAGTTATATTTCGAAAAATGCTCTTTTTTAATCTTATTATCTTTGCAATAGTCAACCCACTTTGAAAGGTTACTTTCTAATTTAGTAATATTAGAAATATATATTTCGGGTTTACGTGCTTTAGCTAAATGCTTCATAAAGCCATTTATTTCAGTTTCAACGTGCTTGATATCGATAGAACTTGTAAAAAATCTATTGTACTGGCTTGTTGCGTTTATAAGTTCGTTTATATGTTTAGATGTTGTAACACTATACCCGAAGTCGTTTATTATAATAGTGTCACTATTGATAAACTCACCTAATAAATAATGAGAGCCGTAAGAATAAATTCTATTATCTCTAAAATAAATAGATCCACTTTGATTGCGTCCCTCTTGTTGTGATTGCTGAGCAAAAACGTGTACAACTTCGCTCGTGTTTGAAAATACTTTTTTCATCTTGTTTTTGTTTTATTGGTTTCTAATGGTGCAATAATATAAAAACGAAACGAAATAAAAAAACATATTTCTACACTCAAAATTTGCAATTGTCAAAATTACATACGCAAAACCCTCCCCTATCAATTTTTTACTACACATATACATATCTATATGCAACCTCTCCCCTACCGAAAATCGACCGAGGTAGGCAAGACTTTTTTTTATGGTTTACTTAAAATAATAACTTTTTTGACCAAGTTTAGAATAAGTTTTGTTTTTCTAAATATTTTGTTTACATTTGTTCAGAACTTTAAAACCTAAAACGATATGATGAATCAAAACCAAATCTTATTAGACCGAATTAAGCCGATGATATTCAGGCTATATAATGCTAACGAATCGGTTAAAGCTAGTCGAGTTTCTATAACTACTAATAACTATATAAAGAGCTTTGATGGCATAAACTATCCTAATTTAGACTATACGTTTCATTTAGATAATGGTAACGTAGTAACTAAGAAAGAATTAGCTTTTGAGTACAATAGTATTATAGAAAGTATGGTAAGACACGTATATGATAAGTCGCACAACACCATACCAAAGGTGTGAATAGTGAAAGTTCCATTTTCGGGGTCCTGGTGGGAAACATTTTATACCGCCCCCCTTTTATTAAGTAACAACTAAACAAAAATAAATAATTATGAACGGACATTGGAAGAAACAATTTAACTACGATTATCTTGGATCATATTCACTTGATGGTAAAAAAGAAGTAGTAGTATCTATCAAAGGTGTAGGTACAGCAAAGGTAACAGGGCAGCAAGGAAGAAAAGAAGATTGCTTTGTAGTAAACTTTAACGAGTTTGACAAGCCGATGATACTTAACCGAACTAACGCAAAGGCAATAGAGAAAGTTGCAAATAGCGGATTGGTTGAAGATTGGGTAGGTGTAGGCGTTACTCTTTATGTAGAGAAAGGCGTTAAGGCTTTTGGCGATGTAGTCGATGCGTTGCGTATTAGAGATAAGAAGCCTACTGAAACTAAGATGACTGATGCTATATTCGAATCGATGATGATGGCTATAGACCAAGGTAAAGCAGCTCAAGTCGAGATGGCTATACCTAAGTATAAGATGAATAAAGAGATGTCTGCTGTTATCTTAAAGAGAATTAAAGAATCTAAAAACTAACCACTATGTTACACCTTATAATATACTGGATATTGACACAAGCAAACACACCTACAATTGTTTGGGTGATGTTTTTTTGGTATTGCTTTATTAGTTTAATGAGCTTCTTTAACAATATAATTAAAGCTAAAAAGGATCAAGGACTATGGTAGACTTAAATAATGATGAACAGTATTACGGAGATTGGGAGTACACAACTAACTCTCAGTTAGGCTATGTAAAGCGTTCGCCTTCTTACTATTGGAAGATGCGTAACGGTGGAAAGATAGATGGTCCTGCTCTTAGGTTTGGTGCTTTAGTACACACGCTTATACTTGAGCCTGAGAAGTATCAAGAGAACTTTATTGTGTTTAACCCCGATGATAGACCCGAACAAGATAAGGGAATGACATCTAAGATAAACAAAGCGTGGAAGTTAAAGATGGATGAAGAGTGTCGAGATGGACACAAGTATCTTATGACTATGGATCAGTATCAGTTGGCTCTTAAACTAAAGCGAAAGCTCTATAATTGTAAAGAGGTTAAGGACATACTAGATAATTGCGTTACCGAAGTACCAAAGACTTGGATAGACTTTAACACAATGAGTAAGTGTAAAGGTAAAGCGGATATAGTAGTTGATGGAGGCGATATGCTAGTCGATATTAAGACAACAGGTAAAGATGTAGCCGATTTTAGAAAGAGTGCTTACAGGTACGCTTACAATCGTCAAGCTGCGTTCTATATGGATGGGTTCGGTGCAAAGGAGTTTGTCTTTATTGTGATAGAGTCTAACGCACCACATCAGATAGGTATCTTTAGATGTTCTGATGCTTTTATTGACTCAGGTCGACAAGAGTACATTGAGTTGCTAGAGAAGAAAAACAAATATTGTAAATCGGTTGTAGAAGCTAACAACCACATAATACACGATGAACTATGATAACTAATGACGAGAAGTTAAGACACCTCCAGGATGCTTTAGACTTATCCTCTAACTTTTGGAAAGTAACTAAGAAGCAAATTATGGGTTCTAAGCGTAACTTAAAAATTATGAACGCTAGACACTCTGTAAGGTACTACTTAACTAAGGTAGGCGATATTACCTTGAGTGAAATAGGTATGTTGACTAATTGCGATCACGCTACGGTTATAAACAGCAAAAGAAAGTTTAAGGACTATAGCCAAGTAGATAGAGAGTTTCTTAATATGAAAGCTATAATACAAAGTAGTTTAGAGTTTGACAGAAACAAGAGCCTACAAGACACTATAGCCGACATTATAAATAGCGACTTAGTTATAGAAGAAAAAGCAACCAAAATAATGTCGATATATGAAAGTAGATAGACTAGATGTAGCTCACGAAGAGATAATTGATAACTGCGAGGAGTATGTAATTGTATCTGCTTCGAAAGAAGATGAAGATGGGTACATCACGAGGGCTTATATATCAACGGATGGAGAGCTATTAAAAGAAATAATTATAAATGAGATGAATAATTCAGAAAAATTCTCTACATTTATGCAAGAAGTTATTAACGATTATAACAACCAAAAATTCTATTAAAATGAGTGAATTAAAAATGAATGGTACGATTACTAAGATTAGTGAAGTACAAGAAGGAACAGCTAAATCAGGAAACGCTTGGAAGAAGTTAACCTTTGCGATCCAAACAGAAGGTGAATACGCTAAAACAGTTGCGTTTACTGTGTTCGGTGAAGAGAAAGTTGACAACTTTATGAAGTTCAACAAGCAAGGACAAAACGTAGAGGTTAGCTTCAATGCAGAGTCAAGAGAGTACAACGATAGATTTTATACTGACCTCCAAGCGTGGAAAGTGTTTACTATAAAAGGTGATGTAGCCGAAGCTGTGCCAGTAGGTGCGGATGATGGTTTCAGCAAAGCATCTGATTTACCATTTTAACAATGGTTGTTTAGGGGGTTGTTAATTCAACCCTCTATTCTTTTTTAACTAGAAACTAAAAAACTAAATGATGATGGCTAAGAGATTTACAGATACAGAGAAATGGAACGAGGATTGGTTCTTAGAAATTAAAAATCCACACAAACTATTTTGGATATACGTTTGCGATAATTGTAATCACGCAGGTATATTTAAGCCTAATAAGAGAATGTTCGAACTTATATTAGGTGCAAGGATCGATATAGATTTATTTCTTAAAGAGATTAACAGCGACAAGCAAAGGATATTAGAGCTTGATAATGGTAAGTGGTATCTTACTAAGTTTATTGAGTTTCAATACGGAGGTAAGCTAAACGAGAACAATAGAGTACACAAGTCTATCCTGGAGATACTTAATGCAAACAATATTACTTGGTGTGACAATGAGGTAGTTTTAAAGTTAGAAGAACCTACAACACAAGTTAAAAAGAATAAACCTAGCTCCACCGATGAAGTGATAGCCTACTTCAAACTAAAAGGTAGCACAAAGAACGAAGGTGAAAAGTTTTACTACTTCTACGAATCAAAAGGTTGGAATGTTGGTAAATCTAAAATGAAAGATTGGAAGATGGCAGCTTCAGGGTGGTTAGCTAGAAAGAAACAAAGTAAACCTGATTCGGACTATATAGGCGGTCAACTTAAAGCGATGAAGGGATAATGGCTTCTTATAGAATTACCTCAAAACAAGAGGTTAACGACTATTGTAAGAAGATATACGCTAAGGGTTATTCTAAGGGACTTACTACAGGAATACCACCACTAGACCCTCATTACACTTTTCGTAAAGGAGAGCTCACTATAATGACTGGGTTTGCTAATATAGGTAAGACAACCTCACAGCTTTTTCTTATGATAATGTCAGCTAAGTTGTACGGATATAAGTGGCTTATGTATTGTCCTGAGAACGAACCTGTGGGTGACCTTATGATAGATATAGCTGAGATGTATTGTGGTAAGACAGCCGATAAAGACTTTAACGATAGGGTTAATCAAGTCGAGTATATGAACGCTATCAACTGGGCGTACGAACATTTTACGGTGCTTACGTTCGATGAAACTCCAACCGTAGAAGATGTGTTAGGAGCGTTTCAAGACTATATGCAAGTGACTCCTATCGATGGTGTGTCCTTAGACCCTCTTAACGATTTGAAAGCAGCAGAGAAGCAATCTAAGTACGAATACTACTACGATGCTTTAAGTAACATCAGGAGGTTTATTAAGAAGAACAAAGTTATGTTCTACCTTGTGGTGCATCCAGGAACAGCAGCGAACCGAAGAAGGAACGAAGATGGTACTCGACCTGCCCCGAATATGAGCGATGTAGAGTTTGGTTCTATGTTTGGTAACAGGGCGGATAACTTTATAGTGTTTCATCGTAACCCACAATCGGAACAATGGAATCAAACTGAGGTCCACATACAAAAGGTAAAGTTTCAGAAGTTAGTCGGAGTGCCTACACCCGAAACGAGTCCAATCGCTTTGTATTATAATTATGCGACTCGAAGGTTTAGGTATCTTAACGAGAACGGAAGTCCGTTTGATCCGATAGCTATGGTAGATAATAAAGTAAGAACTAACAACGTATTTTAATTATGAATAAACTAGAAGAAATATTAGAGTCTTATGATAATGAAGAATTAATGATTGCCGATGGTTTTGATGATGCTGTAATAGGTATTTGTCACCATTCACAAAAATTAATTTATTCTTACCAAAAGTGTGTAAATATACTTGTATCTAATGATGATATGCAAGAGATAGACGCAATAGAATACTTAGATTTTAACACTATAAATTCCTATGTAGGCGAAAAGACACCTATATGGTGTATGGACATATAGTTATGGCAGACGAAATGACAATAAAAGCAATTAACCTATTGCGAGAACAAGACCCTAACCTTGACGAAATTCAAAGTATGGATAAGTTTATTGCACACCAAGGCGAGGTGCTTAAGATGAGAGAGCAATACGTTGAGTACGCTAATCATCCCCAAGCCGAAATGTTAAGTAAGAGGTTAGGCGTATTAGAGGATAGTGCGGTTGCATTTACTTGGATTTATACGATGATGATGTCTTATAAGAGAGAAGCGGTCTTAGCCAGGGCGAACGAGTTTGAGATGGCTAATGCGGTGATTGAGTTGAAGGAAGAATTAAACATACTAAATAAACTCAATAGCGATGACTAAAAAAGAATACGAAGTATTAGACAGGTGGGCGGATCGTTACGATGTAACCTACAAGCCAACGGATAGCGATAAATCGTTTTGGGATTTTACTTACAAGCGAAACGATAAGAAGTATTATTGTGAGATGAAGCAACGTAACTTTACCTTGGACTATGCGATGGAGAAGTACACCGAGGGGTTATTGCTAGAAGCTCACAAGTACGAACGCATCTTACGTAGGACCAAGAACGAGAAGTCCGCACAAGGTCTTTACTTTAACTTTTTTAGTGACGATAAGGCGTTAGTGTTTAACCTTAACAAGATTAAAATAGATAAGTGGATGTGGCGAACGATGCCTGAAACTACTGATTTTACAAAAAGAAAATTTGTTTACAAATATGTTACGTTTCTTGACTACAGTAAAGGAAAATTGTTTTATATTTGAGTATTCTGCTATTCTTTCATCATTATAGCGTTTTTAGTTTCTAGGTGAAAAAGGGTTTAATCTTAATTGGTTATTCCCTTTTTTTTATTTACATTTGTTGAAACTAAAAACTAAAAGTTATGAATGAAGAGATTGCAAGATTATTAAAGCAGAACGCATCTAACGTAGCCAATTCGGGTACAGGTAGCCGATTAGACATAGGCGATGATAAGGCGGTAGCTAGAGCCTGGAGCTTAATACAAAAGAAGATTAAAGCTATAGACCCTGAGTTTTACGAAATAATTAAGGAAAGATGAGCAAGATAGAATATAGAGTTTGTACTAAGATTACGCAACGTGCTGCGTTAGGTAAAGAGAAATATGGTACTACGATGGAGCGAGTTGATTTAAGTAGCTTAGAATGGCTTATACACGCTCAAGAAGAGGCTATGGATTTAGCTGTATATCTTGAAAAATTAATAGCACTTGAACAAGAATTGTTATTAGCAAAAAAACTTATAGATGAGAAGCAAAAGGGAGCTAAATAGCTCCTTTTCTCTTTTGTTACGATCCACACGCTTCGCAATCGTCATCGTCAATGCCACACGTTTCGGGTTGGTCCTGGTCGGTTAAGTCGACTATCCAACTATCCCAAGTTTGTCTAGCAACCTCTTCGTTGCGTTTCTTTTCTTCTTCGTCCATTTTGTTATTTCTTTTTTTCGTTTATCCATTCTATTGGAATTACTTTATCAGCCCACTTAATGTTATTCTTATCGCACCATTTAGAGTAGGTCGTCTTACTTCCTTTAAACAACTTGTTTGTGTGTCGTTGAAAGACCATACGAATATCCTTGTCGGGATGCTGTGCTATGACTAACAGCATTTTCTTCCTATCTGCGGTGCTAAAACGACCTTTTAACTCTAAGATGATACCATTCGGTAAAATAACGTCAGGAGTATATTTACGTTGTTCGGAAACCACGTAGTGCAAATTAACAGTTTCATACTCAAATGATACATTCTGCTCGTCAAGTTTACCGCACACAACCTTTTCATAGTTACTCCTGAATCTGTGGATTGTTTTCTTCATAAGTCTTTTTGTTGTGGCACGAGTGACAAAGCGATTGTATGTTGTTATGGCTTAGTTTAGCTCCTCCTTGTTTGATTGGTTTAATGTGATCGACTACATCAGCAGGTACAACTTTACCTTCTTCTTCACAATGTAAGCACAAAGGGTTCTGATTTATCCACCAACCTCTAAGTCTACGCCAAGGTGCTTGACGATAAAACGAAGTGTCACCACCCCAAGACTTATTCTTGTCTACGGGCTTAACTCTTCCTCGACCTTTAGGTAATGTAGGCATCTGTTAAACTATAATTAATTCAAGTCCGTTTCCTTCGGTTGCTTCCAGTAACTCATTGAGAGTTCGTTTTGATGAAGTAATATCCAATAAGGCATCCCCGTTGACCTGTCCAAAGCTAGAGCCAACAAGAATACACCCTCTTGTGTCGGTATTATAGTTTCCTTGATGAATAAGAATGTATCTTCGATTTCGAACATTATGCAATATAAGATGTTTTTTGTACTTATCTGAGGTTCTGTGAGAAACTTTATACACACCTTTAGGAACACAACTCACGTTAGTTTCATTACCCTTCCAAGGCAGCTCCAATGTCTTACACTCAAAAACTTTTTCAAGCCCCTTAAACAGCGTTAAATGACCTAAAGTTTGTTTACCGTCATCGTCAAGTCTAGTGAGTATCGCTTTCATTTTTACCTTTTAATCTTTTCTATTGACCTACCTGCAAAGTAAGCAGCGTAAACAGTTATAAGTAAAGTTTGATATATTGGTTTGTAAGCAGCATCAATAGTGAAACCACCTATGTTGCCATCAAGAAAAGAAAGTAACACTAAGATAAGTGTAAGGAACACAAGCACCAAAGGTCTAATGTTCTTAGACAACCAATTATCGGCTTTCATATCCGCTTCCCACCTACGACTAACTTGTTCCTGAGCGTCTGACTCAGCTTTAAGTAACAAATCTTTCATCGCTTGTTTAGCGGCTAACTTCTCTTCCTTAGATGTGCTTAGGTTGTCTAGGATTTCCCCGACCGACTTAATTACATTACCACCAAGTATATCAACCAATTTACTCATATCTTTTGTTTTTCTTGTACGCTACATAGAAATTAAATAGTGTATAAGCGATACCCAGGAGTAGGGCAGCGAACCTTAACGCTGCTTCTACCTCTGTGAAACTTAACCCTATAGCTGTACCATTGACCGCTAAATTTTTGATTGAATCGCTATCCATTAGTTATAGGGCTTTAGATGTTATCTATATCGTTTGCGTTATCTCGCATAAACTTAGCCGCTTCGGATCGAGTCATCAAGCAATTTTTCGGATAGGCTTTATTCTTACCTAGCTTAAGCAAAGCAGATAGCTCTCCATCTAACCAACTTGCTTCGAGTTCGATTATATAAAATTTAGCGTTTCCTATTTTAACCATTGGGTTAGCACCAAACTTTCTACGATTGTACTCTCCAAGCTCTTTAAAGGTTGGATGAATAACTCCGTTTTGGACACCCTCTTCATCGTACTCAGGTATTCCGTAAGTAGCTACTAACTCTGTTGGTATTAGTTTATTAAACGTTGTGTTATCTAAACACATATATACATTTCCTCTCATAATTAATTTGTATGTGCAGATAAACCTGCGTTATAATTGTTTTCTACTTCGTCTGATGTAAGAACTCTGTCGTATATTAAAACATCACTTACCAATCCGTTTAATTTACTTGTAGGTTGTAAAGCAGGATTTAACCAAGCTCCAACAGTAAACACTTCGGTATTTATAAAAGAAAATGAAGTATTAAGTGTTGCTCCTGATGCCGCAGAATCATCTACATATACACTAACTTGATCTGAGCTATTAATTGTAATAGCTACGTAAACCCATTGATTTTCTGTAACAGCAAATGTATATTGTTGACTTGCTGCAACCTCTAATCTTAAATGTGAAGCGTAAGGTCTATATACTCTTAACCAACTTGAACCTTCTCTTTTACCTAAAATTTGACCTAAATTACCACTCACAAAAGTATCTAATTTAACCCAAAAAGATAGAGATATATTACCCGATATTGTTGGTAATGTTTCATTAGTAGCATAACCACTTCCGTCTAAATTAAACGAGTTCAATCTATCTCGAACTGCGTTACCGAAGATGTCCTGTGTTGGTATAGTTGGGTTAGCTATAACAGTTGAGTTCGATGTTGCTGCTCCGTCTGTAAATCTGTAAACACCTGCTGACGATCCCTCAAGTAATTGAGCCCCATAAATAAGAGCCTTACCGAGACAATCGGAATCTTGAGTACCACTTGCATCGGCTGAACCAATTATTGTAAACCTGTTACCTGTAATTGCATCAGTTGTTTCTAATCTTTGCCAACTACTTGTTAACGCTATTTTTTCACTTGTTCCTGTATTCCAAGCAGCCCTATTGTTGTTTGTTATTCTAATATGTGTTGCACTTCCTGTTGGAGCTTGTTTAACCCAAACAGAATGTGTTGAAGATGTTAAAGTTGCGTTAGTAGTTGCATATCTAATATAAGCATCGCTTTCTGATGCTTGCATTGTAATTGAATAAACATCGCCTTGTCCGTAAGGAGCTGCTTCGCTTGCTGCTAACAACACTTGTGATGTGGTTGGGGCAATTACCCACTCAGTAAAATCCTCACTATAAGGAAACAAATTACTTCCCTTACTCCAATTCTGCATACCTAGTTGTGGTATTCTTGGTTGAGCATCAACGTAGTCAGCTCCAAAAAGCAAACCTCCGTGGTCGGATGCCGTTACTTCTCGAACGGATACGCTATTTAAAACTGCATTAAAAGCTACTTGTGATTCTCTTGAAATTGACAAATCATTTGTTATGTTACCACTACCTGTTGCAGTAATATAAAGAGTTTGTATTCCTGTTTGATTAAATACTGCTTTATTTGCTTGGTCATTATTAAAACGAGCTTTTAATGAACCGCTTATAGAAGCAACATCAATTTTTATCTCATACCTTCTACCACCTATAAATGAAATCTCTTGTAATAATTCATTTGCATTACCATCTCCAACGTAAATCGCAGTGTTATTAGCAACACTCCAATCAGAATCTAGCTCCCAATTAGGAATTTCTTTTACAGATAATGTAAAGTCTAAATTAAAAGTATTTTGACCATTAAACGAAAAAAAAGGTGTATTCCCACTTTTTGTGAGATAAACTACTATTGGCTCTGTAAAGCCATCAACCCAAGGAAGAAGATACTTAGCACCATCATATATATTAAATCTTATTGTGCCCGATTGATTTCTTGGTGTTACTACTATCTTATAAGTTTTATTAAGAGTTAGTGTAGGAAGTATTCTTGGTTTAATGGTTGATGAACTTGTACCATCACTGGTTGCATTATAATTTAAGTCAGATAATTTAGTTATTACACCTCCACCATTATTGTTAATAGTATTATTGTCTGCTATTTCACTTCCTAAGTTAAAAGTTCCGTTCTGTACCTCTTCCTCTTCCAAATTAGTTCCACTATCATAAGCTAATTTACCATCGCCCTCACTCATCGCCCAATAACCTTTTAAGTTTGTAACGCTTAAAGACGTACTAGGGTTGTCTATTGCAAGTTTATTTGGGTTTGCGTAATCGAATGCGATGTCATCGGCTGACCAAGTTTCATTATAAAATTGAACATCAGAAATAGCAAAATGACCATAAACACTACTATAAACTTTACCTATTTGTAAAGTCGTTGTTGTCCATTCATCAAAAGTTAATACAACTCTTTGCCAAACATCTTGTGTTACTGCTGAAGTTTGAATATTATTTACATAAGGAGTGAAGTTAGTAAAATAACTTGTTGCTGATATGTTACCACTTGTAATAGCTATTTGTCTAAATTGTGGAAAACTAGACAAACCTAAATAAAATAACCCCTCATTACTTACAGATAAAGGTTTTATCCAAAAACTAATAGTTTTGATAGGTATTTGTGCAGTTCCAAAATCAATTTCATCATTTAGCCCATCAAACTCAATCGCCTTACCTGTAAACAACTCTCCTACATTATTGTTGCCCGATTTGTCAGGTGTGATTTGGGTTATTTCTTTTAAAGATACGTTACTAAGAGAAAAAGAAGTTCCGTTAGTATGTCCTTTAAAAGCAAGAGTACTTTGATTTGTCGAAGATGTAAACGTAACTACATAGGAATCATTTGCTCTATAAGTGTAAGGAGAATATACCTCGCTTGCAGCTTGATTGCTTATTTGCATCCTTGACTGTCCTGAGCTATCCTCAATGTCAAATGACACTTGATACGTCTTACCTGCAATTATAGTTAGCCCACTTTGACTTATATAAGATATTGCAGTATCATCATACAACGCCTTATTATTGTTAATACTCCAAGCGGAACTTTGAAAAATCCAATTTACATTTGGTAAAGGAAAATTACCATCAACAAATTCCTCCCTTCCTAATGTTTCGCTCGTTTCAAATCCAAGCCACATCTTTAGATTGGTTGTGATTACCTGAGCCGCTTCGCCCAGGCTTCGGATTGCTCCTATTACGTTTGTAAATGTTATTATCATAATTTAAACGTTTTAAATTAGATTAATATAAAGCTACTATACCCGATGCTACCGTTCCTGTTGTGCCTGCTGCAAATACTTTTTTAACTTGGACAGCTAAAACTGATCCACTTGCTAAATTCCTAAACTCTAATGTGTCACCTGATATAGTGGTTACTTTTAAGTCTCCTCCTACACCGATGTATAACACACCGCCTGGTATAGCTAATGTTACATCTGATGAAGAAACATCTACTGCGACTGCTTTAATTGCTTGTTGCGTTACTTTGTTAGTTGGAATGAATCCCATAATTTTAGTTTTTATTAGTTGTTATTAATTGATTGTTTAAAATTGTAAAAAGGTAGTGAGAGAACTAGGCGAAAAAGGTAGCGAAAACCTAACCCCCTCACACCTTTTAATTTATTCTTACTATACCTCTATCGTTCCAAAGGTCGCCTTTATTAAGACCTCTATTAGACGTAGGTAATCTGCTTCCATTTAAAGTTTCCATAGTCGGAGTATCTCCTTTCTTCCCATTCGCACCTTTCAATCCTTGGTCGCCCTTATCGCCTTTATCTCCCTTTGGTCCTTGCGTTCCGCCTGATATATCTTCTTTTAAATGTCGTCTAAGCTCGTCTATCTCTTCCGATATGTTTTGTAACTGAAGATAAACTATACCTAATTGAGCAAAAGAACCTCTATCTTGTATGTGATCCCCATTAGTAAACTTAGTTTCTAATTCAGTTATCTTAGTATCATCAACTTTGTCTTTACCACTACCTGTCTTAGTGAATATAGTCTTATTTTTCTTGTTTGCTAGTGCCATATCTTAAGGTGCTGTTGGTTGTGTGTTATATTGTAAAACGATTGACATCGATACTCCTTGTACTTGTGCTGTATCGAGTCTACCGATTGAAATTACATCTCCTTTATTAAAAGTCCAATTACTAGGACAATCAACAGCAAATTCAGTTGTGTACGTGCCAGTATTAATAGTGTCACCTATGTTTGTACTAGAACCTGCTTTGTGGAAAGTTAGTTGAGATTGTTTACTTGCTGTATGAGAATTGTAATTAACTATACTTTTGACAAACCCATCGTAAGGTACTGTAAACATCAAATGATAAGTAGATGTACTAAGAGTACCTTCTGCTGTGGTTGCTCCTGAAATTGGTATGTAATAATCATTATCAGGCGAAGAGTGGTGATAGTGAGCTGTCCGAACGTCAAGTACGTTTTCCGCTTTTACGTTGGTTAGGTCGGATTTAAGAGCCGAAACCATACTACCTATTGGAAAATCTATATCTGAAGTGAAACTATCA
>Ga0206682_10002667_pt1 | contig 15990 bp, 10 predicted proteins | sample M240m12015metaG_FD_155444 | JGI IMG/M metagenome (GOLD analysis project Ga0206682, IMG submission 155444) | Ammonia-oxidizing marine archaeal communities from Monterey Bay, California, United States - M2 40m 12015 | ecosystem: Environmental > Aquatic > Marine > Intertidal zone | place: USA... | reverse complement strand
CCGTATTTATTGAGTCCTGTTCTCATATGAAAAGGCTTATAGTGTTTCTTGTTGGTTATGATTTTACCGTAATTATCAAAGACAACAGTTCTGTTACTCTTAAACTTACTACTATAGTTATATGTCCATTTTTCTTTTCCTAATTGATTTTCAACCTTTGAAGGTTTACCATACTTTGACAGGATTAATTCCTTTGCATTATCGCTTTTAGCAAACAAAGGCCTATTAATAGTTGTCGAGCAGCTGTATGCAGAAAAAAGAATAATGAACGAAAGTAGAATTAGTTTTTTCATAATTAACTTGTTTGTAAACTAAATATAATAAATATAAACTTAATCTGTCTTGTGGTATAGAAATAGCCAAATTAAAGGAGGAAGAGTTGCCTATGGTTTAGGGTTTTACTTAATCTATGGTTTGTTTTTCTTTAAATTTTTACCTGCCAAATAGGTAATGAAAAAAAACCAAAAATATAATGGAGTTTCCAAAATTGATGGAACAAATTCAAAGTCAGTAAACTCATTACAATAAATATCAATAATGACTATCCCAAGAGAACCAAAATATAATATTGAAGGAAGATATTTTTTTGAGTATATGAATTTTTCAAGTTTATTCATATTTTTAATGTTCTCAATAAATGCTTCCATGCCCATTCCTAGAGTTCCTTTTGTTTTGTTTTGCTTTGCAAATTCAACTCCGCCCCAAATAGCCAAAATTATAAGAAATCCAGACCAAAGCATTACTAAGATAATTGGGGGTTGAATATCTAATGCATCGAGTAAGACATCTACCCCAAATGTTAAACCAACTAAGATTATTAAATTATTTCTTAGAGATATAATTATTTTTTTCATAGTATTTGTTCTTAAAATTTATAAGCCTATTATTTTTTATGTCCCTCTAAAAGGAAAAATATAAATTTTGTAAAAATCTTTACTCATAATTTATATTTTCTTAGTTAGTGTCAATTCTTTAATTTTATTACACTTAATTTTAGTTTTAATTCCTAACAATCTAACTTATGGGTAGAGGGACGTTAACTGTTGTTACTTTGAAAGAACCATTGATTTCATTTAACACAATTCTTACAACCTCCACTATATTCATTCTACATCAAATACTTACATAATAATTGTAATAGTATATCACTTGTGTTAAGTCTTATTTTTTAAGTAAAATATAGAAAGCAATAAAGATTTATAAATAAAACTTCTTACAATACTTTTAAACTATGTTTGTAGTTCTAATATTTTATAATTAATCTTAAATAACTGATGAGGTTCATTGAAGAAATAAAAATATTAAGATTCTATTAATTGGGTTGATCAATGAATTTATCGAAATGGAATATTAAGTAATTTTTTTTGCTTGTTTTACGTTTATAAGTCGGATGTGTGTCAAATGTGTGTCAATTCTATGCCAAAATCATAAACTAATTTAAAATAAAACCTTAGGTTTACAGAAGTGACAAGTGATTTTAAGAACAGGATCTATAAAATAAGTTAGATTGTTGCAAACCTCTGTAAAACCTACGTTTTAACCAACAAAAAAGCCTCACATTTCTGTGAAGCTTTAAGTGAGCCCTGAAGGATTCGAACCTTCGACCGCCTCCTTAGAAGGGAGGTGCTCTATCCAGCTGAGCTAAGAGCCCGTAGTTTTTATGTTGCTACGAAAACAGTGTCGGTGTGGCAGGATTAACTAGGTTGATCCTGTTTAAATTTTTACAAACTAAAAATTAGTAAGTAAATCTCTATGTTTTCTTAAGAAAGTAAACTTTCTACAAAAACTCCACTCTTTTACTTTGTCGGGGTGGCAGGATTCGAACCTGCGACCTCCTCGTCCCAAACGAGGCGCGATGACCGGGCTACGCTACACCCCGAATGCAATTTCTTAGCGGAGAGACAGGGACTCGAACCCTGGCGACCAAAAAGGTCGACAGATTAGCAATCTGCTGCATTACCACTCTGCCACCTCTCCTTTTCGACTTCAAACAAAAGCTTGAAACAAAAAATTGCGAGTGCAAATGTAAGATTACAAAAACAATATCGCAAGATGTTTTTTAACTTTTTTCTGTTTTTTTTTACTCAGGATATTCTACCCTCAAATGATAAATATTCATGAGTTTTTTCTTAATTACTTTCTTAATGGTTTCTATTTCTCTAAAAGTAATGTTTGAGTTTATAAACTGGTTGTCTGTCATTTGTTTAGCGATAATTTTATCAATTAAACTACTTATAGACAATGCTGTTGGTTGCGTTAAACTTTTGGATGCTGCTTCAGCTGCATCACACATCATTAAAATTGCAGTCTCTTTCGAAAAAGGAATAGGTCCTTGATATTTAAAGGCATCAATATCTACTTTAGTATCTGGGTTTAACTCTTGTTCTTTCCTATAAAAATAATAGGTTAAACTAGTTCCATGATGGGTTCTTATAAAGTCTATAATTCTATCTGGTAATTTATTTTTTTTAGCCAATTCTACCCCTTTAATCACATGATCTGTGATGATCTTAGAACTATCTCTTGGCGATAAATCATTATGAGGGTTCACACCTGTTGACTGATTCTCTATGAAGTACATTGGATTTAAAATTTTACCAATGTCATGATATAGAGCTCCTGTTCTTACCAACATAGAGTTTGCCCCTATTTCATTGGCAGCTGCTTCTGCTAAATTGGCCACTTGCATAGAATGCTGAAATGTTCCCGGAGCTTTTTCATTGAGTTCTCTTAATAGTTTTGTATTGGTATTAGATAACTCCAATAAAGTCACATCTGAAACTAACCCAAAAAGCTTCTCATACATATAAATTACTATAATTGACAAGAATGACAACAATCCATTGGCTGCAAAAAGCATAAAGTAGGTCCAATTAATCTGAGAGATATTTCCTTCTTTTATAATCGAAAAAGCAAAATAAGTAACCATATAGATAAGAGTAATCTGTGCAACTGAGATAAAAAGATTGGCTCTCTTATACAATTCAGAAACCGTTAGTATGGTAACGATACCGGCAATAATATGTAAATAAATAAACTCAAAACTGTCGGGCACAATGTAGCCTAAAAGCAATACTGTTAGTACATGTGTAAACAAACCAAGACGCGCATCGAAAAAAGCTTTTAAAACAATTGGCAGTATACTCAAAGGAACCACGTATAGATAATCAGAATTGTATTTGATAACCAACGTTTGTATAAAAATCATCGAAAAAACGTTGAAAAAAATAAATGTTACTTTATTATTATCATCAAAAATATCTGAGCGATATTTTTTTAAGAATAATAACAGCATTAATAATGCGAGTGATACTAAAATCGTGTAACCAAATAAAATCCAATTGTAGTTAGATGCGGTCCAAACTTGAGATTCAGATTCACTTTTTAAAGAATTTAATATGGCTAATTTCTTTCCTTCAACAGTATCTCCTTTTAAAATAATTAATTTACCAGAGGCTACTTTCCCTTTCGTATATGAAATGTTTTTTATTTCATTGTCTATTACTTTCTGTGTGTATTCTGTATCGAAATAAATATTTGGCTTCACAACTTCAGACAAAAGATCTAATAGTGCTTTTTTACCATAGAATGATTGTTCTGTTTGAAAACTATTTCTAATAAGCTCTAGAACCTCTTTGGAGGTAAAGAAACTCTTGAAAATAAAATCTTCTACTTCATTTCCCTTTCTAATAGCTACAATTTCATTTTCACTAGATACTCGATCTTGGCTTGCAACTTCTAAAAATCCTTTTTGATATATGGTATCAATAACATACTGACCCACTGCAGACAAACGCTGAAGTTGATTTATACTCAATGAATCCGTTTCTTTGATCAGTAAGATCTTGTTTTCATAGGCTGTAAACACCGAATTTTTAACCTCGGAATCATGAACAAAATATAATTTTGAATATTCCTTAATTTTTTGTTTTTCTGAAATAACCTCCTCCTCATTTTTCTGAATCGCGAAGTCAAAAGGAGCATATAAATTGTCATATTTCCAAAGTTGACCATTACTAAAATCGTACTTAAACTGTCCTCCCTTTGGAAAAAAATAAACAATTGCTGTCGTCGCAACTAAAAATAAGATCACCTTGTAAATAATGGTGTTATTTTGATATAATTTATTAACTATATTGCTCATATATTTTATCTTCTTAGAACAAACTTACCATAAAAAATTCAAGGTCAAAAATTCAAGTTAGATTATAAAACTAAAATTGATTAAAAATAGTTATTTTAGCGTAGAACTATTGCCTAAAATAAATTGTATACACTATGAAAGAAGTAGTAATTGTATCGGTAGCGAGAACTCCAATAGGAAGTTTTATGGGAAGTTTAGCTACAATATCCGCCCCTAAATTAGGAGCAATCGCTATAAAAGGTGCATTAGAAAAAATAAAATTAGCTCCAAACTTGGTTCAAGAAGTTTTTATGGGAAATGTAGTCTCTGCTGGTCTTGGGCAAGCACCCGCAAGGCAGGCGGCAATGTATGCAGGAATCCCTGATACGGTTCCTTGTACAACTGTGAATAAAGTATGTGCTTCTGGAATGAAATCAATCCAACTAGCTGCGCAAACTATTGCCCTTGGTGATGCGGAAGTTGTTGTAGCTGGAGGTATGGAAAATATGAGTGCGATCCCCCATTATCAACATGCAAGAAATGGAACTAAATTTGGCTCAATTACCCTAGAAGACGGACTGCAAAAGGATGGTGACTGCAAAAGGATGGTCTAGTAGATGCCTATGACAAGGTTGCAATGGGAGTTTGCGCTGATGCATGCGCTGTTGAATACGATTTTTCGAGAGAAGACCAAGATCATTATGCAATTCAATCATACCGTCGCTCTGCACAAGCCTGGAAAGAAGGTAAATTTACCGATGAAATTGTACCGGTATCAATTCCGCAAAGAAGAGGAGAACCGATCATTTTTACTGAAGATGAAGAGTATAAAAATGTGAAGATTGAAAAAATTCCAGCTTTAAGAGCCGCTTTTACAAAAGAGGGAACTGTGACTGCTGCAAATGCATCTACTATAAATGATGGAGGAGCCGCTTTAGTATTAATGTCTGCTGATAAAGCGAAAGAATTAAAGATAACTCCACTAGCAAAAATAAGAAGTTATGCGGATGCTGCTCACGAACCAAAATGGTTTACAACCGCACCTGCAAAAGCATTACCAAAGGCCTTAGCGAAAGCAAATATTGCCATCGATGATGTTGATTTTTTTGAATTAAATGAAGCATTTTCTATTGTAGGACTTGCAAATATGAAAATTTTAGGCTTATCCGATAAAAATGTCAACGTACATGGTGGAGCTGTTTCTTTGGGTCATCCTTTAGGAGTTTCTGGAGCAAGAATTGTCATTGCGCTAACTACAATATTAAAACAACATAAAGCTAAAATTGGAGCAGCTGCTATTTGTAATGGTGGTGGTGGTGCATCCGCGTTAGTTATAGAAAGAATGTAATCTAAACTCTATCAAATTCATGCTGTATGGCATCTGTAACATAAGTATTGCTCCACTTAGAGCTATAGCTATTGACTCATCAGAAATGGTAAGTCAGGTGTTGTTTGGTGAAACTTTTGAAATTATTGAACAGGACAAAGAATGGAGTAAAATTCGATTGACTTTTGATACGTATGAAGGATTTATAGACAACAAACAATTCACAGAAATTACAAAAGAATTATTTCTAAAACTAAGCTCTGAGAAACACTATTATTCTGGAGAAATCATTGATTTTATTACCAATGATAATGATGAATTAACGACCATTCCTTTGGGGGCAAGTCTGCCTTTCTACGAAAGTAGCAAAATACGTATAAACAACAATTCGTATCGATATGATGGAGCCGTTTTGTCAGAAATAAAAGTAAAAAGTGACATTGCAAAAACTGCTTTTTTATACCTCAACACTCCTTTTTTATGGGGTGGAAAAACTCCTTTTGGTATCGACGCTGCTGGTTTCACTCAAATGGTATACAAGTTGTGTGGACACTCACTTTTAAGAGATGCAAAAGAACAAGCCACACAAGGAGAAGTATTAAGTTTTATTGAAGAAAGCGAAGCTGGTGACCTTGCATTTTTTGACAATGAAGAGGGAGAAATCATACATGTAGGCATCATTTTAAATGATTATCACATTATCCATGCACATGGAAAAGTTAGAATTGACACTTTAGATCATAGTGGTATTTTTAATGCCGATTTACAGAAACACACACACAAATTAAGAATCATAAAAAAATTAATTTAGCGATTAAAAAAAGACATAAAAAAATCCGAAACGAGCATCGTTTCGGATTTTTTTTATAACTTTAATTAGGCTTTTTATTGATTTCTCATTTTCTTAAAAATTGGTCTTAAAGCATCTGCTTCAGCTTCTTTTTCAAGTGTGTCGTAAATATTTAAAAGCATTCTCACGGTTCCTAATGACCTCTTGATATTATCTGCTTTTATCAAATAGGGTAAAACTTTCTCATAGAGTGCTTTTTGCTTTGCTTGCAAAGCGTCATATTTTTTAAAATTAGATAAATTATTATTCATTTCATCTACAATTGTTTTTTCCTCTGCAAGCATTGCAATTCCTAAATTTAAATAGGCATCTCCATAGGCTGGATCTAATTCAATCGCCTTTTTGTAAAAACCAATAGCAGCCTCTGTTTTGTTCTCATTTGCATTGACTACCCCTAAATTAAAAAACAACACAGGATTGGTAGGATCTAACGCTACAGCTTCGATCATTAATTCTCCGAATTTATCCATTCGTTCAAGCTTGATATACATTTGAGCTTGATTTAACACCAAGTTGATATCTTTAGGATTTGATTTTCTTGCCTCCTCTAAAGCTGCAATTGCCAATTCTGGCTTTCCTTGGTTTACATATACATAACCAATATTTTTTATAATCTCTGCTTGTTTAGATTCAGACACATCATCTCTAGGAGCTGAATATTGACCGGCTTTGACCATCAAATCTCTTTGAACTTTACTCCCAAAACTTTCTTCTTTGTTAGTTTCTTTATTCAGTGCTAAATAAGTGGTAGCAATTCCTGTGTAATTGATATTTTGTAATTCCTTATAATATACTATTGATAGGTCATACTCTTTAGACAAGGAAGCACTTAAAGCTGCATTGTACAAAAAGGAAGTATCTTTAGGACTTAATTGATAGGTTAAATAAAAATCCTCTGTAGCTTTTTTAAAATCCTTGCCGTTATAATTGTCTATTGCTTTTTTAGAAACAAATTGAATCAACTCATTTAACTTCGGCTCGGCTAATTTTGTATACTTAAATTTTCTTGTTTGTTTTTCGTATTCAAATAAACTGTTATAAGCAGCTGCAGCTTTCTTAACATTTGAGGTACCGTAAACAGATCCTTTCAAATAGTAGTACTTCGCTTTGTATTTTGGTTGGATGGAAGCTTCTGAAACCTCTAGAGATGCAACAGCAGCTTTTGCTTCATTAAGTTGACCTTTTTTGATCGCCTTTTCTATTGCTTTTAATTCATTTTTCTGCGCAAAAGAGGCCAATGATAATAGCCCTATAGCTAATATTAATACTTGTTTTTTCATTGTATTATTGTATTATTTTATGATTGTTGTTCGTTTTCGTTTTCGTTTGAATCATTTTCAATTTCGGTGCCATCTTCTAATGCTTCGTCAGCATCTTCTTCATGCATGACTTTAGCAACTGCAGCAATACTGTCTGTATCTTTAATATTTATTAGACGAACCCCTTGAGTTGCGCGTCCCATAACTCTTAAATCTTCTACAGCCATTCTAATTGTTAATCCAGATTTGTTAATGATCATTAAATCATTGGAATCATCTACATTTTTAATCGCTACTAAATTTCCTGTTTTTTCAGAGATATTCAAGGTTTTAACCCCTTTACCTCCTCTATTGGTGATTCTGTAGTCTTCTAATTTAGAACGTTTTCCGTATCCTTTTTCTGATACAACTAGGATATTGCTTTCCATATCGTTTACAGCGACCATCCCAATTACCTCGTCATTTTCGTGTTGTAAAGTAATTCCTCGAACACCTGAGGCAGTTCTTCCCATTGGTCGAGTTTTAGCTTCTTCGAAACGGATTGATTTCCCCGATTTTAAAGCCAACATTACTTGACTATCACCTGTTGTTAATTTTGCTTCTAACAACTCATCACCTTCTTTAATAGTAATTGCATTGATACCGTTTGTTCTCGGTCTAGAATATTGCTCTAAAGAAGTCTTTTTTACTTGACCTTTTTTAGTTGCCATGATTACAAAATGACTGTTGATATAATCTTCGTCTTTTAAATCTTGTGTTACTAAAAATGCCTTTACTTTATCATCTTGTTCAATATTGATCAAGTTCTGCATCGCTCTACCTTTGGTGTTTTTACCACCTTCAGGAATTTCATAAACGCGCATCCAAAAAACCTTTCCTTTTTGAGTGAAAAACATCATATATTGATGGTTTGTTCCTACAAATAAATGCTCTAGGAAATCTTCGTTTCTGGTAGTAGCTCCTTTCTGACCTCTACCACCTCTATTTTGAACTTTGTATTCTTCGAGGTTTGTTCGCTTTAAGTATCCTGCATTCGAAATGGTAACGACTACTTTCGTATCGGGAATCATGTCTTCTATACGCATGTCTCCACCCGCATATTCTATGATAGATCTTCGCTCATCACCGTACTTATCTTTGATGTGAAGTAACTCATCTTTTATAATTTGGTAACGTCTAGGTTCATTGGCTAAAATATCTTTCAGGTCAGAAATCGTTAGCATGATTGCATCAAATTCTGCACGTAATTTATCCTGTTCTAAGCCTGTTAATTGACGCAAACGCATTTCTACAATTGCTTTTGCCTGAATGTCTGTTAATTCAAAACGCTCAATTAAACTTTCTCTTGCTTGATCTGCATTCGAAGAAGCTCTGATTATTTTTATTACTTCATCAATATTGTCAGATGCGATAATTAACCCCTCTAATATATGAGCTCTCGCTTCTGCTTTCTTTAATTCGAATTCTGTTCTGCGAACAATTACTTCATGTCTGTGCTCAACAAAATAATGAATTAATTGTTTTAAATTTAGTTGCTCTGGTCTTCCATTTACAAGTGCAATATTGTTCACACTAAAAGAAGTCTGCAGTTGCGTGTATTTAAATAATTTATTTAAAACGATGTTAGGAATCGCATCCCGTTTTAAAATATATACAATGCGCATTCCATTTCTATCAGATTCATCTCTGATATTGGAAATCCCTTCAATTTTTTTATCATTTACTAATTCAGCAGTTTTTTTAATCATTTCTGCTTTATTTACCTGATAAGGGATTTCTGTAACAATGATGCACTCTCTACCCTTTACTTCTTCAATAACGGCTTTAGCACGCATTACAATTCGTCCACGCCCTGTATGAAAAGCATCTCTTACACCATCATAACCATATATAATACCTCCTGTTGGAAAATCTGGAGCAGTAACGTGCTGCATTAATCCATCAATATCAATATCTCTATCCTCTATATAAGCTATGGTACCATTAATAACTTCCGTTAAATTGTGAGGCGCCATATTTGTTGCCATACCAACTGCGATTCCAGAAGCTCCGTTCACTAATAAATTAGGAATACGAGTAGGAAGAACTGTAGGTTCTTGCAAAGTATCATCAAAATTTAAACGATGATCTACAGTGTCTTTTTCGATATCAGCCAACATATCTTCAGATATCTTCTGCATTCTTACCTCAGTATAACGCATGGCTGCTGGTGAATCTCCATCTACAGAACCAAAGTTACCTTGTCCATCCACCATCATATAACGTACACTCCAGTTTTGAGCCATACGCACCATAGAATCATACACTGAAGTATCTCCGTGTGGATGATACTTTCCTAAAACCTCCCCAACAATTCTTGCGGATTTTTTATAAGAACCTGTTGCTTTGATTCCAAGTTCATGCATTCCAAATAAAACCCTTCTATGAACTGGCTTTAAACCATCTCTTACATCTGGTAATGCTCTTGAAACAATCACCGACATTGAATAATCAATGTATGCAGCTTTCATCTGTTCTTCTATGTTAATAGGAATTAACTTTTCTCCATCTGCCATATATATAATTTGATTAAATTTTATTCATTATTTTAAAACAAGGCAAGATACTATTTCTATGAGTATTTACAAAGATTTTAAAGAAGTGAATTGAGTAGAGTTATCAACATTTTTTGATAATTTTTAACACTTTTTTATTTGTCATATATGCAATAGTTTTCTACCTTAGTGTTATAGTAAATTGTCAGTTAAACTTTGGATTTGCGTATTTTGTGAGAATCCCCCCAAAAAGAACTAAATTTACATCATATCAATTATAGAAAGAAAAAAGAAAGACAGAAATATGGACGATAATTTTTCACCAAAAGTAAGAGATGTAATTACCTTCAGTAAAGAAGAAGCCCTGCGTTTAGGGCATGAATTTATTGGGACAGAACATCTTATACTAGGCTTGATAAAAAAAGGAGAAGGAAAAGCAATAGAAATACTCACTGCTTTTGATGTAGACCTAAGTCTGCTGCATAAAAAATTAGAACAACTCAACCCTGCAAACGCACCTTTTACAGAAAGTACCGACAAACCAATCTTACGTTTAACGAGACAGGCTGAAAAAGCATTAAAAACAACTTTTCTAGAGGCTAAATTATATCAAAGTGATTCCATTGACACAGCTCATTTATTGCTTTGTATTTTAAGAAACGAAAACGACCCAACTACCAAGTTAATTCATAAATACAATGTAAATTATGACGAGGCAAAAGCATTGTACAAAGAACTTCACGTTGATGATACAACTATTTCCATAGATCCGATAGCAGAAACTCCAGCTGATGACGAATATGCTTCAGGAAAAACAAATCCTTTTAACCAACCTCAAAAAGAAAAAACTGCTCAAAAATCTAAAACTCCTGTTTTAGATAATTTTGGAAGGGATTTAACAGCGTTAGCAAACAGAGGAATGCTAGATCCAGTTGTTGGAAGAAAAAAAGAAATTGAGCGTGTTTCACAAATTCTAAGCCGAAGAAAAAAAAATAACCCAATGCTAATCGGTGAACCTGGTGTTGGTAAATCGGCTATTGCAGAAGGACTAGCTTTAAGAATTGTCGATAGAAAAGTATCGAGGATTTTATTTGACAAGCGAATAGTTTCTCTCGACTTGGCAAGTTTGGTTGCTGGTACAAAATACCGTGGTCAATTTGAAGAACGGATGAAAGCATTAATGAACGAGCTTGAAAAAAATGAAGACATTATTTTATTTATAGATGAAATTCACACAATCGTTGGTGCCGGAGGTGCTACTGGCTCATTAGATGCCTCTAATATGTTAAAGCCAGCTTTAGCAAGAGGAGAAATACAATGTATTGGTGCAACTACGTTGGATGAATTTAGAACAAATATAGAGAAAGATGGCGCCTTAGAACGTCGCTTTCAAAAGGTAATTGTAGAACCGACTTCAGTAGAAGAAACTGTGAAAATTTTACAAAACATAAAAAGTAAATACGAAGAACATCACCATGTAAATTATACCGATGATGCTATTGAAGCTTGTGTAAAACTAACGAACAGATACATGACGGATCGATATCTTCCAGACAAAGCTATTGATGCTTTGGACGAAGCAGGATCTCGGATTCACATCACAAATATTGTCGTTCCTGGACAGGTCTTAGAATTGGAAACGCAATTAGAAATCATTAGGGATAAAAAAACAAAAGCAGTTAACGGACAAAAGTACGAAGAAGCCGCAAAGCTACGCGATGATGAAAAGAATATGGAAGCTGCTTTGAACTCTGCTCAAAAACAATGGGAAGACGATTCTAAGTTGAATAGAGAAATCGTTACCGAGGACAATGTTGCCGAGGTCGTTTCTATGATGACGGGAATCCCTGTAAATAGAGTTGCAGAGGCAGAAAACCATCGATTACAAGAATTACCTATCGCTATAAAGGGCAAGGTAATTGGTCAAGATGAAGCTGTTACCAAAGTTGTGAAAGCAATTCAAAGAAATAGAGTTGGATTGAAAGATCCAAACAAACCAATTGGTTCCTTTATTTTTTTAGGACAAACAGGTGTTGGTAAAACCCAATTAGCGAAAGTTTTAGCGCGTGAATTATTTGATTCTGATGATTCTTTAATTAGAATTGACATGAGTGAGTACATGGAAAAATTTGCCATTTCTCGCTTGATTGGAGCCCCTCCTGGTTATGTTGGTTATGAAGAAGGAGGACAACTAACCGAAAAGGTAAGAAGAAAGCCCTATGCTGTAATCTTGTTAGATGAAATAGAAAAAGCACATCCAGATGTGTTCAACATGTTACTGCAAGTTTTAGATGATGGATACATTACGGATAGCCTCGGGCGAAGCATCGATTTTAGAAATACCATCATTATCATGACTTCTAACATAGGCGCACGTCAATTAAAAGACTTTGGTGGTGGAGTTGGTTTTGGTACTAGTTCGAAAAAAGAGCAAGCAGACGCGCACGCAAAATCTGTAATTGAAGACGCTCTAAAGAAATCTTTTGCCCCTGAATTTTTAAATAGAATTGACGATGTAATTGTGTTTAATGCACTCGAAAGAGAAGACATTCACAGCATCATCGATATTGAATTAGAAAAATTATTGAGTAGAATTGCTGATTTAGGCTATACACTTCAATTAAGCGAAAAAGCAAAAGATTACATAGCAGACAAAGGGTTTGATAAAAAATATGGGGCTAGACCGCTTAAAAGAGCCATACAGAAATACATCGAAGATGCTCTGTCAGAGGAGATTGTAAATTCTAAGCTGTCCGAAGGAGATACCATTACAATGGACCTTAACAAAGCTGAAAGCAAGCTGACGATTAAGATCAAAAAAGGAAAGAAAAATCTCGAAAAAAGAACTGAAATAGAAACGAAAAATGAGTCAAAAGCAAAGGCTTAATTATAAAAACCCAAACATTTGTTTGGGTTTTTTTTATAGACAACTACTTCAAAACATTAAAGGACTCCTCCGACTGATCATGATAGCAAATCGAGGATACGAGCCATGCACAAGGCAATAATATAAAAGTGAACTCCTTAGGGTTGCCCATGGTCTTTCTAAACCAGACATAGAATTTACTCGTAAAAAGAATCAATCTACCACTGTTGCTGCATTGTATTATTCGAAATCAAATATCAAGGGATTTGGAATTGGTTTAGAAGAACGGTTTTACTTTAAATCTAGTGATTCAAGTTTGAGGGGATTTTATGCGGGGCCCAGCATTGGGTACATACAATTAAAAGAGAACTATTATGATGAAATATATGAGGTGTTTTCTATTGCAGGTAAATTTGGACATCAATGGTTTATAAGCAAACACTTTACCACAGATCTTTTTAGTGGCCTTGGATTTTTAGTTGGTAGTGAAACCAATACAGCACAACTTTCTTTTGATATTGGTCTTTCTTCAGGCTGAACTTGGCAGTAGACTAAAATAATTCTTTAGAACTTGGCAGTAGACTAAAATAATTCTTTAACATCAATCTCAAGAGAAGCAATGAATTCGGAAGCCTTTACAATATCATAATGCATCACACGATCCTCCTTTACAATGGGTATTTTTTGACGAAATAATCCAACAATAGATTCTAAAAAAGGAGCTGTTTTCCCGTTTCCAAAACTCAAAGCTTGCGATGCTGTATACAATTCTATCGCTAAAATATTTTGTAAATTATCTACTACTTTTTTGCATTTTGTGGCTGCATTTGCCCCCATGGAGACGTGGTCTTCTTGCCCATTACTGGACTCAATAGAATCTACACTTGCGGGAGTTGCATATTGCTTGTTTTGACTCACAATACTTGCTGCCGTATATTGTGGGATCATAAAACCAGAATTCAAACCAGGATTTGCAACTAAAAAAGGAGGTAAATGTCGATGTCCAGAAACTAATTGATAGGTTCTTCTTTCTGATATATTTCCTAATTCTGAAATTGCAATGGCTAAAAAATCCAACCCTAAAGCAAGGGGTTGACCGTGAAAATTACCTCCAGAGATAATTTCAGAAACTAATTGATAGGTTCTTCTTTCTGATATATTTCCTAATTCTGAAATTGCAATGGCTAAAAAATCCAACCCTAAAGCAAGGGGTTGACCGTGAAAATTACCTCCAGAGATAATTTCGTCTTCCTCCACGAAAATATTTGGATTATCGGTAACAGAATTCACTTCTGTTAAAAAAGTCTTTGTCACAAAACGAATAGTGTCTTTGGTTGCTCCATGAACTTGGGGCATACACCTAAACGAATAAGGATCCTGTACATGTTTTTTTTCTTGTGAAATTAACGCACTATCCTTTAGTAAACTTTTAATTCTACGGGCGGTTTTCAGTTGACCATCATGAGGTCTAACAGCATGAATTAACTCGTTAAAAGGCTCTATTCTACCATCAAAACCTTCCAATGAAACCGTTCCGATTACATCTGCTAAATAGGATAGCTTGTGCGCTTTTAAAAGCGTATAAATACCATAAGCAGCCATAAACTGAGTGCCATTTAGCAATGCTAGGCCTTCTTTTGACTGAAGATTAATTTTTTCCCAAGAAAAAATTTGTGCTAACGCTTCAGTGGATATTTTTTCATTCTTATAATACACTTCTCCCAATCCTATTAAAGGCAACGCTAGATGAGCTAAAGGAGACAGATCACCAGAAGCACCCAAAGAGCCTTGCTCATAGATAACTGGTGTAATATCATTATTATAAAACTCAATCAATCTTTCTACGATTACCAATTGAACTCCAGAATGACCATGACTTAATGCTTGAATCTTAAATAAAATCATGAGTTTTACAATCTCACTCGGAACTTCGTCACCAGTACCACAGGCATGGCTCATTACTAGGTTCTCCTGGAGCTTTTGCAGGTTATCGTCATTAATCTTTACATTATACAAAGCTCCAAAACCTGTATTAATACCATATATAGGACGCGAAATCGATTTCGTTTTTGTATCTAAATAAGATCTACATGTTTGAATTCTTTGAATTGCGGCATCAGATAATGCTAACTTTTTATCCAAGGAAATAATTTCTTGAATTTTAGATAAATCTAAAGGAAGTGAGTCTATGTAATGAACTATATCCATATCTTATGTAATTTGATATCAAAAGTGCAAATTCAGTTCTGTTTGTGCAACTAATTTAACTTTTTATATGTACTTATGTATGCTTCTATCCTCTATATTTGTGGTCAAACTAAATGTTATTCAATGAAAAAGACAAGTATTATCGCTCTTATATTATTCAATATGATCTCTTGCTCGAGAGAACATCCAAAAGAATACCTCACCATTGCTGGAAAATTAGAAAATAACAAGCAGCGTACAATTTCTATTTTAAACCGAACAGGAAAAGTGATTAAAAATATTTCTATCAAAGAAAATGGCGCTTTTAAAGATACGTTAAAAGTATCTGAACCAGCTATTTTCACATTTCAAACGGATAGAACAAACAGAACTCTAATATATTTAAAAAATGGTTTTGATCTTTTTATTAAAGGAGATTCAGAAAAATTCACAACCAGTGTTGAGTATACTGGAATCGGAGCTTCTAACTCAAACTTTATCAAAGCTCAATTAGAAAAAAATAGAAAAATTGGAGACCCAACTCGCCTTTTATCACTTGAAAAAGAAGCGTTCATTGCAGAAATTAATGGACTAAAAAAAGGATATGATAGTATACTGTCTTCATACAAAGATATAGAGAACTCACTCGCTGAGATGGTTAGAAGTCAAAACAAGCAACTTTGCGAATATCTTGAAAATAATTATGCGTCTAGTGTAAAATTTAAAAAAGGAGCACCTTCTCCTACTTTTGAAAATTATATTGCTGTAAATGGTGGAAAAAAATCACTAAGCTCCTACAAAGGAAAATATGTGTATGTCGACGTATGGGCAACATGGTGCGGAC
>Ga0206682_10002666_pt1 | contig 15992 bp, 10 predicted proteins | sample M240m12015metaG_FD_155444 | JGI IMG/M metagenome (GOLD analysis project Ga0206682, IMG submission 155444) | Ammonia-oxidizing marine archaeal communities from Monterey Bay, California, United States - M2 40m 12015 | ecosystem: Environmental > Aquatic > Marine > Intertidal zone | place: USA... | reverse complement strand
GGTACGCGCCGAATAACGATAAGAAGTGGGCGTTTGCGTTGACTGTGTTTTGCATCAACGTTGTCGGGACTTTTGCGTACATGTTTGCCGGGTTTGGATTGATCGTAGCGCTCACGGGCGTACCGCTAGAATTGTCATCTTTCGGCGGACTGTTGGCAGCCGCGAAAACGGCAAAGACGGGCGCGGTGTAGCGCCCTGCTCGCGCGCTGTCGAGGCTGATTGAAATTCAATTATTGTACGTGTGTTTACTAATCGTCAAAGTGCAACGCGCCGTCGTCTTCGTCGTCGTCCGAGTACTCCTCTTCTCGCTTCAACACGGTGACGATATCGCGAATCACCGAACCGCCGTGTCCGCGCCGTTCGAGCCAAGCCATCAGACGTCTTACGCGCGCCTGAAAGTCTCCGCGTTTATTCCTCTTAAACTGCGTTCGAGCTGCCTGCAAGAGTTCCTTTGCCCGCGTTCGTTCTAAATTTTCCTCGTCGTCCTCGTCGTCGTCCTCGTCGTCTTCAAATAAATCAATCTTTATGGCCCCACCCTCCGCGAACACGGGCCCAAATCCTAAGTCTATGTCTCGATCATCCACGCCTTTCTGTCGCAGCGCCCCTCGCACGCGCCACGCCGCCCATCTCGAGTTTCTCCACTTGTACCTCGCGAACGCCTCTGCGTACGCGGCGTCGCTTTGCACCCCCGCGCGTTGCATAGCATCCAACGCCTCGTTCGCATCCTCAGCCTCGTATCCCTTATCGATCGTCAATTTATCAAATAACTCCTTACGCGTGCGCGGTTTGTATTCGAGAAATCGCACGATTTGCGCTTTGGCGTCGTCCACGCGCGTCGGTTGAAACGCTCCGGTGGATTTGTACTTTGTCCCACTCAGTGGTTGATTCTTGAGCGATTCAAAGACGTCCGCGCGCGTCTTCTTCCTAGGCACCTCGGATGCATCGTCGGCGTTCGCCTGCGCGCGCGTGCGAAGCGCGAAGCCTCGCGTGCGCGATGGAAACGACGTCGTCGTCGCCGACTGGGACGAGTCCAACTTCAAACGCCTCGGCGTCGCCTCGGCGTGCGTGAGTCGTTCGGCCGGAGCCAGTGGGCGCGCGCACGCGGTACGAACGAACGTGAGAAACATATCGACGCGCGCGCGACGCATGCGATGACGAAACCGCGCGCGGTCGTTTGAAGACGATGCACGCGAGCAAGAGATGGATACGTTTCCGTGATAGTAATACAAAATTGAATCAGTGTCTGTGGCAGACGTTGTATTGAGCCAACGTTTGCAACATGTTGACCACATCTTCGGTGTCGTCGAGATACGCAGGCGCCTTGCTCGGTTTTTGACCGATGGTTGATGTGTAAATGGACGCGCCGGCGTAGAGCGGGAGCTGCGCGTGCGTGTTGACGGCGACGAACATGTCCTCGTCCGAACGGTCGTCGCCAACGGCGAGAACGAAATCGGCGACGTCAGCGGAAGATTGCGTGTCTAAAAGTTGGTTTATCACCAGACCTTTGTGCACGCCCTTGGGTTTGATCTCGACGGTGCCATTTCCGGCGATGACGTCCACGGGGTCGCCGTGTAACACGCTCTCGAGGTGATCGAGAAGTTCCTTGGCTTGCCAAGCCCCAAAATCGGGATCGGCGTCTCGATAGTGCCACACGCAAGAACTTTCTTTGGACTGGATGAACGAACCGTCCGTCGCTTCGGCATACTGCTCTAAAATTGGTAGGACGGTATCTTTCCACTCGAGCACGCTGTTGTCCGTGCCACTCGGAGCAAGCTCGTTCCACGCCACGTCTGATCCGCGGCGGAACCAGTATCCGTGCTCAGCCACCATGCAAAGACCAGGAATATTACCGAACCACTTGTCTAAAGTCTCGCGCTCGCGTCCAGACACGATACACACCTCGTTTGCGTCGTCATTTACGAGGACGGTGAGGAGGGACAATAAATGCGCCGTCGGCGGCTGCGCAAAGGATGCCAGTGGTACCAGCGTACCGTCGTAATCGATCACGAGCTTTCGACGAGTCGCCTTGAGGTAGTTGGCCACCACACCGGCCGTGTCGAGCTTTCGGAACGTCGAACTGAGATGCACGACACGGAAGTTCAACCCGAAACCCAAACCGTAGCATCGGTTGCTCTGAGCCTTCTCTGTCACGCGCTGAAGCTCGGCGAGGCAAGATTGCGCCCAGAAGCCGACGTGGTGCTCGCTAACGTAGCGCCAGTGCTTCTCATGACGAGCTTCATGCTCGTGACCGCTCATTTGAAGTGCTTTGTACATGGAATCCGCGACATCCTCTTCGTGCCACGGGTTGACGCGAAGCGCCCCTGAGAGCGACGGCGAACACCCGGTGAACTCAGAAATAATCAAAGAGGATTGTCGTGGCAACGAGAAACCATCGGACGTGCCCTGGGACTCGTCATTCGGACCCTGTCTACAAGTTATGTACTCGTATGGCGCAAGGTTCATACCATCGCGCGTGGCCGTGACCACAGCGATGTCCGCGACTGAGTACAACGCGATGCGCTCGTGCAGCGGCACGGGCCTCACTTCAAACTTCACAACGTTGACACCATTCTTGGCATACTTGTCATTTATTCTCGCCACCATCGAATCCACGGTCGCTCGCAAATCATCAATGTCCCGCCCACTTCCGCGAGGTGGATTACACACTTGATACAGCACAATTTGCTCGGCGATTTCTGGGTGTTCGTCGAGCATGCGTTCAAACGCCGCGATTTTCTGATCGATTCCCTTGAACTCGTCGAAATCATCGAGACCAAGCAACATTTTGCGCCCCGCAATTTCGGTGACGAGTTCTTTCCGACGATCCTTGCACATTTGTGCGTCTAAAACATCTCGCAAACGCGACGTCTTCACGCCAGTGGGACAAATCTTAACCGACACGAGTCTGCCGAAGTTGTCGATGACGAGCGACCCGCGCTCCATCCTATGATTTAATCCGAGCAACCGCGTGCAGCACGACAAAAAGTGTCGAGCGTAATCGAACGTATGAAAACCGACAAAGTCGGCATTTAAAAGTCCGCGCAGGATTAAATCTCGGTTCGGCGTCGTTCTGAAGATTTCGCTCGACGGAAACGGACAGTGCAAAAAGAAACCACACTTGACGGCGTTGAAGCGTTTACGCAGAAACGTCGGCAAAAGCATCAAGTGGTAATCGTGCACCCACACTTGATCGTCATCACTGCACACCACTTCCATCAGCTTATCCGCGAAACGCTTATTCGCCGCGATGTACGCCTGCCACTGATGTTTTTGAAATCGCGAATCCAACGGCGACATCGGCAAGACGTAGTGCATCAGAGGCCACAGATACTGTTTACAGAACCCCTTATAAAAGTTCTCCTTGGTATCTTCGGGCAAAAACACCGGCACCGCATCAAATCTCGCCTCTAAATCGTTCGCCACCGCCTCTTGCAACTCAAACGGCACTTGCATCGGCAACTGTCCGACGTTTATCACCGCGTCGTACTGCCCGTTCGCCTCCGCTCCTTCCCGACATTGATCGTAAATGCTATCCCCATCCTTTTCGAACGCATACTTGTGTCCGTACGATTTCCCCGCCTCCGCGTCCTCTCGCATCTTCAGCGGTAACGAATTACTGACGATGAAGACGCGTTCGACGCGCGGTTCGCTCGCCCCGCTCGCCCCGCTGAGATCGGCGCTCGACCCGCCGATCGTGTTCGGCTTCCCATCGTTCGCGTCCTCCCCGATCAGCGCTGTTCGTTTCGCAGACCACATCGCGCGCATCGTCAGTCCGTCGTTCTCGCGCGACGCCCGCGCGCGCGCGCGCCGCGAGCGCGTCTCGACCGCTCGAATCACCAAAAAACCCAAGACTCCGATTCCGCGTTTCGTCGCTTCGCGCGCGTCGATCGACGCCGCGCGCGCGATTCGCACCTTGTAAGTCCGTGACGGATGAGTTGTTATTCGCCGTGCGGCGCATCGCGAGCGCGCGCGCGGTCGTCTGCGGCGCGCGACGGGACGACGAGTCGCCCGTCCGATTCTGTTGCACCGCGAGCCGACGCCGCGAACGCGCGCGACGAGACGAACGCGAATTCGCGCGCGCGATGGACGCCGAAACAAACAAAATTACAACAAAACGAAAACTCCGACGCGCCGTCGCGACGCCGCGGCGCCGCGCGTCGCGCGCGTCCGATCGAAATCGAGCGTCGCGTCGCGCCGGATAAAGCGCGCGCGTCGTCGTCGTCGCGCGACGCCTCCGCGTCCGCGCGCTCACGCGTCCAAGATCTTCTTCGCCGCGAAAAACGTCATGAAGAACAGCGGCACGTCCGCCAGGTGCGACACGAGTCCCCCGAGCCGTCGCTTCGCCGGGTCTCCCGTGGCGTACCCGCGAATGTACTCCACGCGACCGACCGCCCACACGCAGAGCAGGATCGCCGACGCCCGCGGGTACGCCAGTCCGCTCGCCGTCCCCATCGCGATCACCGGCGCGTAGTTCTCCAGCGTGTTCTGGTGTCCGCGCTGCACGCAGTCGAACTGTTTCTTCTTTTCGTGTCCCGGCGGGGCGTACAGGTCGGGGTACTCGACGCCGTGCGCCTTCCGCGCGCGCGCGACGCGCACCGCGCCGTAGACGAGCGGCACGAAGCACGCGCCGACGGCGGCGACGACGCAGCCGAACTCGCTCGCGATCTCGAGCGGCATCGCGGCGAATCGATGAATCGTTCGGTGAATCGTTCGTTCGACGCGTCGACCAGTGCCGCGTCGCGCCACTCCGCGCCGCGCCGCGCGCCGCGCGCGTCCGGCGCCGAAAACGCCGCGCCGTCGATGCGGCTGGAGACGTACGAGGCGATCCGACGCGAGATCGCGGCGACGCCGTGCGACGCCCACCCGAACGTCGACGCGCTTCGCGCGGCGCATCCCGAGCTCACGCTCGACGCGCTCGTGAGCATCGCGTCGCAGGAGTCGTCGCGAAGGATCCGCGCCGCGCACGGACGGCAGGTGCGCGCGATCGAGGCGCACGCGCGGCGGTACCTGCTGGGGGAGGATGTGTTCAGCGTGGCGCAGAATTTAGACTTTCCGGCGTGTCAGTTGATGCGGTTGCTGCTCGAACACCTGCTCGGGGTGGGGCACAAGGCGGTGGGGGCGCTGCTCAGGGACCCGCACGGGAAGATACCGGCGACGCCGGCGGCGGGGACGCCGGCGGCGGCGCGCGGGGCGAAGCTGTGTCGGCGGTTGCGGTTGGACGTCGAACGCGTGACGGCGTGGGATCATCACGCGTCGCCGGCGGTGGACGCGCTGCGACACAACGCGGGGAAGGAGTACGAGGAATTGTTGGAGGAGATGCTCGCGGCGGAGGGGATACCGTTCGTGACGGAGCGGGATTTACGCGCGGACGGACACGCGCGGACGCCGGATATCAAACTCGAGGTGCCGATCGCCGTGCGCGGGCGAATAGTGAATTGGATAGACTCCAAGGCGTCGTTCAGCGATCCTTTGGTGCACGTGGAGAAGGGCGTGGAACAGTTTCAGGGATACGTCAACAGATTCGGGCCCGGAATGGTGATTTATTGGCACGGCATCGTGGACGAGTTGAACGACGATCCCAACGTCTTGCTCGTCGACGCGTTTCCTCACTCGAGCGACATCGTCAAGCTTCGCATGATTTAGTTCGTTCGCGCGCGCGACGAAGGCCTCGCGCGACGAAGGCGTCGCGTTTCGCTGATTGTAACACATTGTAACGCGCGCTAGCGCTAGACGACGTCCCCGGCGTCTCCGCGACGCGCGCGTCGACTCGCCCCGCGATTTCCTCGCCGCTCGCTTCCCCCCCCCGGTCACCCCGCAAACGTCGCCGAATCGTATCCCATGTTTTCTCGCGCCACGTCCTCGAACGTCACGTACACGCGCGTTCCCGCGATTCCGAACGTCTCGCCCAACAGCGCGCACACGTCCTCGCTCACCGCCTTGTTATTCTCCAGATCGATCCCTCCCAGGCTCGTCAGCCTGCACAGCGCGCAGTCGTCGTCGGACCCTCCCCAGACGATGTCCGCGCGGTCCACGACGCACACCGCGACGTAGCTCTCGGGCTTTTTCAGCGTCTTCGCGACGCTTCGGCTCGCCGCGAGCATGAACGCGCGCTTCCTCGACCCCATGTCCACGTTCGTGTGCACGACGAGCGTCGGATCGCCCGGCAGGTCGACGAGGTCGCGCCTGATCGCGCCGAGCGCGGCGCGCGGCGTCGCGACGCGCGCGCGGGGCGCGATCGCGACGCGCATTCGCGCCGGGCGTCGCGATCTGACGCCGCCGCACTTCGCGACGCGCCGATGCAGCCGCCGCCGATCGGGCCGCCGCCGATCGGCGCGCCGCGACGCGCGCCGCCGCCGATCGGCGCGCCGGGCGCGGACGCGGGCGCGCGCGACGCGCGTTCGACGCACGATTGGCGCGGCGCGCCGGGACGCGGGATGGATGGGCCGGACGCGCGCGCGGCGCGCGCGGGCGAACCGAACGGGCAAACGCACGCGGGCGGTCAGACGCACGTCGCGCCGGGCGCGGTCGCGGCGGACGCGCGCGCGGGCGCGGGACGGGGCGCGCCGGCGATGGGATCGAGCGGCGGATTCGACGGAGGCGGCGGATTCGCGAGCGCGAGCGCGCCGACGCCGGGGGCGCCGGGGACCGGGATCGCGCCGCCGGTGACGATGGGACGCGCGATGGGAGGGATGCACGCGCCGCCGGCGATGGGAGGGATGGCGGCGATGGCGCACGGACAGGGGATGGTGCCGTCGACGGCGAGCGCGCCGCCGATTGGCGCGCCGCCGATCGGCGCGCCGCCGCAGTCGCCGCAGTATCCAACGCAGTATCCAACGCAGTATCCGCCGCAGTATCCGCCGCAGTCGCCGATGGGGATGGCACCGCAACCGCCGATGGGGGCGATGGCGCCGCCGCCGGTGCCAGGTCCGGGGATGCCCGCGATGGGAGGGTACCCGCAGGCGGGCGGTTACGGCGCGCCGGCGATGAACTTTGTGGAGGATTTCGCGTCTCTGAACCTCGGTCCGGGCGGTGGTCCCGGTGGGGAGGCTGGAATGGATCCCGCGACGTTTCCTCGACCGGGCGACGACGAAGCGCGTCCGAACTTGGAGCTTTCGTGCGATCCCAAGTACATGCGTCTGACGTGCGGGGCGCTGCCGTCGAGCCCGAGCTTGAAGACGAGGTTCGCCATGCCGCTGGGATGCATCGTCCAGCCGCTCAGACCTGGAGATGAGACGACGGTGAAGACGGCGCATTTCGGGAGCTCGGGTATCGTGCGATGCCGCAGATGTCGAACTTACATAAACCCTTTCGTGCAATTCACAGACGGCGGGCGGCGATTTAGGTGCAACGTGTGCGCGCTGCCCAACGAAGTGCCGGTGGATTACTTTTGCACGCTCGACGCGAACGGGGTGCGTCGAGACATCGCCGAGCGCCCTGAGTTGAACAGTGGAACGGTTGAATTTTTAGCGAGCCAAGAGTACATGGTGCGACCGCCGATGCCGCCGTCCTACTTCTTCGCCTTGGACGTGTCGCACACGGCGGTGAATAGCGGCTTTTTGAAACAAACGGTGGAGGTGATTCGGGACTCCCTCGACGTCATGTCGAAGAAGAGCGAGCGCACGCGGGTCGGATTCTTGACGTACGATTCGACGTTACACTTTTATAGCCTGAAGGCGAATCAGTCTCAGCCGCAAATGATGGTAGTCGCCGAGCTCGACGACCCGTTTTGTCCGATGCCAGACGACTTGCTGGTGAATCTCGCCGAGTCGCGCGCGGTGATTGATGCATTTTTAGACATGGTGTGCGATACGTACGCGCAGACGCAAAACATGGAAAGTGCCATGGGCCCGGCGATTCAAGCCGCGTTCTTAGCTATGTCTCACATCGGTGGTAAGCTTCTCGTGTTCCAATCCTGCCTGCCCACGCTCGGCGCGGGACGCATGATCAACCGCGACGACACGCGAGCGAGCACGGATAGCACGAAGGAACACCTGCTTCGCGGCCCGGTCGATGGTTTCTTCAAGAAGACCTCGGCAGAGTGCTCACGACATCAGATTTGTATCGATTTGTACACCATCGCGGCGCCGTTCTCTGATTTGGCCTCCATGGCGGTGTTGTGCAAGTTCACCGGAGGCGAGTTGCGACATTACCCCGGTTTTACGCCGGACAAGGATGGGGTAAAGTACGCAAAGGAGCTGAAAAATAATCTCACGCGCTTCACCGCGTGGGAAGCCGTGTGTCGGGTGCGATGCAGTCGAGGATTTAGAATCTGCGCCTTCAACGGGCACTTCTTCATTCGATCGATGGACTTGCTCGCGCTCCCGGCGACGGATGGCGACAAGGCGTACGGCGTGCACATCGCGCACGACGAAGTGGTTCCGAGCACGAACATTTCGTACTTGCAGTGTGCGCTACTGTACACCTCCGCAGAAGGAGAACGCAGAATCCGAGTGCACACGATGGCGGTTCCGGTGGTGACAGACATAGCAGAGATGTACCGCGCCGTGGACTGCGGCGCCATGGGCGCGTTCATGGCGCGTTTGGGCGCCGAGCGCACGCTCACGGTGCGATTGCAAGATGCGCGCGAGGCGGTGATGACCAAGGTTGTCGCCACGTTGCGTGAGTTCAAGTTGCTCAACACGCAAGCGTCGAGAGCGTTCAATAGGCTCATCTTCCCCGAGAGCATGAAGTTACTTCCGTTGTGGATCTTCGCCGCGAGCAAGAGCACGGCGATGCGAGGCGGCCCGCGAGACGTCCCCGTCGACGCGCGGATCGCCGCTGTGTACGACTTCATGTCTGCCTCGACGGAAGAAATCTTAAAGCTGCTGTATCCCACGATGCACGCCTTGCACACGATGCCCGAGGAAGCGGGTACGAAGGACGAATACGGCAGAGTGATTTTGCCGCCGCGCACCGTCCTCGCGGGCGAGCGCATCGACGCTCGCGGCGCCTACCTCGTCGACGACGGTCGTCGCCTGCTTTTATGGCTCGGAAAGATGCTCGACCCACAGTTCGTCGCCGCTTTGTTCGGCCCTAGCGGTCCTCCGAGCGCGGATGTGGACTGCAACCTCCCTCATCTGGACACCGACGTCTCGCGTCGCGCGCGCGCCGTCGTCGACGACATACGCGCCGAGGCGTCCCGCGCGCGTCATCTCGCCCTCACCGTCGTCATCCAAGGCCATCCGAGTGAGACGCAATTATTCCCTTACCTCATCGAAGATCGAGGCGCGGCCAACGTGCCCGGCGCGTCGTCCTACGGCGAGTTCCTAGTGCAGCTTCACAGGCAAGTCTCCGCCGCGCAGCGGTGACCACGGACAAAGTCCGTGTGTTAAATACAATCACACATCTTTCATACCATAAAAACAGACACATTGCGCACCGAGACTCGTATAATAACATGGTCAAAAGTGCCAAAGACCTTCCGACGCCCGCGGCGCGATCCGTCTTTACGCGACGCCCTCGAACGCTCGCCATGGACAAGGTACGGCGCGCGCCGAGCGCGTCGAAGCGCGCGTCTTCATCGACATCGCGCGCGTTCGCGATCGACTCGATCGACGCGCGCGACGCGCGCGACATCGACGCGACGCCCCGCATCGCGTAGGGTTTCGCGATCGACCACGACGCCGACGCGCGAAGACTGACGCCGACGCGCGCGCGACGCACCCGCAGGTTATCGTCATCGACGCCAAGGGACACCTTTTCGGGCGATTGGCCTCGATCGTCTCCAAGCAGTTGTTGCAAGGCCAGCACGTGGTGCGTATCGATTTCGGCGACGCGCGCGCGTTCGCGTTGGGCGCGCGATCATCGCGTCGCGCGCGCGCACCGTGGAGGCGACGGAGCGCGACGCGATGGCGAGCGATGGATATGGTGGTATTCATGCGATGATTCGCGCGCGCGTTGGACGTCGACAAGACGCAGATGAGGCGCGGGACGACGGGATGTCGGTCGCATCGGTGGTGGCGGATTAGGGCTTTGACGCGCGAGACGCGCGAACGACGAACGCGAAGACTGACGAAAGCACGCGCGATGGTTTGCGTAACGAATAGGTTGTGGTTCGCACCGAGGGTATCTGCATGTCCGGTGGTATGGTTCGTCGTCGCATGGCGCACGACCGCTACAAGAACAAGAGGATGAACACGAACCCGAAGAAGGGTCCGTACCACTACACGTCGCCGTCTCGACTCTTCTGGAAGACGGTTCGCGGTATGCTTCCGCACAAGACTGTGCGTGGTGCGGCTGCTTTCGAACGCTTCAAGGCGTACGAAGGCATCCCGGCGCCGTACGACAAGGTTAAGCGCGCGGTCGTTCCGGAAGCGCTCAAGGTGTTGCGCCTCGGTGAGGGGCACCGTTTCTGCGTGCTCGGCGACTTCTGCGAACAAATCGGGTGGAAGCATGGTGCGATCGTGAAGGAGCTCGAGGCGAAGCGCCAAACTGCGGCGTCTGAGTACTGGGCGCAGAAGAAGGAGGCTAACTCCAAGTTTGCCGCGGCCAAGGCTGCGGCGAATGCGCAACTCGGCGATTTGCAACAGTTGATCGAAGCCACCGGGTATTAGATTTTTGACACTCGCCAAAAAATAGTAGGTGTGTAGTCGAAAAAGGTTGTGAATGAGATGAGAAAGTTTCAAATTAAATCAATTTCCAAACTAAAGCGCGCCTTTGCGCAGTTGCCTTTGCGAGAGCGCGCCGCTTAAAACCGCTCGGCGCTTAATACCGGAAGTCTCGAACGGTCTTGAAGAAGTGTCCAACGTTTTCCTCTGGGGTGCCGACCATGACCCCGTGACCGAGATTCATGACGTGCTTCTTGTTTCCAGCCTTGGCGATCGTTTCGTGCACCTTTTTCGTGATGAAATCTTGCGACGCAAAGAGGTGGAGCGGATCCATGTTCCCTTGCACCGCCTGATCCATACCGAGTCGAGCGCGCGCGTCCGCCATGTCAATCGTCCCGTCTAAGCTGATAACATCCGCGTTCGTCGTCGCTAAGCGCTCCAAGAAACCGGCACTTCCAGAGCTGTAAAGGATGAGCGGCACGTGTGGGTGGGTTTGCTTGCACTCGGCGACGATGCGTTGGAGGTACGGCAGGCAGTACACTTCGAAATCCGCGGGCGAAAACTCGCTTGCCCACGAGTCGAAAATTTGCACCACTTGCGCCCCAGAGTCCGCTTGGTACCGCGTGTACTCGATCACGGCGTCCGTGAGCTTATTCATGAGCGCCTCGTACACCGCTGGCGAATCGAACGCCATTTTCTTAATCACCTTGTAGTGCGAGCTCGTCCCGCCCTCGACGATGTAAGACGCCAACGTAAACGGCGCTCCACAAAACCCGAGCAGCGTCGCCTCGTTCCCAATTTCATTTCTCAACACCTTCAACGACTCCCCGACGAACGGCACGCTCTTCTCCGGCTCCAACGGCGTGATGCTCTTGATATCGTCCATCTCGCGCACCGGGTTGAAGATGATCGGCCCCGTTCCCTTTACGATGTCGAACGGAATGTTCATCCCTTGCAACGGCGTGAGAATATCGCTGAACAAAATCACCCCATCGGGTTTAAACGCCTCGTACGGCTGCAGCGAGATCTCTACCGCGAGATCCACCGTCTCGCTTCGCTCTCGAAACGTCGTGTGCTTTTTGCACAAGTCTTGATACACCTTCATGTATCTCCCCGCCTGTCGCATCATCCAGATCGGCGGTCGCTCGACGTCTTCGCCTCGGATCGCGCGCAGCATGAGCGGATCGACGTCACCGCTCGACGCGCGCGCGCACGGCGCGCGGCGCACCGCGCGAGGGCGTCGGGACGCCGCGAGCGGTTTTTGGGCGCGCGCGCGGCGAACGACGTCGCGCGCGCGGGCGTCGGCGACGTCGGCGAGCGTCGAGGCGCGCACGGTGGACATCGCGTCGGTGTGCGCGAGGCAGCGATGGATCCGCGGACGAGGCGATGTGTGCGGGCGCGGCTCCGGCGGCGATGGCGATCTCTCGTTATCCAGAGAGATTTTCAACGACGCGCGGAACGACGGGAGGGCGGGAAGCTACGATTGGTTGTGTAAAACTATTACAGGAATGTTGCGCGCTTTACGCGGCCGTGGCGGCGTCCCATTGGATCCAGGCTGGAATACCCTCGTCGTCGTCTTCGTGCTCGTGGTCGTGGTCGACGTCGTCCTCGGCGAAGGATTCTTCGAGAGCGTCGGCGGAGTACGCGTCCGACTTTGATGCGTGCTTTTTGGACTTGTGAGAGTGTTTCGAGGAACCGTGCTGAGCGTGCGTCGAAAGGTTTTCGTCACCCTCGTCGTCGTCTTCGTCAAAGTCCGCGGAACTACTGCGATGAGAGCTCTTCTTCTTCGGCGCGCGCTCAACTGAGTCGTCCCACGGATTCTTATTGTGCTTGGAAGATTCTTTAGGGACAAAACTCTGTGATTCCGCGAGAGCCTCGAAGTCGACGCTTTCATCATGCTTCTTTCGTCCATGTCCGTGTGCATCGCGCGTGTCCTCGTCGACGTCGTCGTCGTCATCGTCGTACGAGTCGCTCGCCTTGGAGGCGCTCGAGGAGAAGAGATCGTACGAAATCTTGTGCTTCATATGTTTGGCGTCGTGCATGGAGTACGTCGAGCGGTGGTGATACAAATGATCAGCCGCGTCATCAGCGTATGTCGGCAACTTGGCGCCAGTGCGAGCAGCGACAGCTTCGCGCGGTTCTTCGTAATATTCTGTCTCGTCCACGTTTTGCTCGTCGTCAATCATGAGCGAGTTTTGATGAATTTCTGGAGGCTTGAGCGCGTCTAATCCATACGAGGTGCCCCAAAATGAACCATCGTGTCTATCTTTCGCGTACACAATTGGCTTGTCCGAAGTTGTCGAAGAAGTGACCGGGGCTTGCACAGCCGGAGCAAAGCGAGATGGCACCACTTGGCGCGCCGGCGCAAGCGCTGGACGACTTTGTGACGATCCCGACATGGGTACCGGCTGCGCTGGCTGCTGATACGTGGCCGTCTGCTGCGGTTGCTGGTACGTAGTCGGCTGCGCTGGCTGCTGATACGTGGCCGTCTGCTGCGGTTGCTGGTACGTAGTCGGCTGCGCTGGCTGCTGATACGTGGCCGTCTGCTGCGGTTGCTGGTACGTAGTCGGCTGCGCAGCAATCGGTTGCTGCCGCACCGTGTGATGTTTCTGCTCGCGGTCAGCTTGCGGTTGTTCCTTGTGACTGCTGTGTCTCGGCTCGACTTCTTCGAACTCGTCCGAAATGTCGCTCTTGTGATGCTTCTGCTCGCGATTCGGTCCGCCGTTCTGGTTTTCTTGCGTGAAATCTACGGGCGGTAAACCTCTCGACGCCTTCTCCCAGGGCGCCGCGTGGCCTTCGAATCCCAATGTGCTAGAACTATTGACCTCGGTTGCGTTCGTCTCAATGCCAGTCAGCGACTGCTGTTCCGCTGCGTTCGGGCTGGTGGTTGGAACTGGGGAAGATGAGGCCGGCGCCACGGGCGTAGGTAACACGTCCGTTGAAGTAGCTGCCTCAATGCCAGTCAGCGACTGCTGTTCCGCTGCGTTCGGGCTGGTGGTTGGAACTGGGGAAGATGAGGCCGGCGCCACGGGCGTAGGTAACACGTCCGTTGAAGTAGCTGCCTCAATGCCAGTCAGCGACTGCTGTTCCGCTGCGTTCGGGCTGGTGGTTGGAACTGGGGAAGATGAGGCCGGCGCCACGGGCGTAGGTAACACGTCCGTTGAAGTAGCTGCCTTCATCGCGTCAGCCAGCGTCATGGGATCTGAGTACTCCTCTGATGCGTCTTCCTGCGATGCACCAAGCCTCGCTGCCGTCGGACGTGGCAACGCTTGCGCCTGTTCTGCCGGTGTGGTTCGACCAGCGTTTGTCGTGACGTTACCACCACTCACCTCAGAGTCGTCGTGAAACGCGCCGAGGGACGCTTGGAAGTGTTCCATGCTCCAGAAATCTTGATGCTTCCCAGCGCGTTGCATTTTCCAACCCCAGAAAAAGTTTGGCATGTTTGCGACCTCAAAAGCTCGCATTTGACCCCTGTACACAGCATGTTTCACTCTATCTTCGTCGCAGCCCATGGCGCTGTCGTGATGCGTCGCGAGCGACCACTCGCCCACACTAAATTGGTGCACTCCGATGTCCTCCGCCGTGCGCTTCACCTTCGCGATGTGCCCGGCCATGGCAGATCGAACGGTTTCAGTGATGTGTTGCGACGAGTCCGAGCAACTCCAAGCGCACCCAGACTTGCATCCATTCACTCCCCAAGCGAGATAGAAGTGTGTGTCTAATACCGCCCACGTTCTAAGCTCTTCGCGATCGAACCACTTTCTCATGAGTTTCCCGTACTCTTGTACTGCTAGCCCACTCGTTTCCATCAAATTGACGTACAGCTTTGGCACGCGCTTGCCCGACATCTCGCGGGGTCGCGCCACGAGCTGACGATACGCAAAGATGGCCTTCTCCATCCATGCCAGCATCGCGTCGCGTTTCGCCGGCATCAAGTGCGCGGGTTCGTTCAAAAGCGTGAAGCCATCGACAAAATCCTTATCATCCTCAGTGAGGTGGTTGTACCACTTGAACATACTGTGAATCGCGTTCACACCCACGTCTTGAAGTTTTGCGTCGTCCCAAAACGCCGGTGGGTGCGGAGACACGCCGTTGTACGTGCCCTCCGAGCTGCCACCGGGCATGTTGTGCATGTCGACTACCACTCGCGCCCCAGTCTTCTTGTGCAAGATTCGAAGAACGTTCGTCAACGTCATCTGATCGACAGTCACCTGCGCTCGATCGCTATACTTTGGGTCTTCGACCACTCGCGTCGGGCTTTTCTCCGTGCCCATGAACGCCGCCCAATTCACAGGTAGTCGCAGCGTCTTGTATCCCACTCGCGCGATCTTCTCCACGTCCGCGTTCGTCATCCAACTCGATCGATACGCGTTCATAATCTTCACAGTCTTCAAATTCCCATACTTCTTCGCGAGTTTCGCCACCAACTCCCCCTCGCTCGACCACGAAAAACCGAGCTCCTCGGCTGAATTGAAAAACGGCGGCAACACCCTTCCCTGCGCGCGCCCGAGCGGCGAATCCACCAACGTGCTCTCACCGTTCGCGAAGAACCAATCCTCGAGGTGCAACCATCCGTTCAACGCGACGCCCGCGTTATCCGGAACGCGCGTGAACGCCTCGCGCTCGACCGGCGTCAATCCCAGCGCCGCGCTCTCGCGCGCGCGCGCGTCCCCCGTCGCCGTCCCTCGCGCGCGCGCCCCGAGCACCGCCACCATCGCGCCGAGCGCGACGCACGCCGCGCGTCCGCGTCGCCGCGCATCCCTTCCCGCGCCGTCGCTCGCTCGAGTCGTCTTCCCGCCGCGCGCGTCGTCGCCGGCGTCGCGCGCGCCGTCGTCGGCGTCGATCTCGCCGCGCGCGCGCTCGACGTCGTACGCGTCGTCGCGCGCGCGCGCGCGGTCGCGCGTCGCGCGGGACGACGACGGACGATCGCCGTCGCGTCCGAGCAGCGCCGCGCGCTCGCTCATGGCCGCCGTCGCGCGCGGTCGCGGTGTGATGACGCGCCCGCTCATGAGTTTTGGGTGTTGAACGACAAAAGGTCCGTGTGGATTCAGCTGATTAAAATTAAAACACACGCGCGGAGCACCGAGGACGCGCGGCGGTGATTGATTATTGGTGATTATCGGTGATCATCGCGCGATCGAGGATCGAGCGCGACGGTCGGGGTTGACAAAATTTTCGCTCAGACGGCGCCGTAGGCGCCGCGCGCGCCGCGTCGGAGACGCGCGGCCTCGGGCGACGCGTGACGGTGTCGCCTGTAAGCGACGAACGCCAAGGCGAGGAAACCGGTGAGAGCGACGGATGGGCCGATGAGCGACGCGTGGGAGTTCGAGGCGGCGTAGAGGGCTCGGCCCAAGGTTGGAACGCCGACGGGGCCGTCGCCGCCGACGGGGTAACCGCCGCCGGTGGCGCCGTCGCCGCCGACGGGGTAACCGCCGCCGGTGGCGC
>Ga0206682_10002658_pt1 | contig 16008 bp, 9 predicted proteins | sample M240m12015metaG_FD_155444 | JGI IMG/M metagenome (GOLD analysis project Ga0206682, IMG submission 155444) | Ammonia-oxidizing marine archaeal communities from Monterey Bay, California, United States - M2 40m 12015 | ecosystem: Environmental > Aquatic > Marine > Intertidal zone | place: USA... | reverse complement strand
GATCTTCGTAGAGTGATTGTTCTGCTCTACTCTTTGTAGTGATATATGGATTTGTGGCCATGCTTTACCCCATAAAGAAGATTGGACCTTCATCTTCCTCGTTACGGAATTTCTCCATGATCTTCTCTATCTCTTGTAGAGAGTCTTCATAGATCTGACGAGCGTTGACTGTAATACCGCCAGGCAAAGTCATACCATCAAATTTAGTTAGGTTTGTACCCCATTGACGTTTAACCAATGCGGTTGAATATTCTTTGAGGAATCGATGATTCCATAGCGAGTTATACTCGTTTACTGTCTCATCCGGATTTCTAATACCGTAGACTTCGAATATAACATAGTCGTCTAGTTTCAGATTCGTTTTAGAAACATGTAGGTTAATACGATTGTACTGTCGGTCAAAAGTAATCTGTGGATGACCACCTAATTTCATGTCCAACAATGATAGTTGTTGTTGCATTTGTTCGTACTGCGCTAGGTCACCCATTAAGCCACTACCATTGGCAAAGTCGCTAATCGTGTGTGACATGAACTGCCACGAGTCACTGAACCATCCATTATGTGCATTACTAAAACTCATAGGGATCATTCTTACGACTGCACTGAGATCCAGATTGTCACTTAAATCTACTGACTGGTTATCAATATCGGTCTGAGTCAATTGGTGTTTTAGGTAATATCTCTTAGACCCATCCGGATGGTTTTCACGAAACCATTGTAGTGCTTCGTCGATACGGTCGTCGAGTTGTTCTTCATCGATATTAACTTCGACTACCGGATGCCCTAAAGCACGAAGGCAGTAATCGATTAAATCTTCTCTACTTGTTGAATACATGACTATAGTCCAATATTGGTTGCCTTACTATTTATACGTTTATTTATACTAAAATTAAATATAAAAAAAAGGGGACCGAAGTCCCCTTTCATATCTTGGTCGAAACCTAGATTAGTTTACAACTGTACCGTTCACATCGTATACATCGATACGGTAGTGTGAAGGTGGTTGATTATCTAGTGTGGCAGCTGTATTAGCTTCCGCCACTAGTAATGATGATGCAGTTTCTGCTTCGTCAATCTTAATCTCACCAGTTGTTGAGTTATAAGTGATACATAGACCACCAGTTAAAGCTTGCTTAGAACGTTCCGGAGTAAAGTACTTATTAGTACTTCCTTCTGAGACGTTATCCGTGCTCCATGATTCGATTGCTGATACACCAGACTCTAGAGAAGTCAATCGAGTACCGTGTCCAGCAACCGCACCTGTTAGAGTACTGTCAGCATTCTGGAATGAAGTAACAATCTCTGCAAGTGAGTTTAACGCAGTCGCATCCGTATTGGATAGGACATTTGTTATCTGAGTTTGTAGACCAGCTTCAACACCAGTTGCACGAGTTTCTTCTGCGTCAATTGCAGACTGTAGTGCAGTATCCGCAGAACCACGTGTACTTGCTTCTGAATCGATATTACTCTGAAGAGTACTATCCGCAGAACTACGTGCAGACGCTTCGGCAGTAACTTCAGCAGAGTTTGCACTGTCACCAGCGATTCGAGCAGCAGTTTCGACAGCAAGAGAAGCCGAATGGTCCGAATCTGTTCCGATTCGAGTTACCATCTGTGCTTGCAGAGTATCGATTTCACTTTCAGCAGTAGTTAAACGACCACCATGAGCAGTTACCTGAGTCTGTAATGCAGCATCACCAGCACCACGTGCAGTCTCTTCGGCAGTAATATCTGCTCCAAGTGCAGTGATGTTGTTTTCAGCAGTAGTTAGACGACCACTGTTTGCAGTGATAACACCAGACAGAGATGCGTCAGCAGTTTCGAATGCAGATACAATCTCAACCAATGTGTCTAGAGATGCAGGGGAACCAGAAATAATGGCACCGACCTGATTCTGTAGACCAATGATGTCAGACTCTAAAGCAGCATCAGCAGAACTACGTGCAGATGTTTCTGACACGATGTTCGCAGCGTTAACTGCTTCTGCACTTGCCGCACGTCCTGCTTCCGCATTAATCTGTGCTTGTAGACCAGATACGTCACCGGACTGAAGTACTTCAAGAGCGTCTATCTCTGCTTGTAGAGCTGCGTCAGCAGAACTACGTGTACTTGCTTCCGAACTAACGGCCGCAATTCGAGCAGCAACTTCTGCGTCATGATCAGTTTGACTTGCTTTGGTTCCAATGGATGTTGCTACTGTCGCAGAGAAGTTCGCGTCGTCACCAAGTGCCGCAGCTAGTTCGTTCAACGTATCCAATGCCGCAGGGGCAGCGTCTACAGTTGCCGCAACAACACCATCAACATATCCTTTGTTAGCAGCTTGTCCAACGTCTGTCGGAGTATCAACTCTAACATCCGAACCACTTAGCATGACAATACCGTCTTGGAAGTCGAATGTTCCGCCAGGACCAGTAGCAGTTATTGAACCACCAGATGCAATCTGAAGTTGATCTGTTGCCAAACGGCCACTTACTAGATCGGTCCACTCATAGTCTGTACCAGTCCACTTGACGAATTCGCCAGCATTAGCAGTAGAAATGTTTAAGTGTTGATCGACCTCTGTCTTAGTGGCATTACCGAAACCACTACCAGTGATTGTTGACGAACCGAAGTTTACTATAGAACCTTCGAAATCGACAGTTCCCGTTTGAACTTTTAGGTCATCTGCTTCAATGTGATCAATGAATCCACGAGCAGCATAAACATCATTAGCGTTCTTGATGTTGTTACTATCCATGTCAAGTTCAGCAGTCATCTGAATATCAGTTGAACCTGAAGATGTGCTGATACCAGAAGTACGTGAGTTTGCAGCAGCAATTGCCGCAGCGTTTGCTGCTTCAGCTGTAGTAGCACGAGTTTCCTCAGCAGTAACTGCCGCAGTCAATGTAGCAATGTCAGTCGGTGTCGCAACACCATTTGTCAAAGTAGTATTGATTGTTGCAATTGCAGTTGAGTTGTTAGTTATTAAAGTTTGAAGGTCGCCATCTTCAGTATTGAAGAATGCAACGATCTCTTGGAGAGTATCCAAGGATTCCGGTGAAGTACCAAGAATTGCGTCGATCTGACTCTGAAGTGCCGCAAGATCATCTGCGATGATAGTAGCAACTGATTCAGAGATAGCAGGAACAACAACCTTACCTTCATCGGTAATTACAAGTGCGCCATCGACAACTACTTCACCAGTAACGTCGACGCCGTTTTGTATTCTAAATTTTTTGTTCGTACTCATTTTAGTTTACCTTTTAGAATGATTGATTGTGGGGGTGATATGAAACCACCCCCGATGTTATGATTATGCGTCGACGTACGTCGCAGAGACCGATACTACCGCACCAGCACTTACCGCTGTGTATGTCAATTCAACACTTGAACCGTTCATTTGAACGTCGGTGTCACCCAATAGGTTTGAACCTGTGAACAAGATACCGTACTCTGTGATGTAAACATCTGTTCCGTCATGAATAACTAAACACTCTCGTGTTTCAAACTCAGAACCGTTTTCTACAGTAACTACGTACTTAGCAGAACGATATTGAGTCTTGTTGAATGCAGAAACTACTGTAGCAGAAGTTCCAGCAATAACGTCGTTACCCTGTTCGAATACCTTGATGTTATCAGCAAGAGTCTCAAGACCTACAGACTTAGGATCAAGTACACCAACTGAGTTAGTAGACTGAGCGATTACTACCGCCTGTGTACCAACTGGAAGTGCAGCGTTGAACGTAATAGTCTGAGCGGCTGCATCAATCGAGTAGTGAACCGATGGATCCTGAATAACACCACCAACGAATACAATCGCGTTTTGATCTTGTGTGTAGAAGTTCAATGCGAATGTAGACTGTGCTCCGTCACCGGACATAGTCTGACGTTGTGCGTTGTTAAATGCCAACTGAGTTGGATCTTGTAGAGACATTCCGTCAAGAGTGTTGTTTACACGTAATACGTAACCATTCTTACCGTCGTATGCTGTATCAGATACGTCTGCTAGTTCCAACATGGTCTTAGCAGTGTCGATTGAGAATACACCAGTTGATTGGTCGTATGACGCTTTACCAGCACCAGCGACATCCGTTAGAGATACTGAAGCGCGAGCAAGTGCATCGCTGAAGAACTTCTTAGTACCTTCTACTAGGTCGTCTGTGTCAAATTGTGAGATGTGTTGTGCCGCAAGGCCTGCATCCATCTGACCTTTGTTCACTGCATCTGCAGCGTCTGTACCTGTTGCAACACCGGAAACTTTGTTTCCACCCATTGCTAGGTCACCAGTCATTGAATCGCCAGACTTCTGGACACGTCCATCGATTTGTGTCTGCAATGCAGCATCTGCTGCCGCGAACTCACCACGTACCGCATTATCACCAGCAACTCTGTCAGTAATTTCCTGAGCAAGACCTGAAGCGTTAGTTGCGATGTCTGTCTGGTTCTGAGCAACTAGTCCAGCAAGAGAACCGTCTGCACTTTGGAAGGCAGCAACGATTTCTGTCAATGAATCTAGAGCGGCAGAATCAGTGTTCGAAGTGATGAAATCGATCTGAGTTTGTAGACTACCTTCAACACCCTGCGCACGACTTTCTTCGTCAGCGATTGCAGTAGCGTTTGCAGTGATCAATACACCCAGTGCAGTTTCAGCGTCTGTTGCACGAGTTACTTCACCAGATAGGTTAGTTGTTAAAACACCTTCTGCTGCTGTAGCGCGAGTAACTTCTGCGTCGATTTGTGATTGTAGGTTGTTGACTTGTGAGTTACGAGACGTATCAACGGCCTTGATTGCAGCGTCTAACTTCTTGTCTGCATCTGTTAGAGATGTAGATAGGTCAATATAGTTAGTACCACTTGGAGCAGCGTATGTTCCGTCTGCGTTTACACCAGCAGCAATCTGTGTTGCAGTCATCTCTGTCTCAAGTACAGTAGTACGTGAGTCTAGAGCGTTATCAGCATTTGCGCGAGCAGTTGCTTCAGCAGTAATCTTACCATCTAGTACGATGTCTGCGTTTTCACGTAGAGTTGCTTCACCAGCAACGATTCCGTCTGCATACAACTTAGCGGCAGCTTCTGCATCATCTGCTTCTGCTTCTGCGTAAGACTGTGCAGATGCAAGAACGACTGCGTCACGAGCAATGTAATCTGCTTGGTCTGTAGTACGATCAGCAGCTAGATCAATACGGATCTGACTGTCAGCAGCGATACGAGAAGCGATTTCAGAAACAAGTGCGTCTGAGTCTGCGTCTGCACGAGCAACAGCAGCAGCAAGACCAGATGTATTAGTGTCTGTCTCACCGTGTACTTCGTTGATTGCACCAGTTAGAGTTTGAGCAACTGTGTCTAGAACTTCTGAAGAAGAACCGATCTTAGCTTCAAGAGAATCGATGTCTGCTTCGTTAACTGTTAGACGACCACCTTGTAGTGTCTGTTCAGTTTCTAGTGCAGTAGCACGTCCTTCTAGTGAAGTAGCTCGACCTTCGACATTGTCCATCTCTGTTTCTAGAGTTGAGACACGACCTGTGTTAGAGTCTGCTTGAGTGTGTAGTTCATTTACAGCTGAAGTTACATTGTTAGCGACAGTCGCAAGTGTTGCAACACCCATTTGTGATTGTAGAGTATCGACATGACCTTCTTCTGTAGTCACTCGTGTCTCTAGTGAAGTTGCACGACCTTCTACTGAATCCATTTCGGATTGTAGAGTATCGATTTCGCCTTCAGCAGTTGTTACTCGACCTTCTAGTGCAGTTAGATCACCAACTTCCACGTCAATTTCGGCGTGTAGTTCGTTGATTGCAGCAGAAATGTCAGTAGCGACAGTTGCCAAAGTTGCAGAACCTTGCTTGGCTTGCAGTGCATCAATTTCACTTTCGTTAACTGTTAGACGACCACCCTGTGCTGTCTGCTCAGTTTCTAGTGCAGTAGCACGTCCTTCTAATGCAGTTGCACGACCTTCTACCGCGTCCATTTCAGACTGTAGAGTATCGACATGTCCTGCTTCGACATCTAGTTCAGAGTGTAGTTCGTTGATTGCAGCAGTAGTAGTTCCAGCGACAGTCTGTAGTAGAGTAGAACCAACTTTTGCTTCTAGAGAATCGATGTCAGATTCGTTGACTGATAGTCGACCATCTTGCTCAACATCTTTTGCTTCAGTTGCAGTTGAACGACCTTCTAGTGCAGTTGCACGAGCTTCAACGTCGGTTGCACGTACTTCTAGTGCATCGATGTCTGTTTCAGCAGTAGTCAATCGACCAGAGTTTGAATCAATGATACCCTGAATATCTGAATCCGCGTCTTCAAATGCAGATACGATTTCTTGTAGAGTGTCTAGAGTTTCTGGAGATGTACCGATGATTGCATCGACTCGACCTGTTACGGTGTCAACGTCTGTACGTAATCCACCTTCAACACCAGTGGCACGAACAACTTCCGCATCCAATTGTGATTGTAGGTCTGTAACGTCGCCTGCTTGTAGATTTTGCAATGCAAGAATGTCAGAATCGTTTGAAGTGACTTGTGCCTGAACACTATCCACGTCAGTACGTAGACCACCTTCAATACCAAGTGCACGATTACGTTCTGCGATAATTGCGTTTTCGTTTACTAGTTCCGCAGCGGTTGCACGAAGAACTTCAGCACTAATCTGTGACTGGTTGTCAGAGTGATCAGCAGCTTGCAATACTTGTAGTGCAAGAATGTCTGAATCATTTGCAGTGATTTGTGTCTGGTTAGAATCAACGTCAGTACGTAGACCAGCTTCGATACCAGTTGCACGTGTAGTTTCTGCTGCAATTGCTGTTGCGTTTACTAGTTCTGCGGCAGTTGCACGTACGACTTCTGCGTCGATTGCGTCTTGTAGATCGTCAACATCACTACCTACTAGATTCTGTAGAGCAAGGATGTCTGAGTCATTACCAGTTACTTGAGTTTGTAGACCGTCAACTGAAGTCTGTAGACCTGCTTCAACACCACCGGCTCTTGCAACTTCAGCAAGAATCTGTGATTGTAGGTCTGAGTCGACTGCATTGAAGTCGTCTTCTACTAAATCCAAACGAGTGCTTAGAGCACCTTCAGCGGCAAGTGCACGAGTGCGTTCTACTACGATGTTACCAGCGTTAGTTGAAACACCTGAAGTGTTTGTGTTAGTATCAGTACGTAGACCAGCTTCTACTGCTTCTGCGCGTTGCTTTTCAGTAACGACTGCTGCAGCGTTAGTTGCTTCAACACCAGATGCACGTAGAACCTCTGCATCTATTTGATCTTGTAGATCATCAATGTCGACTGTGCTACCAGCGTCTAATGCGTCGATCTGACCTTGTAGGTTTGCGTCACCAGATGCACGAGCAACTTCTTCTGCTCGTAGGTCTGTCTCGTTCTGTGAAGAAAGAGTTTGGACCGCATCCATTTCGCCTTCTAGTACAGTAGTACGTAGAGCGACCGCTTCTTCAGCTGCTTCAGCACGTGCCTTTTCAGTGGCAACTTCTGCGTCAGTGTAGTTGTAAGATTGCGACTTGGCAGTTGCGATTCGTGAAGTAACAGTGTTACCTACAGTTCCGTCTACAGATGCGTCACCGATAAGAGCGGCGTCTTGTGCATCAGCATGTGCCTGAGCAGCTGCTTGATGTGAATCCGCTTCTGCGTCTGTGTACGCTTTTGCAGCTGCAAGAACTGCGTCTGTATCAACTTGCAAATCAACTTCTAGTTGGTCAATCTGTCCCTGTAGACCAGTGTCCGCAGAGGCACGAGTTGCTGCTTCAGTGTTGATGTTAGTTTGTAGAACACCTTCCGCTGTTTCTGCACGTAACTTCTCAGTTGCGATTGCAGTAGTGTTAGATCCTACTAGAGCAGAGATGTCGCTGTCTGCGTCTTGGAATGCAGATACGATTTCTGTTAGTGAGTCTAGAGCAGCTGGATCAGTGTTGTTTGTGATGAAATCAACTTGTGACTGTAAGTTGGAGTCAGCAGCGATTCGTGAAGCTTCTTCTGCATCAACATTACCCTGTAGAGTAGTGTCTGCCGCGGCACGGTCAAGAAGTTCTTGATCGATTCGAGCATTGATGTCTGAATCTTCTGCAATTCGTGCAGAGTTCTCGATTGCTACAGAGTTGCTTGATTCGATGATTGCTTCTGCCTTTGCAGTTGCAACACGATCAGTAACAGTGTTACCAGTAGTACCGTCTACAGTTGCATCTCCGATAAGAAGATCGTCATGTGCTTTTGCAGATGCTAGAGTAGCAGCATCACCGGCAACAATATCTGCACCTAGATCGGTACGGACTTGTGTGTCAGCAACAGCACGAGCAAGAATCTCATCTGTGATGTTTTGTGCGTTTGCAGCTTCTGCACCAGTAGCACGAGTAATCTCAGTATCTAAGCGACCTTCGATTCGTACTTCTTCATTAGTCGCACGTGTAACTTCAGCAGTAATCTGATTCTGTAGAGAAGTCGATAGACCTTCTTCAGTAGTCATTCTAGCAGCAAGTGCCGCTTCTGCTTGTGTTGCACGAGTCTGTTCTTGACCAATCTGTACAGCAAGTGATGATTCCGCAGATTGTGCACGTGCAATTTCTACACTTACACGGTCATTGATTTCAGTTTCTTTGTTGACTGCACGAGTTACTTCATTGCTGATTGCTGAAGAGTTTGCAATGATTGAAGCAGATAGTGCGTCATCCGCGTCTTGGAATGCTTCAATGATTTCTGCGAATGAATCTAGTGCGGCTGAGTCAGTGTTGTTTAGTAGTAAATCAATACGACCAGACAATACACTATCAGCAGACTGATAAGCTACTTCGATAGAATCTTCACGTGCCTTTGCACGAACTTCTTCTGCATCAATGTTTGCTTGCAATGCAACGTCCGCCAAACCACGTGTAGAGGCTTCAGCGTCAATGTTAGATTGTAATAGTGTTTCTGCTACCGTTGCACGATTAGTTTCTACTGCTACCGCACTTGCGATATCAGCTGCAACAGCAGTCTTAGCTCTTTCAGGTGTGAAATATTGGTTTGCTCCTTCCGCCAAGTCGTCCGTACTGAACGAAGCGAAGAACGCGTCTGCACCAATCTTCTTTAATGAGTCAGTACCGACATCATAGAGAAGGGTGAAACACGAAGATGGATCTACCATACCTGTAAGGGTTGATTGTCCCTGTACCGCACTTTCGTCAAGTTTGGTATTGATTACCGCCTTGTCCGCTAGAGCAGGGGATTTAATCTGCCTAAATGCCATTAGGTTATCTCCTAGGTTGTGTTTTTTTGAGGTTGTTTTAGAATTGTAATATAATTAAACGTTTAATAATATACTAACGAAATTTGATATAGATGTCCGTTCCGGCTGGAGGGATTTCAAAGAATTGAATAGTATTGTCAATGGTTTCATAAATCTCTTCAGGGTGCTGAAGAACATCATTTACCCATACATCAATCAAGTCATCACGAGTCGGTGTACCATTTAACTCGAATAGTGCAGTGTCGCCCACAGCAGTGATCGATTGTGCTTCAGGAATCACTGTACGGTCATTGGTTGATGATGAGGTACCTTCAATATAATCAAACAGGTTTGTCTCTTGTCCAGGCGAAATAGATACTTCCTCTTGCTTCTGTTTAGCCAAGTTGAATAAACTTTCTGCAAGAACTCTGTTAAAAGATTTATTGTTGATCATATTGATGAAATACTAAGGATGGTTAATATACCCTTTTATTTATACATGGAATGTTCTTTAGTTTGAAGATTTTTTGTTACTGTCTGAACTGTAATAACTCTTGCAACAATTCGGTAACATCTTTTAAATCGCTGTCTAGAGAATCTATTCTAGAGTTCAATGCATCTACTTCTACTTGAGTAGCGATGTTACTACCGTTCAGTGTATATGGACCGGAGAGTTGAACTCCAGAATGATCCATAACAAGTCTATCATCATTTTGGTATTGGATTTTAAACTGACTGTCATTGAAACCTAAGTGTTTAATGACTGTGTCAGTACCGTTATGATAAAAACGAGTTTCTTCGTTGGTGCCTACAATAAAGGCAAAGTGGTCATCTATGATGAGGTCGTTTCCAAAAGAAACGCCAGTTGAGTTGTAGGCTGCTACCTGAACTACCTGTTCATCGCCTACGGTATGTGTTAGAGAAATGGTATTCCCGTCATTCGCAATGTAGTCTATTCCTTGATGGAGTAAGACACCATTCAAATATACTTGAATTCTTGACGGACTATTTGGATCTGGGTCATACTGCAATACGTTTGCAGCATCGTCTGGACCTGTTATAACGTCGAGTGTTCCGTCTGACGTATAGATGTAGGCATTAAATGTAGTTGTCGCAGAGAGACTATCATCTCCTACAGCGCCAATCTCTACAATTGTCTGTACGCCACCATCATACTCGCGTTTGATATAAAGTTTACCGTCCTGAGTATTTATACCAATTTCGCCTAGCTTTAATTCTTCGATACTAGGAATATCACCAAGACCATCAAACGTCTTGATATTTGCGCCAATGTTCTGTACGACATTACTAATAGGTCGTCCAACAGTAACACGCTTGACTTGAGTCCCAGAACCGAACCCACTGATAGATGCTACCCCTGATATACCACCAACTCTTCTTATAGGCATATATTCACCTTGTTACTGAAGGGTTGACTTTTATCTTACCTTCTAGTATCCTCTCTATGATAGTGGTACCTTCTTCGTCAGTAAAACTTATTTCGACATCATATACATATCGACCACGTGTTATTAGCTGATCGGTCTGTAGATTGGTTAGTGATAATGTAACGATGCCTTCTATGGCAGGCGAGGGAATCACAGCAGTGAATGTAATAGACTCTTCACTTCTGTAAGTCTTCTTCATCTTTGCAGCTGCTGAGTAACCGTTAAGGTCTTTTTTTGAACCATCTGGATTCACTAACTCTATTTGAAGAGCTAGGTCTGCACCTTGGTCTATTGTGAAATCTTCGTAAGTTGCCATATCCCTCAGAACCTTAAACTGTTTATAAAACTTCTAACTCTATTTATAACAGTTTAAGGCTTGAAGAAAATGTTATTTTTATTCCGCAGATTCGATATCTGCAAGAACCATTGCACGGAATCCTTCGGATGCTTCTGACCAGTCAAAAACATAGGATACTGTGCAACGCCAGTCATCTGTAGATGCTGCGTGATACATTACTTTATCTGATTCACCGTAGTGACCAAAGTATGCTGCCTTACAAGTCCATTCACCTGGCTTGTCTTGACAACGAATCACTTCCTTAGTTTCAGGGTGAATGTAATCGAAATAACCAGAACCGTCTTCTGAGTAGGAGAAGATTAGGTTGAAGCCTGGAGCATTTGCATTATTATGCCATGAGATAAATCCTTTTGGGGGATATACTGCGGCAAGTGCATTGTGCTTGACTGATAAGAAGTTCATCATCTTGTCGTTTAGATCACGCAGATGATGAGTCATGTCGCGTTTGAATAAAGGATCAGCGTCCTTCTCAAACATCTGGTGTGCTTTATCTGAAAGTTTAAAGTTGTAACCAACAAGTTCGTCTGGGAAACCTTCGTGTCCTTGACCTTGTGCAACAATTTCATCCATGTGAACTGGTCCAACAAAGTATGGACGCTGTCGAATGTGTTGTGCTGAAGATAAGTGACAGTTCTCTTCGAAACCTTTCATGGTATGCAACTTGGCGTATTCGTTTAGAATCTCAAGGAGTTCAGGGTTATTAACCTCGACATGCTTAAGATATTGGTCGTTTACCTGTGTCATACGATTGGAGTATCCTTATTTAAACCTGCTGAGAAGTGACGTAATATCACTGGTCCCGTTTCAGGTTTTGTTATCGCCCAATTTAGAGCGTTGTAATAATTCCACCTCAAGTCGTCATCAAAGATACCAACCTTGAGGTCCTTATATTTTTCTTCTTTCTCGACTAGCCACCAAAGAGAGAATTGGTCCCAAGACTTGAGACTGTCAATATATCCTTCTGGCCACCAAGTGTCGTTCATTTGTCTGAACGTCAAGTCCCACCAGTCATTCATAAATTCACGAACGATTGGTTTGGTCATATCATATAAACATACACCACCGCATAATGTAAACTTCGCACTACCTTCTGGTGTATCAAAGTCTCTTTCTGCGTAAATATAATCACGGTCATCTGTTAATGCAGAGAAGACCACATCATGGTCCTTCATTTCATCCCAGACCTTGATAATGTCTTCGTGCTCACATTCCATATCAGCATCAATATACATTGTCAAGTCATATGGAGATTTTGCCATCCCCCATAGTTTAGCGCGGTAGTGGTCATCACAGAATATAATATCATCTGCTACTTCTCTACCACGGTCATCAATAAATCGTTCTTCTGTAACGATACAGATCTTACACTCCTCTTCAGGTTCATAATAGTCCCTGAGAGACTCTGCAAGATTCAATCCGTACAAATAAAAGTTTCGTTTCTTGGACGAAACAATTATAAATCCTTTAGTCTTTTCCATTAGTCTCGGCCTCAAGTTGGTCTTGTAGAATCATGATTGAATACATATCGACTTCAATTCTTGACTTTGCACGACGCAATTTTGCCTTCAACTTACGGTTTTTAGAACTTTTAATATCATCTACTTCAAAAGCTTCCATCTTATAGTTGAAGAGTTTTTCAAGTTTACGTGCTTTATTATGTTCCTCATCACGTATCTTCTCTTCTTCAGCTTGTGCCTCTTTACGTACAACACGGTCGGTAGTTTCTCTATCAATCGCATCAACACCTAAGGCATCGATGACTTCATTGAATAGTTCGTTTTCAACACCGTCCTTGTCATGTCGATGTAAAAACATCTGCTGACGTGTTACACGACCCATATCATCTTCAAGTTCTAGAATACAGTTCAGTTCTTTCTTTTCGTCTGTTTCCCAGAACGCATTGTCCATCCATTGCTTACGACTCATTAAGTATCTCCAGAGAGTTCAATTCATTCAAAGTTATAATGTATATAGTGTTGGAACAAGTGGGTCAAATGAATGACCCACTCTTTTCATGACCTTAATCAAGTTAAGCTCAATTATTTCCATTATACCATACTTAGGTCTATTATGCAACCCTACAGTATAGTGTGTACACTTCTGGTGTGTGTACTAGAGTGTCGCTAATCGTTGCACCAACATAGTTGCCTAGGAAGGAGCGTGAATAGTTTCCACCGAAGTTACGTGAGTAATCACCAGTAAATCCGCGTGAGTAGTTACCAGTGAAGTCACCTACGTATGTAGATACACGATCACGTGAGTAAGTACCGGAGTATGCAGAACTACGGATTCTTGAGTAAGCAGATACACGGACACGTGAGTAGTTACCTACGAAGTCGCGTGAGTAGTTACCTACGAAGTCACCTACGAAGTCACGAGCGTACTCACCAACATAATCTCCAGCAAACGTTCTTGCATAGTTGCCAGTGAAGTCTCCAGCGAAATCTCTTGTGTATTGACCAGAGAATCCACGTGAGTAGTTACCAGTGAATGTGTTGCTGTAGGTTCCTGTGTACTCACCAACGAAGCCACGTGCGTAGTTTCCTACGTAGTTTCCACCGAAGTTACGTGAGTAAGTTCCAGAGTAAGCACCAGTATATTCACCAGCGAATCCTCGTGAGTAGTTACCTACGTATTCTCCTGCGAATCCACGTGTGTAGTTTCCTACGTAGTTTCCACCGAAGTCTCTTGCATAGTTACCAACATAGTTACCAGCAAAGTCACCAACGTAATCACCTACAAAGTTACCTGCGTAGTTACGTGAGTATTGACCAGAGAAAGTTCTAGAGTAGTTACCAGTGAAGTCACCAGCAAAGTTAGTTACACGGTCACGGGTATATGCAGAACTACGGTTACGAGTGTATACCGAAATTCGGTTACGTACGTATGCAGAGTAACGAGTACGTGTTGAAGTACGAGCATACTCACCAGTATAGTTACCAGCGAAGTCGCCAGCATATCCACGAGCATAGTTACCAACAAAATCACCAGCGTATCCACGTGCATAGTTGCCTACGAAGTTACCAGCGAAGTTAGTTACTCTATCTCTAGTGAAATCACCAACGTAGTTAGTTACACGAGTTCTTGCATAAGCAGAGCCACGGTTACGAGTCGAAGTACGAGTCGAAGTACGAGTAAAGTCACCAACGTAGTTAGTTACACGAGTTCTTGCGTATGCAGAGTAACGAGTACGTGTAGAAGTTCGAGTTGAAGTTCTTGCGTAGTTACCGACAAAGTTGCCTGCAAAGTTAGTTACACGGTTGCGAGTAAAGTCACCAACGTAGTTAGTTACACGAGTTCTTGCGTATGCAGAGTAACGAGTACGTGTAGAAGTTCTAGTACTTGTTCTTGCATAGTTACCGACATAGTCACCAGCGTATCCTAGAGTACGAGTATAGTTACCGACATAATCGCCAGCATAATAGCCAGTTCTTGTGTAGTAACCAGTATTGGTTGAAGTTCTAGTACTTGTTCTTGCATAGTTACCAGTATAGTTACCAGTACGAGTACGACCGTAGTTACCAGTGTAAGCACCAGTACGTGTACGAGAATAATCCCCAGCATATGAGAATGCACGGTTACGTGAGTAATCTCCAGCAAAGTTACCAGTAAAGTTGGTTACACGGTTACGTGAGTAATCTCCAGCGTATGATGCTGCACGAGTACGAGAGTAGTTTCCTACGAAGTCACCAGCGTAAGACGCCGCACGGTTGCGTGAGTAATCTCCAGCGTATGATGCTGCACGAGTACGTGAATAGTTTCCTACGAAGTCACCAGCGTATGATGCTGCACGGTTACGAGAATAGTCGCCAGCAAAGTTACCAGCGTATCCACGAGCATAGTTACCCACGAAGTTACCAGCATAGTTAGTTGCGCGAGTACGACCATAGTTACCAGTGTAAGTTACTCCACGAGTATAGTTACCAGTGTAATAGAACGCTGAGCTTCGAGTACGAGTGTAGTTTCCTACGAAGTTACCAGCATAGTTACTAGTACGAGAGTATGTTGCAGTACCAGTGAAGTTACCAGCGAAGTTACCAGTATAGTTAGTAGTTCCACCTGTTTGGTATCGTCTTACTTGATATACCGCCCAAATACTTCGGTAACCAAGGAAGCTACCTCTCTGATAACTAACCCCACCAAGAGTCATACTAGTAGTACCACTTGAGGAGGTAGTGTTCATTCCCTTCAAACCTTCTGATAACCAGAAGACTGAGTGAAAGTGCAGGCCACCTTCAGATTCACGCTTCCAGTAGATGTTCGTACCATTTGAGTCACCACTCCAGATTGGGTTTGAAGCTACACCTTGGAACGATGTCCATCCACCAGAAGTTGTAACAGCAGAAGTACGAGTTGAAGTACGAGTCGACGTTGCACTACGAGTGTAGTTTGATGTTACGGCTGAGGTTCTTGTGCTAGTCCTTGCATAGTCACCAACATATCCAGATCCCGATGTTCGCAGTCTTGTATAGTCTACTGTTGCGGCACGGTTACGTGAATAGTCTCCAACAAAGTTACCAGTGAAGTTCGTTACACGGTCACGAGCATATGCAGAGTAACGAGTACGAGTTGATGTTCGTCCATAGTTACCAGTATATGTTGCATTACGGGTACGTGTTGATGTACGAGCATAGTTACCAACATATGAAGCAGCACGGGTACGTCCGTAGTTACCAGTATATGTTGCATTACGGGTACGTGTTGATGTACGAGCATAGTTACCAACATATGAAGCAGCACGGGTACGTCCGTAGTTTCCTACGAAGTCACCAGCATAGTTAGTGGCGCGAGTTCGTCCATAGTTACCTGTATAGGCACCAGTACGAGTACGTCCATAGTTACCGACATATGAGAATGCACGGTTACGTGAGTAATCTCCAACATATGAGAATGCACGGTTACGAGCATAGTCGCCTACATAGTTTCCAGCATAGTACAGTGTACGAGTGTAAGTTAGTGTACGTGTTGAAGTTCGTGTTGATGTGCGAGTATAGTTAAATGCGCTGTTACGAGTA
>Ga0206682_10002656_pt1 | contig 16016 bp, 20 predicted proteins | sample M240m12015metaG_FD_155444 | JGI IMG/M metagenome (GOLD analysis project Ga0206682, IMG submission 155444) | Ammonia-oxidizing marine archaeal communities from Monterey Bay, California, United States - M2 40m 12015 | ecosystem: Environmental > Aquatic > Marine > Intertidal zone | place: USA... | reverse complement strand
TATGTTATCGTATTGACTACATTCTTGTATTTCGTCTACGGATCCGTCATTTAATACTTTAAATGCTTTTTGAGATGTTCCTCCGTGAAAGTATTTACTTGCTCCTACTAATACGTTGTTACCTCCACTATCACTATATATTGTATCGTTTACTTGTGGTAGGTTGGCTACGCCGTCGTGGTAGTATGTTATAGCGTCTGATGACGGTAATGCACATGCCAGCTGTGGGGTAGTTTTTCCGGTTGAGTTTAATTGGAAAGCAGTATATGTTCCGGCATCAGATTCAACTGTAGTAATGTTGTATTTTAGAAGCGGTGCATTTACTAGTTTAAATATGTTAGGTTTGTTTAATTCTCCGTCAGTTATCTCTACTACACTACCGCTTAATTCTCCATTATACTTTGGAGATTCATCTTGAACTAACCTATGTACTGATCCGGATATAGTTTTTAATTTCTCACTATATAATGTAGTTTTTATCTCCGGTTTATAGCTTATAAGTGATTTCATAAAGCTATAAAACTCATCTATCTGTCCTGCATTTGGTGTCATACCTATAGATGCAATTATTAAATCACTAGCTAATGGTGTGAATGTTGCCTTTGTAGAGTTATTATCTACAGCATTCCAGCTATTATTTTGGTACTGTACAACTACTATATTAGGGTGATGAGTACTATTTGCTAAAGTTGTTAGAGTAGGGAATCTTGCTACTACTCCTTGATCACTGTGCATTAAGAAAGATTTACGGTGTGAACTGGTGTTCCCCTCTAATTCAGTATAGACGTTATACCCCCTATCTAAATATTTATAACTTGTTCCATTAGGGTGTATTAACTCGGTCCCTGTAACAACTATTTCACCTAGATTATCTGTATTTGGGATCTGTTTATTTAGCTTAAATGATAAGTTACTTGCTCCTCCTATACTTCCTGGTGACCATTTGTTAATTAACTCCGTTTGGTATTTTTCGGTTTTACTAAAGAGCGCGGTATCGTATGCACCTGCATCATACCCTTCAATAAACGCTGTATCTATAGCTCCTTCATGATCATGTTGCGTACCGGATATTTCTGGTGCTTTAGTTTTTGACCTACTTAATAAGCCGGGTTTGATAATTATTCCAGTATCAGCAGTAGTTCTTGCTGGAAGGAAGTCTTTTATCATTTTGAATAACGTATTGTCGTAGAACTTTAATATCCTTACAAAATCGTTTAATTGATATCTTTCAAGTGAACCTATAGTTCTTCTTTCTTGTTCTACTAAGCCGTTGTACTCTAGTTTGTTTTCGTTTCTTGGATCCCCTAAGTACTGGTCTATGCTAAAATCCGATGCTACTTGTGTTAGTATATATTCGTCTATAGAGTCTGTTGGAGAGAATCCTACTTCTACTCTGTGTATGTCTTGCGTTAGTACATTTTCTGATTTCTGTATTGATACATCTTCATTTAATGTTGTATTAACTGATCCGCTTACTCTTGTCTCTACCCTTACCTTATCTTTAGCATTCTCACTATGTTTATCATAACTAAAAAATTTATTTTCTCCAATACTTTTACCTCCGTACTGTTTAATTTTTAAATATTTAGAAGGTATTCCGAAGCAGTTTATTAAAGCTCTAATACCTCTCTGTGTTCCTTTAGCTTTGGTTAGAAACGGTATATTGTGATATATCCTTTTATATACTTCTGTTTCGTATTCTTTTCTAGATATTGGCTGTTCGTCTGTTGATACACCTGGTACTGAGTCAAACTGAGTTATTACTTCTGATTGGCTGCCGCTATCGTAGGAGTCCGCTATTAGGTACTTAAATAAATCTGTTGAACCTTCTTCTGAGTTATGTATTTTAACACCTAGACTCTTTATTGCTTCTTTTACTAAATCTTTTGAAACTCCAACGTTTACCCTATTATCAGCATTATACTTATCTGTGATTGCTTTTGTGTATATCCATAGGTTATCAAAGTGTTGGCCAATCATATGGGTAAAGAGAACTCCTGGATTATTGCTACTATCTTCTTTTATGTAATCAGGTAGTGCGTTACCTAGTACATCGTAGTTTTGAGCATCATAGTTAGATGCAGATACCAGTTGACTGTTGTACCAGTTGACTGCCTGCATTTCTGTACTAGCAGTGTTAGAGTGAGGTTTAGCGGTTGTTGTTTTTGGCCAGCTAGAAGACCCACTGTTGAAGTATAAGTGTCTTTCGTAGTGATCGAAGTTACCTACTATGCCTTTTATCAAGTTCGTGTACCTGGAATTACTTCCTACTACATTAAACGTATTAGTTGCTGATAGTCCATTTACTGTGTCCAGGCTTGTTTGGTAAGATTCTATTAACTGAAGTTTATATTTAAAGTTCTTTATCCTTTCTGTTGCTGAAGAGAAGTGTATAAATTCTTTGTAGTTGCTATGATCTATATTAACTGCTACACTTTTTTCATTAAGAAGTGAATACAGCTCTCTATTGGAATTAGAATTATCATAACTAAATAACTCATCATAATTAAAGTATTGAGTAGGGTTAGAGTTTGGTAATTCAAGCTTTACGTCAAAGTTTGCTGGTCTAAGTCTAGGCTTTACTGCTATTGTAGGTTCAACTTCAGGTTCAATTTGAACTACTATTGAATCACTTACTTTTTCAACAACTTGTACAAAACTTTTTATACCGTAACGCTTAGGTAGTGGTTCGTATAGTTTTAACGCTATAGTAAACTTATCTTCTAATTCATACGTATCAACGTTTGTAATTATAAATAAATCATTTTCTCCACAGTTTAACCAAAGTTCTTCAAAATATTGATTATTCTTAAAATGATCTTTTAAATCTTCTGTAATGTTGATGAGTTGATTTGTTTCAACTTTATCTGAGTATAGTAATATCTCTTTTCTGTCTTGAGATATGTCCTGTATATAGAACGACTGTTTAGCATTATCTATAGTATACAGGTCATTTAAAAAGTGAAATACTATAGAAACGTCTGTTTGTACAAATCCATATTCAACAGCAATATCTGCTGGTCTTAGTGATAATTGGGATACGTTAGCGGTGGATAGATCTTCGTTGTTGGGTATAACGTCTGTTGATATTTCGTAATCGTAGACAGATAATAACCTAGTGTTGTATATAGAGTAGAAGTGAGATTCAATATAATGTTTATCAAAATTATACTGCTTATTAATCTCGTAATTGTCTATTAAACTTAAGTCTGCTGCAGAGTATTTCTCGTTATCAGTTATAGAGCTTAGAGGTCTATCCAGTAATGTGTATGTTACTTTTGCCATTTATTACTATTTTAATCTGTACCCAACTTCGTCTTCTCTTTCGGGATCCTTATATGTTATTACTCTTGCTGTTATTTTATTCTTAAAGTAGTTTGTTTTCTTAAAAGCGTCTACTATTGAAGATGCTCTATACCCTGCTTGGGTTAATTCTGATACTATGAAGTCAAGTGTCATATCGTTAGCAGTATCTTTATTTGTAGGAATAAGGTATTCACGATTTGCATTACTATTATAGTTACGTCTTCTTTTTGAGTAATACCCTGTATCGGTATTATCTTTTCCAAATAGCCAATACCACTTTCTACTGTAAGCTTTAGCATAGTTACGGAAGTAAATTGAACCTCTTTGGAATCTAAATATAGTGTATTGATTCTTAACTATAAACCTATAAGCTAATCCAACACTATCCTTTTTATTACCTAGTATATTATATATTTCATCTACTTCTCCTGTATCTGCTGCTGCTGCACTTGCAGCGTCTTGTGCTGCTTTTTCTGCTGCTGCTTTTTCAGCGGCTTCTGCTGCTTTTTTTGCAGCTTCATTTGCCATTGCTGATGCTTGTTCTACGGCAGAGTTTGCTATTGTGTTTGCTTGTTCTAATACTGTTATAGCTGAGTTAGCAGCATCTAACTGACCTCTCAGTAGAGCCATTTGTTCTGCATCTTCAAAGTTAAGTTCTCCTCCATTTGCTAATTGTGTTTCTAACTCTAATATACGTCTATTACCTTCCAGTATTTGACCTCTTAATGAAGCAACTTCATCTAATAACGGTTGTATATTTTCTAATTGAGCATCTATTTGGTAAAGTTCTGAGCTTCTTTCTACGAGGTATTGGTGTGATGTATTTTCTCCCTCTATTGGGATTAACATATACAATTTATCGTAGAGTCTAAACAGTTCTTCCACGGTATCAGGGTCTATTAAAGGTTCAGGGACTTTATAAAATTTAAAGTTTCTGTCTATTGTACTTTTATAACCATCTCTATTAAAGACAGTTTTTTTAATGTCTACCTTTCTATCCATTTCTTACTACCTTAAATACCTGATTATTATCTACTACTGTAGTTGTTCCGTCTATTTCTGTTTTAATTAATATTCTGTAATATCTTTCTGGTTGTAATCCGTCCATATATACGTCAAAGTAGTTAGAACTATTATCAGCGTTTATTTTAGTATACTCATCGTAATCAAAAACCATTTCTTCTGTATTTTCATCTCTCAATCCCCAGAAAGAACCAGTAGGTAATGTATGGTTTACTGTATAAGCAGATCCTGTTGTAAATGAACGTAAAGGATTCTCTGGTCTTACATGCAATCTAAATCTCTGTTTTCCTTCATCTACGTATTTACCTTTATTATTTTTAACAGATACAACTACGTCCGGGGATGTAATTTCCTGTAGAGTTGAGGAATGTGAGTAATCATTCCACTGTAATTCAAGAAATGGTGGGTATATCGTATTAGTATCTTCCCCGTAATACTTTATCCTTACTGCAGTTGTTTCGTTAAATTCAATTGAGTCTTCTGCTTTAACTATAAATCCGTTGTTAGTAAGATACCCATTGGTCATATACACGGTAGCATTTGTTACATCTACGTCTAAGTCGTGGGATGAATTTTTGTTAAATGATTGGCTTCCTGATAATATTGTCGGTGCACTTCCTGATGTAAAATACCAGCTGCCTCCGCCTGTAAGAGCTGCTTCAAAAGAAGAGGTAGTATGTAGTTCGTTAGTATTTAAAGTAAAGCCTAATTCAGATGTTGTCGTAATTTGTTGAGAAACGGTAGCCCATGGGTGGTTAGTTCCTGCTAATCTATTTTTCCAACTACAGCCTGATTTATTTACCGGTATGTCTCCGAATTTCCCTGTTCCTTCATCCCATGTTTCTGCGATTGGGTGTACTTTTAACGTATAGTTTATAGGTAATTCGTTTGCATAATTTAGAGCAAGATTTAATTTGGCTTTAAAAGGAGGGGTGAGTGTTTCATCAATAGGGTAACTTACTCCGGCTTTATCTTCTAGTACCTGTTTTATTTCTGCTTCATCAAATTTAATCAAACTTCTTAATGTTTGTCCTGAATCAGATGTAGGGTATCCTCCTACTTCTAATAACTCATCTCGCCCTGTGTTAGCAGTGGATCTCTCTGTGGAGATGAATGCGTCTTGTATTGGGAATATTCTGTATTTAGCCATATTATAAAGTTGTTATTCTACCTTTTATATCTGTATCTGGATATTTTACTTCAAATATCATTGGATCTAAAGACGGGTAAAGTATATTATTTTTCATTGCTCCCATAACGTCGTAGTCATATAGAGAATAACCTTCTCCGGATAAACTTTCTAGATGAATACTCTGTACTGTCTGAACTCCTTTTACTCTGTCCAGCAAGGTATATATCGCAGAAACATTAATTGGCTGGTTGATAGACCAGTTATCTATGTTAAAATGGTCTCTTAGTACATCCGTACACCCTTTAAGTACTTCTCTTGAATTCATATTAGGCAGTGCAATAATATCAAACTTTATTCCTAAGTTAATAGTAAATGCATCCTTGATTGTTAGTCCGTCTGTTAACATCATATATGGAGCTAAGTAATTCCTTAGATTTGTTTTTAACTCCGTTGATGCTTTAACTGTATTTTTTAGGTTATCGTAAGCTAAAACATATAAGGTTACTCCTAGTGGATTGTCTGGGTCATTATGTGCATCGGCTGCAACAATAGACTCTTGCTGTGTAACATACGTCTTAGCGATTGATCCATAAGCAGAAGGCATTGTCATAGCTCTAAACGCAAAGTCTTGAGCAGTCACCATTCTACCTTGTTCGTTAAACGCTTTTAAGGAGTTCTGTCTTAACTCCTCTACGGTGTCCCCGTCTTTACCCCCTGTTGCTGGGTTTGGGTTATTAACTAGTAATGTGTCTGAGTATGTTAAATCTGTTGCTGTCTTATTTATGCTTTCTATTGTACTCAGGGTATTAGCTTCTACGTTCGACTCTATACCGCCACCTTTTAAGTACCTTATCGTTAATGTTGTATTAGCAGGGGCATTTCCATATGCACCTGTGTAAAGGAAGTTAGAAGGGTCATATGCCTGTAGGCTTCTATTCTTACCTACCATAGGTACTGGTGACCCTACATTTGTCGGGTTTGGTAGAAAGTAATCTACATCAGCTGTAGCAGTTCCTGCTCCAAATTGAATTTGTAGTTGACCTATGGAGTTGAACCGTGTAACAAATCTATTAGAGACTTTTGATGTTGAAACTAAATAAGGTACTTTGTTTGAGTTATCTCCTCCGTTAACTGTTTCGTTGTAGACTGTTTCTTGTCCTAAAAATGGAACTTCCTTCCAAATGTTATTATTACTGTCTACTATATCAACTACACCTATAATATCACTATCCTCTATTACTATTGTTAGAAACTTCGATGCGGTTCCTATTGTTTCTGTTTGAGTAAGTACCTCCCCACTTTTAGCTCTAACCTTTTTAATAAGTTCGTATTCAGCTGGAAGGTTATTATCGATAGAGTAAACTAATGCTTCTGTTGGATCATATGAACTAGAAAAAGAAAAATCTACTTTATCTTCTATTAAGAACTTCTGTACACCGTTTGATACTACACTATTAGCTCCTATAGTTAATGCTTGGTCAAAATTAGGTACATACTCTGATCCAGATGCTGCTACTCTCTGTCTTAGTTCTATTTCTACAGAAGAAGCTGAGGTAGTTCTTGGTCTGTATCCCATCTGATAAGCGAGGGTGTATAGGTTACTAGGATCTTGTGCGTACTGAAGGTATGTTTCTTGTAACTGTGAATCTTGATAGTACGATAATATATCCCCTACGTATGCTGCCATTTCTACAAACATCATACCTGGTGATGTTGGTGAAAAGTCGTTATAAGTATCTGGGAAGTAGTTTTTAGCTAGATCTACTAGCTGTGATTTTAGACTATTAAAGTCTTTGTCTGTGTATTTTATGTTAACGTCTTGAGCCATTATTGTTCGAAGTTAATTGTTATTTCATCCTCTGCTTCGGTGTCTCGTATATTAAACTTAAGAGAGAATAGGACTGTATTATCATCTACAGCACTTGTTAGAATGAGTTCGTTTATATTTAGGTTAGGGAAGTATGTTAATATTTCTTCCCGTATGAGTAGTTCTATACTTGTTAAATTATCTCTATTGATATTAGCAAATATTAGATTTCTTATTCCTGAGCCGAATGAAGGATTAAAGTACCTCTCTCCTTTACCTGTGAGTATAAAGTTAATTAAATTAGACTTAATAGCATCTTTAGTTTCATACGAAGAATTGAACACAGCTTTACCTGAGAGGGGAACAGTAATACCTACTGCTCTTCTCTTTTCTAAATCTATAGGGTTAATTCGTTTTGCTCCGTATGCCATATTATATTACCTTTTAATCTTATTAGCAGCATTAAATACATCGCCTGCTTTTTTAACAAAGTCTAAGCTGTTAATATCTATACCTGGTGCTCCTCCGCTATTTCTTCCCATTTGAGAGGCTACATTTGATGCCATACTATGACCTGGTGATACCATGTCCGATGTTCCGGAGAATACATTCTTATATTCTTCATTGGTCATGTTTTTTTTGGTCATTGAAAGCATTTCATCTAAAGTAGTTTTTCCCATTACTGGGTTTATCTTGCTTGGTGCATTCTGTTCTACTTGAACAGGTTTAGCGGGTGCTGGTGTAAATGTTGGTTTACTCGCTGCTTTAACTGCCTCGTTCATTACTTCTTGTAACTCTTCCTTGACAGCTGATCTTACTTCTTCGCGAATAATTTTACGTAGTTGATCTAGTTTCATATATATAAATAGTTAGTTTATGGAAGTTGATTGTTAATTCTAAATTTTATTTCGTCTACCAGTATTCTTGTAGAAGAACTAAATGACGGTGGTCCTTTTAAAACCACTATACCTTGTGCGTTTTCTACTACAGCATACCTTCTCGGTGCAAATTCCGGTGAATTTTTATCTACCAGTATTCGTATCGTATAGTTAGTACCTAATCCATTAGGGTTTGATTTAAAGTAACTAAACACATTAGCACCTACTTCATTAGTTAACCCTGCATTAGAAGGTAGGTTTTCTATACCTGCTAGTATTCTATCTTTATCTTCTTGTGGAAGGTTTTCTACACAGGACCAAAGCTTTATATCTATTGATTCTAACTTTGCTTTTAATGGGTCTAGTCCTGAAAATCCTAAGTCTGTTAAATCTTTTATTGCTTGTTGATCTTTATAAAGCATATCTACTATCTGACATGCTAAATTAAGTAACTGTGCGAATCTATTTTGTGCTCCGACTGATACTGAGAATATAACTCCTCCTCCGGGTCCAGGGGGTAGACCGATGGTTCCTGGCATAGGCATCATCTCTAATACCATTACTGTTACTTTTCCTGCTTTGATAGGAGGGTCTAAAATATCAGCAAATTTCTTTACTGGTTCTATTTTCTTTTCTAATCCATTTATTGCATTTAAAAGATTATCTCTGACCTTTAAGATCTTTTCTATTTCTTCAACGGGTGGGCAGATAGAACCTAATAACTTTTGCTGTATTTTTGAAACCTCTTTTAAGACTAGAGCATATACTCTCGCTTCTAGTTGACCTAAAAATTTTGCTATAAACTCTGCGAGTTTTGATGGTGGTATACTACACGGCATTATTCTACAAAGGTTTTAGTTGACTTCAAAAGAGATTTACCTTTTGGGTTTATTCTATTTTTTAATGACTTAAAAGCTCCTAATGAGGAAGCTCCTTTCATATTTATCTGTGGAATAGCATCTCCTTTAACAGTCTTTGCTTTCATCATTGCTTTTGCGATTCCTTCAAGTACGTCTATTACATCTTGGAGGTATGTTTCTACCTGATGCCCTAACATAACAGGTTGTTTAGCATTTCCATCTGCCTTCCTTGCTCCTGAACCTATATATATTTTATCAGCATCTATACACATATACTCTTCTCCATCTATATTAACTGTTTTGGAGTTAAGTCCTATAGATTCTTGACTAGATATTAAAACTTCATTAGCTCTAGCATTTAAAACGATTCTATCTGAATTAAATAGTAGCTGTGAACCTTGAAACTTAGAGGGTGTGTCTGGACTGTTATCGTAAGAAGCTCTCTTATTATTAGCTAGTGCTAGAGGTACAGAGTGATCTGATGTTAGATATATGGAGGAAGGATCTTCGTTTATATCTTCTATAATATGGCTGAATCCGTTCTGTGTTTCTTTTTGACCGTTACTTATTACTATAAAAGGTTTATCCTTATTAGAATCATCAGTTAATTTATTCTCTTCTATCTCCGTACCTGACATTCTTATTGTCTGCCCTAACCTACCTGAAATTATTGTATCTCCTGGGAATGGTTGAAGTGGGGCTAATTTATCGTTGATGTCAAATGCTTCGCCGATATTAACTCCTTCTTGATCTATATCAGTTGGGAAAGCACTATGATGTGGATGGTTCCAGAGATTATAAGCAGTTTGGTAGTACTTTCTAGAGTAACTACTTGCTTGCCCTAAATTTGTACCTGGTCCGGTTTGTATTAGTATAATTTCATTCTTTACAGGTAGGGTATTAATGTCTTTATTCAACGGATAAGCTATACCTGAGTATACTACATCTCCTGTATCGGAAGTATCAACTCCATCTGCTAAATCTATATAAAGTACAACACCTATTGAATCTGGTCCTCCGTATTGATCGTAATACTTATGTTCTGAGTTTAGGATAACATCTACAACTCTACCGGGGTTCAAGTCACCTCTATCACTATTGGTTAGGTCTCCTGTTTGAGATTTTACTCTGTAGTTATTATCTAACATATTTGCTACTCTTTTTCTTCTGACTTATCAGACGATGCTTCAACTTCTTCCTGTATTTCTTCAGTTTCCTCTAAAAGTGATTGAAGTGAATCAAAATCAAATAGATCATTTCCATCTCCTTTAGTTTGTGCAATCTCTATCCTCTGAATGATTGTTGCTAATTTAATTAAAGCGTCATCATTCTTAACTCCTATCTCCATGTACTCCTTAATCATAGGCACTATCAAAGTAGCATCACCAATGTTTTCTATAAGAGGTTTTAATTCTCCTATGAGAGCTTTTACTTGAGATTTCGTTTCTTTTGAGTTATCGTAGATTTCACCAAAAAGATCAGAAAGGCTTTTACCTTTAAATATTTCTTTATCAGTACTCATGTTCTTTTCTTATAAATAGATTTAAAGTACCTTTGTGCGGATTAATCCTACTTCATTATATTTTTCATATAAATTATAGAATTCTACTTTAAGTTTATTTACTACCTTAGTCAAGTGAGGAGTTTCACAATCTGTCATTTCCCTAATATATATGTACAAAGCTTTCTTTTTAAATATATCTAAGTCCTGTCTTGTCTTAAATATAGTAAGGATTGCATCTGCAATGTTCTTTTCACTATCTTTAACGAATAACTCATCTAATTCCTCATACATTTGGTCTACATACATATCTAAGAAGAAGCCTAATGTAATAGCGTTTTCATCATCTACTCTATAGTCGGTATCGTAACCGTCTTCCATTTCGTTGAAGGTTCCTATCTTCTTAAGTTTCTTATAATTCTTGTTGTTGTAATTAATTAACCAACGTTTTACTATTGTTCCGAAGTATGAATAAGCTTTTGCTCCGTTATTCTTATCGAACTTATCAATCTTTTCTTCTAATAACATAGAAACAACCTCATGTTTGAGGTCTTCTATCCGATCAACATCGGTGTAATAAAACTTAAAAGTGTGGATTATATTTTCAGCTAACTTATAGAAGGGGTAGTATATGTGGTCTGTAAAGATTCCGTTTCTATACTCTTGGTTATCTGATTCATTATACTTGTTAATGTATTCTTCAGTCTCTGAAGTAAAGTAATTAGCTTTTGCTTTCTTTCTTGCCATAATTTTGTGGGAGCATATATCGATTTAATTCGTCTTGCACCTTTTTTAGTTGTATAAAAAAATAACCGACCTCATCATCTGACTTGAAAACCCCACGTTCGTCAAGACCTTTAAGGTGCTTTTGTGAATCCCCTATTAATTTTGATATATTCTGTAGATATGCTGTTTGATCTATAGTAACATCTTCATACTTCTCTACCTTTCTTAATAGGTTAAAGACAATATACGATAATATTCCGGAAAAAACAACTAAAAGAGTAACTATTATGTAAAAAGCTGTAGGATTAATGTTCATATTATATATTTTTTAATAAATTAGTTAAACCTGGTGAAGAATTTACTCTCTTTCCTGTTGTTGATTTAGTTTTCTGTACTGAAGGCTTAGAAGATCCTCCATTTCTCTTCCACATATCGTATTCTACCTTAGAAGCTAAGAAGTCTGCTGTATGTAATACTGAGATAAGAGAGGTTTTTTGTCTAGATGATTCAACATTACTAAAAAAGTAAGCTTCATTAGCTTTATCGAACACTCCATCGTGACATCTTATACCTAAAAACTCTTTTTGATCTACTTTAATACCAAACTTCTGTAAAATAAATAAAGATCTGTCTGGAATTAGCATAAATTGAAGATCTGGATTGTATGTATACATTTCCGAAAGCTTATCTTGTCTCCATTTATCAGTCTGAGGTATATAGTTTGGTTGATCTCCATCTCCTATCTTACCTAAATCATGAAAGAGTGCGGCAAATACTAATTGTTCTTCAGTATAATCTAAAGTACCTCCCATTTTCTCATATAATCTAGACTGTTCTACAGCATATTGTACTACTCTATTAACATGATCTACATATCCACCGGCAAAAGCATTGTGATACCAAGTTTTACCGCTAGCAGGTGCCATGACATAGGTATCTTCCATATGTTTTAACATCTCTTTACAAGCAATAGCACGTCCACCTAAGTAGGTATCAATGATTTTTAAGTGTTTTTCGTAATTTTTACCAATTTGTTCTGCATTTAACATAGATAACCTTTTTAAATTATTATTATTATTTATTTTATTATTAAATTATTCAATATTATATTTATTTAAATATATTTTTATTATATCTTATTAATTATATTATATAACATATATAGAAGATATTAAATCTAAGGCAGAAAGGCAACTATTTTAATGAAAAAGATGCTTTTTTTTTAAATTTACCCATTTAGCCTGGGATCTATAGGTAGTAAAGTACACTTTTACGTCGGCAAGTGCCCTATATTGAGTAAAAAATACCTTTTTATCACTTTGACTCACATACTTAGTGTAAAACCATATACCTTCATTACCTTTTGCTTGACTTCTATAGTTAGTTTTATATACAATTACATCTGCTTGAGATCTATACTCCGTTTCAAACACCAATACCTCAGCTTGTGATTTATAATTAACTACAGATATGTGTTGGGCGGATAAGGAAAAGGGTGCGGTTAATATAAAACCAATTAATAAACCGGAGGCCGCCGCGCGAAACGCGCGAAGTTGCCGCGATGATTTTGTATCTAACATGTTCCGAATTGTTTAGCTACCCATCCATACTTTTCTATGTGATCTTCATAGAATTCATCATCCCCATACATGAAATAGGCATCGGCTTGATCTAACCATCTAGCAGCAGTCTTCTTATCAGGTGCTCCTACAGACATAACGTCTTTAAGGGCCTTCTGTTCGAAAGCTTTCTCTTCCTCTATCTGTCTGGTATTCTCCTCAGATAGATCATTAACGAAATCAGTTAACTCCTGGAAAGACCAATTGTGGAAGTTATACCCTCTAGGTCTGGAACCATATACGTCTTTGTATAGATCTGAGACCCACATAAGGCATTCATCGAATTGACTTTGATTAGAAATTGAAAATGTGTTTGAATTTGCCATAACCTTTATCTTTTTATCTTATACCTTAAGATACGAAAAATAACTATGTGAGGCAACTTTTTTAGTGACTATTTTTTATTAAATCTTGTATTTGTTTAGATAGAATTAAGTCTTTATAATCTACCAATACGGCACATTTTTCATACTCTTCATATCCTTCATAGAAACTTATCATAGTATCCATAGCCTTTATAACGTTTGTATTCTCATAGCTATCGCCAATGGTATACATATCTTGCATTGAATTAACGTTTATACGCTGTAAATAACTATAAAGCTTATTATAGTATCTATATTTAAGCTCCTTCTCTACCCTTTTGAAGTCCTCTGGGTAGTTACGGCTATATAGAATAGACATAAGATCATAATTCTCTAGACCTCTAAGTACCATACCCATTAATACAAAAGGATTCTTTAGAACATCTAACTCTCCATGCTCTTCATATACCTCTTCATCTCCTTTTTCGAAGATTGAGAATAGTGTATGTGGGTCTAACTTCGCCATATATAATAAATATATGAAAAATACCCCCTATAGACAAAAAAATTTGCTAAAAAATTTTCTTGATATCTCTTGCTTATTAACCAAAAAGTTCTTATATTGATTATATAATAAGATCTGATAATATATGTCGACAATAGAGAACCTTGTATATAGTGCTTACGAACATGGTCAAAGAGAGAGTTTGTTCAAAGAAGTACAGAAGGTAAAGTTAGAATATCCTAATATGCCACTAGAGGATATATACCAGAAGGCGTATAGTAACGTAATGAAAACATAATACATGTCTGATAAAACATTTAAAATACTGATATGGATAGCAATAGGACTAATAACTATGTTTGTTGCACAATATATCATACTAAGAACACCATTAACACTAATGATTACGATTCTATGGTCGATAGCATTGGTTCTATATATACATTTGAAGTACTCTAAGGTAGATTCTAAGAAAAAAGAGGGTAAGTTAGGGTTGGATGATGAAGATCCATAACAATATATACATATATATTACTATATACCTAAAAATCATAAGAAATATGCTACCATGTATGGCAGAGCCTTGCAGACTACCAACCCTTTAGGGAACTATACTGTCAGTGTTCTATCACCATGATATCTAGCTTCCGGCAAGTTGCCCGACTACTTCCTATCGGGTATAAGAAAAAGAAGGACAGTACCTGCTAATGCTATTAAGAAGCCTTGGAGAGGGTAATTGAATATTAACCCCAGCATCTCTACTCCTATATGTATTAATACCTTTAATATACCGACTCCGGCTATCAATGTAAGTAGACCTATGAAGGTATACGCTATATATGTTAATGTCTTATTCATATTGTATTATACTATACCTATTATACATCTCTCTAACTGAGCAATAGACATTGTATTCAATCCAGGCTGAGGATGATACAGCTTATCTGTTCTCTTACTACCATCTACTCTTCTACCAGAGACATTGGCATATTGACTATAACACTCTTGGTACCAGGCCTTATTCCTATCCTCTTCTATTCTAATCAATAGACTACACCCGGTAGTACTAAAATTGTCACTAAAAATTGTACCTACTTTACTCTTTAAATACTCTAAATTTGTCATAACCCTTATTGCTTTATACCTTAATATATGAAAAATAACCTTACGATCCAACTAATACCCCATAGGATTTATCTATAATACCTCTTCTTCTCCTACCAATAACATCTCATATAATGGAAAGCTATAGTTAGTTCTCTGAGACATCATATCATATGTGTAACATTTAACCGTAGTAGGACCCAAAGAGTCTACATTCATACCACTAAAGCTATTCCAGACACTATAAGAGCTCTTACCCTCCTTATCTTTATAACAATGTACTCTATATACATTAGGTTCACCCTTCCACCCTTTGCCGTATGTAAACTTAATAGTCTCTTCATCATTCATTGACTTGATGATGTCTAACATTACTCTGGATCCCTTTACTTTGTCTGAATATACCATATAACCTTTATTTCTTATTATACCTTAATATAAGAAAAATAACGCATATAAGCAACTATTCCCGTATTATTCCGGTATTCCCATTAAAACCCTATATTCCTTACATTCTTTTATATGTTGCCTATATGACCGGGTACGGATATCGTAAAATAAAATTCTCTATATAGAAAAAAAAGATTTGGGAGGGGTGCATGCCTGATTAAACTATCTCTCATTCCATACGCTACCTACGTTTTATTCTATACAAGCAATATATTTTTATATGTCTATATAGGTATATCTTTATATTAATATATACATTAACCTTATTAGATAGTCTTTAGGTGTATCGTAGTACGTTTACCCTTTATCTCTCTTTATATGATAGGTTCTGCCGTATGATCTATTGTTTAATGATATAGAGTATTCACCATAATCGTACACTCTCAGACACTATAATACTCAGTACTTTGAATCTATTGTTATATATGCCTTTGGTGATGGTAATCCGGCATACTCACACCATTCCTCTTGTGTTAGGATGTCTTTAGGAAGGGTTGGATCATTTGAGACCTTCGTCGAAAATGCGCGTGGCACCTTCGGTGGAGAGAGAAACGCCCCCTCCCCCTTCAAAGCTTCTACATCCATACCCCATCCTTGTAATTGTTCTTGTATTGTCATAACCTTTATTTTAAAATATTATTATATCTTTTGTCTCTATTGATGTTCTTTTTATATAATCTTCTATGAATCCAACCTCAACTTCATATGGTCTCCACAATCCTGTTGTTAGAGGTTTAGTATTCCATTCTTTATACTCTGTAAACTTCATATTAGTCTTCTATACATGTAGGCGGTTTACT